>Ga0114129_10005968_pt1 | contig 17245 bp, 12 predicted proteins | sample RhiMetdeltSRZDD1_FD_80071 | JGI IMG/M metagenome (GOLD analysis project Ga0114129, IMG submission 80071) | Populus rhizosphere microbial communities from Tennessee, USA - Rhizosphere MetaG P. deltoides SRZDD1 (version 2) (version 2) | ecosystem: Host-associated > Plants > Roots > Rhizosphere >... | reverse complement strand
TCGAACTCATCCGAATGGAGTACGCAGAAATGCCCGAGTTGAGGCTGACGTTCTGGCAGGCGCAGCGCCTGTGGAATCTCTCGGACGAGCTGTGCCAGCGCGCGCTTGCAGTGCTCACTGCGTCCGGGTTTCTCGCTCTGACCCGTGACGGCGCCTATGTCCACAGCAACTCGTCGCGCTCTGGCGTCGCGACCTGGCGTCGCCTCGAGATGTAGGCCTGATGCTCACCTCCTCCGATGTGATCACTGGAATCCCTGACCCGCTCCCGGACGGAAGATTCCGCTCGGTGTGGCCGTCGGCAGGCGGACGATGTCGGCGCCCCGGATGGCGACGCTCTCACCGGCAGTGAGCGGCGGGGCCTGTTGCACCGCTTCGAAATTCACGAGCGACGACTCGTAATCGAGCGTCGTCTGGAGCAGGTTCACTTCAGCCTGCAGCAAATCGCGCTGGGCCTGAGTCACGAGAAACGTCGTCGACAGTCCGACGTCGTAGCGTCGCCGCTCCGCGTCGAACCGTTCCCGGGCGAGGGTCGCGCCGGCGCGCGCGGCGTCGACGCGTTCGGCGCTGCCGCGGACCTGTCGCGCCGCCTGCCTGACCGTTTCCGCGGTCTGGAGACGGAGGCTGGCGATCCGCTGCGCCGCCTGGCGGCGCTCCACCTCCGCTCGCGCAAAACTCGCCTCCTCGTAGCTGCGTCCGAGCGGATAGCTGACCGTCACGCCAACGCTCCACGTCGGATAATCGGGCGTGAAGGCCTGGCCGAGCGCGTCGCCGAAGCTTCGGTCGCGCGTTCCGGCGGCAACCCCCGGGAATCCGCCGGTGCGCAACAGCTGCGTCCCGCCCAATCCGCTTCCGCGATACGACGTCTCGAGGCGCACGTCCGGCAGCTTCTGGTTGCCGAGGAACTCCACGTTGGTCTTCGCGTTGTCGAGCTCGCGGCCTGCTCGCGCAAGGTCGAACCGCTCATTGAGCGCGCGAGCCACCGCCGCGTCGACGTCTGGCAGCGCCCCGCGGCCTGTCGGCTCTTCTACCGGATCGATGCGAGTCGTCCACAACGACACGTCCGACGGGTCGGCGATCAGGCGTCGCAGCCGATCCTCGGCATCCCCGGCCAGGGTGTTGGCGCGAATCAGGTTCTCTCGCCGCTGCGCGACCTCGGCTTCCGCCTGAACGAGATCGAGCGGCGGGATCTGTCCGGCATCGACGCGGATCCTGTTCTGCCGCGCCAGCTCCTGGGCGAGCTCGAGCGAACGCTGCTGAACGGTGACGTTCGCCAGCGTGGCCTTCAGCGTCCAGTACGCCTGTTTGACCGCAGCAACCGTCTGAACGGCCGACTCGCGAAAGCGGAGCTCGGAGCTTTCATAGTTCCGCTTCGCGATGATGAACTGCTGTCGCGCGGCGTCGATCTTGCGATCCTTGAGCAGCGGCTGCGAGAAGGCGAGCTGGACTCCTGATAGCAGCGCCGGATCGAAACTGGTGATGGGGTTGTTCGTCGTCGTCCGCGACGTGTCCCACGACACGCTCCACGTGCCGGCGCCCCACGGCAGCCGCTGCCTGACTCCCGTGGACGAGAACACGTCCTTGACGTCGACGCCGCGGTCGCCCAACAGGAAGTTGGAGGGTGGCGCGACGTTGCTCGATCGCCCGACCGTTGTCGAGAACACCGGCGAATAGACGCCGCGGCTCTCGGACACGCGCGACGCCTCGACGTCCGTGCTCAGGCGAACGATCGCCAGATCGGGATTGTGTTCGACCGCACGTTGAACGGCGTCGGCCAGCGTGAGTTGTAGCGGCGCCGGCTTCCCGTCTTGTGCCGAAGACGTCGTCGCCGCCAGCCCCAGAACGATTGCGCTCACGATTTTGTAGAGATATCTGCGATTCATAACATTCGCCCTTCGCTTTTGCGTTCGCCGGCGGCCTGAAGTAGCGCAGGCCTTTAGGCCTGCCAACGGCCGCCGGGGCAGCCCTAAAGGGCTGCGCTACGTTCTGCGCAACGTTCTCGAACTTCCTATACCGCCTCTGCCAACTCAGGAACCCTCTTGTCGCGCGTGCGGACGGCGTTTGGCACCGGCACTCGCGTCCGCGCGACGAGCATATAGATCGACGGCACCACGAACAGCGTGAACACCGTGCCGATGACCATGCCGCTCACGAGCATGATGCCGATGCTGTTCCGCGCACCGGCGCCCGGGCCGGTCGCAAGGACAAGCGGAAAGTGGCCGACCACGGTCGCCGCCGTCGTCATCAGGATCGGACGGAGCCGCGTGCCGGCGGCTTCGATCACGGCGTCCAGCTTTTTCGATCCCGTCTCCTGCAGGTGGTTCGCGAACTGCACGATCAGGATCCCGTTCTTCGAGACCAGACCGACCAGCGTGATGAGACCGACCTGGCTGTAGATGTTCAGGGTCGTGAAGCCGAGGAACGAGAACATCAGCGCGCCCGAGACGGCGAGCGGCACCGACCCGGCGAGGATGATGAACGGATCGCGGAAGCTCTCGAACTGCGCTGCGAGGACGAGATAGATGAGAATCGCCGACAGCAGGAACGTGCCGAGGAACTTGCCGCCCTCGGTCCGCAGCTGGCGCGATTCGCCCGCGTAGTCGATCGTGAAGCCCTGCGGCAGGATCTTCCTGGCTTCGTCCTCGAGGAATCCCAGCGCCCGATCGAGCGGGACCGGAGGCGGAATGACACCCTGGATCCGCACGGCATTCAGCTGTTGGAATTTCTTGAGATCCCGCGGCTCGGTCGTCGTCTTCAGACTCGCGAACGTCGAGAGCGGAACGAGGCGGCCCGCCGGAGCGTTCGACGCGGCGGATCCCGTGACGTAGATTTGCGACAGCTGCTCGGGCGTCAGGCGCTCGGCGCGCATCACTTGTGGGATCACCTTGTAGCTCCGCCCCTGGATGCTGAAGCGATTCACGTAGTTGGCGCCGAGGAGCGTCGACAGATCGCGACCCGCCTCGCTGAGATCGACGCCCTGCGATCGCAGCTTGTCGCGATCGAAGACGACTTCGGCCTGCGGCTGGTCGAACTTCAGGTCGGCATCGGCAAAGATGAACAGGCCGCTCGCGAATGCCTTCTTCACCAGTTGCTCAGCCAGCTCGCTCAGCTCCTTCGGCTCGGCTGCCGACGCAATCACGAGATCGACCGGAAAATTTCCACCGCCTGGAAGCGGAGGAGGGGCCTGTGGAATGACGCGGACGCCGGCGATCTTCGAGAGCGGCGCCATCGCCTCCATCATGATCTGCTGCGTCGTCTTGGTCCGTTCGCTCCAGGGCTTGGTCACCATCCCGCCGAACCCGCCGTTGGGGAACGTGATCTGGAAGATGCTGGCGTGCTCGGGAAACGAACTGTAGACGTCGTACATCTGGTCTGTGAAGAGCTTCGTTTGATCGAGCGTCGCGTTCGCGGACGCCTGGATGAAGCCGAAGAAGAACCCCTGGTCCTCGTTGGGCGCCAGCTCGCGCTGCGAGAACATGTAGAACGGCACGGTGAGCAACGCGACGATCACCCACAGCGTCAGCACCACAGGGCGATAGCGGAGCGTCGCGGTCAGGGACTGGCTGTACCGGCGCCGTACGGATTCGAAGCGCCGATTGATCCAGCCGGCGAACCCACGCCCGGTATCGCCCGCGCGCAGCAGCCTGGCGCCCATCATGGGCGACAGCGTCAGCGCCACGACGCCCGAGACGATGACCGCGCCGGCCAGCGTGAACGCGAACTCGCGGAACAGCGACCCGGTCAGTCCGCCCTGAATGCCGACCGGCGCATACACCGCCGCGAGCGTGATCGTCATCGCGATGATCGGGCCGACCAGCTCCCGCGCGGCATCGATCGCCGCCCGATGCGGCGGCTTGCCTTCGTGCAGATGCCGCTCCACGTTCTCGACCATCACGATCGCATCGTCGACCACGAGGCCGACGGAGAGCACAATGGCGAGCAGCGTGAGCAGGTTGACGGTGAATCCAGCGACGAGCATCAGGAACACGGCGCCCACGAGCGAAATGGGAATCGCGACGATCGGGATGAGCACGGATCGGAACGATCCGAGGAACAGGAAGATGACGACGATCACGATCAGTAGTGTTTCGGTGAGCGTCCGGAGCACTTCGCCGATCGCGTCCTGGATGTACTCGGTCGAGTCGTAGGGAATGCCGACCTTCATGCCGGCCGGCAGCTGCGACTGGATCTGCGGCAGCGCCTCGCGGACCTTCTTCACCACCTCGAGCGAATTGGCGGTCGGCAGCACCCAGACGCCCATGAACGTCGCCGATTCGCCGTTGAACCGGATGTCCTGCTCGTAGTTCTCGGCCCCCAGCACGACATCAGCGATGTCGCCGATGCGGACCACGACGCCGTTCTGTTCCTTGACCACGAGCTGCCGGAACTCCTCCGGCGTCCGCAGATCGGTGTTGGCCACGAGATTGACCGACACCATCGACCCTTTGGTGTGCCCGAGCGCCGACAGATAGTTGTTGCGCGCCAGGGCGTCGCGCACCGCCGACGGCGCGATGCCGTGGGCCGCCATCCGATCCGGCTTCAACCAGATCCGCATGGCAAACGTGCGCGCTCCGAGGATGTCGGCGCGCTGCACGCCGCTGATCGCGCTGAGCTTGGGTTGCACGACGCGGGTCAGGTAGTCGGTAATCTGGTTCGGGTCGAGGTCGGTTGACGAGAAGCCGAAATAGATTGCGGCAAACTGATTGTCCGCCGTCTCCAGCTCGATGATCGGCGCTTCCGCTTCCGGCGGCAGGTCGTTTCGCACCTGCGCCACCTTGGCCTGGATCTGGGTGAGCGCCGCGTTCGTGTCGTAGTTGAGCTTCAGGTGCACCGTGATCGTGCTGATCGCCTGCGCGCTCGACGATTCCATGTAGTCGATGCCGTCGGCGCTCGCGATGACGCGCTCGAGCGGCGTCGTGATGAACCCGCGAACGAGGTCCGCGTTCGCCCCGACGTAGGCCGTGGAGACCCGAACGACGGCGATGTCGCTGCGGGGGTACTGTCGTACGCTCAGCGCGCGAATCGACTGCACGCCGGCTATCAGAATGACCAGGTTCACCACGATGGCGAGGACTGGCCGCTTGACGAAAAGGTCGGTGAACTTCATCAGCTGTTCTCTGGCTTCGGCTTCGGATTATTCGTCGGCCGGACTTTGTTGTTGACGACGACCGCGGCGCCGTTTCGAAGCTTGAACAAACCCGAAGTCACGACCTCCTCGCCAGCCTTGACGCCTGAGGTGACCGCGATCTGGTCGCCGCGCGCGGCGCCGAGCTTCACGAACTGCTGGCGCACGCCCCGATAGGGCTGCCCACTGGGACTCTTTAGATCCGTGACGACGAAGACGGAGTCGCCGAACGGCGCGTAGCTGATGGCGGACGTCGGCAAAGCGACGATGGTGTTGCCGCCGCCAGTGCCGGCCTGCGCCTGCACGAACATCCCGGGGCGCAGCTTGCCTCCGGGATTGGCGAGCGTCGCCTGGACCTGAATGTTCCGGGTCGCCTCGTCGACCACCGAGTCGATGGCGCTCACGCGCCCCGAGAACTCGACGCCCGGCAGGCTGTCGGATGTGATACGGACGTTTCGGCCCACCCGCATCTGCCCCGACGACTGCTGCGGCACGCCGAAGTTCACGTAAATCGGGTTCAGCGACTGGAGCGTCACGAGCGCGTCGCCACCGGACAGGTACTGACCGAGGTTGACGCGACGGAGCCCCAGCATGCCGGAGAACGGCGCCCGGATCGTCTTTCGAGCGATCGCCGCACGGATTTCTCCAGCGCGCGCATCGGCCTGTCGGTGCTCCGCTGTCGCGCGGTCGAATTCCGACTGAGAGATGACTCGTTCATTGAGCAGCCCCTGCATGCGCTCGAAGTTGAGGCGGGCGAGATCGCGTTGCGCCTCGGCTGCCGTCAGCTGCGCCTGTTCCTGGCGCGTGTCGAGCAACGCCAGCACCTCGCCCTCGCTCACCGCCGTGCCGGACTCAAAGGCGATTCGTTCCACAGTGCCTGGAAGATCGGCGCTCACCGTCACGCCCTGGACGGCGGCCACCGTACCGATGGAACTCAGCGTCGTCGACCACTCTTCCTGATGCGCCACGATGGTCGTCACCGCTTCGGGCGGCGGCTGAAAAGCCGCTCCCTGCGCAATCGCCGTTTGAATCTGCCTGAACTTCACGAAGCCCAGACCCGCGACGAACAGCGCCGTCACGGTGAGCATCACGATCATGCGTTTCGCCATATCTACCTTTCCGAACAAGTCTTCCCGTAGCGCAGCCCTTCAGGGCTGCCCGGAGCCGTCGGCAGGCCTAAAGGCCTGCGCTACGAGATCCGCGTCCATGAGTTGCTTCACCGATTCACGTTCAGCAGCACGCCGCCGTAGATCCGATGGCCGTACCGGTTTTCCCGACCGAAGAAGTCAGGTGCGTCGTCCTTCGACTGCACCGCGACGAACCGATAGTCGCCGCGCAGACCCCACCGGCCGGCGTACCAGTTCACGCCGCCGCCGACATTGCTCGTGAAGAACGTTTCCGTCCCGTTGATGCCGAGGCTGCTCTTCTCGAACAGGCTCAGGCCGCCGACGCCCGCGGTCACATACGGCACGACTGAGCTCCGATTGGCGGCCGAGACCACGAGGTTGCCGCTGTAATTGAGCGAGTTGGGCGACTTCAGGTTCGACGTCCGTCCGCTGATCAGCAGATCCTGCGTCACGCCGACTGCGCCGGCGACCTCGCCCTCGATCCCGACGTACCGATTCAGATGAACCGTGACGCCGGCGCCAAGGTCGTAGTTGCCGAAGCTCGTTCGGCCTGTGTCCTTGCTCTCGGTGAAGAACGTGGCGCCGCCGGGGATGATGGTGACGACGACCGCGCCCGGTCCTGGCGTCACGTCCTGCGCATGCGCCGGCGTGGCGCCGGCGATTCCTACCGCTGCGATGAGCACTGCAATCCAACGCGTCATGACTGACCTCCTGTGTGTTTGCACGTTCCCTACTTTCGTTCCGTTATGACGCGCCGAACAATCAGGCAGGTGCCGCAGATCTCGTTCGTGCTTGCGCGCGACACGAATGTCGTACTGATCGCTGATTTCGACCTACGACTTTTGGACGATGCCGATGTCGGCCCGATTGCTGGATAATGGGAAAATGGAAGAAGTTCCTCCTTGCCTCGAGAGCAACCTGAGGAGCCCGGTGCCGCCGGAGGAGCGCGACCCGGACGTGCTGCACGCGGCACTGCTCCGGGAGACAGTCGAACGGCGGCGCGCGGAATGCCTCGCGAAGATGCAGGCCGATGTCGTCCAGCTCGCGCTCGATCTGCTCGTACGCGAACCTGATATCGAGGGCTTTTTCGGCGCGCTCACGAAAACGATGGTCGACGAGGGCGACAGCCACGCGTGCGCCGTGTGGCTGATCGACGATGACCGGCAGCGCTGCGACCTCTGGATGACCTACGTCGTCGATCGGCTCTTCACCCGCACGAATGGCGATTGGGACGCGCTTGGATTCCCGCGCGAGGAGATGGGCAGCCATCTCTTCGCGTACACGCCTGGCTGGACTCAGACGATTCAACACGCCGCCGACGATCCGCGCTTACCCGAATCGGTCCGTGCATTCATGGCGCGCAAGAAAGTGCAGGCAGTGGTCGTGACGCCGCTGGTACTCGGCAACCGCACGCTGGGGTGGATGGCGCTTTCGAGCACGCACTCGTCCGAATGCTGGACCGAATGGTGGCGGGTCGTCCTGACCGAGGCGATCACGCGCCAGGCGGCGCTGGCGCTGCATCAGAGCCGGTTGACGGAGCAGCGCCGGCTGGAAGAGCGGCGCAAGACGATCCTCGACGAACGCAACCGTCTGGCTCGCGATATCCACGACAATCTGGCGCAGGGATTCGCCGCGATCCTGATGCAGCTTCAGGCCGCCCAGCGCGAAGCGGTCATGATGGCACCCGCGGTCGCCGCCAAGCTCGAGACGGCGGTCGATCTCGCGCGCACGCACATGATCGAAGCGCGGCGATCGGTCGGCACCCTTCGTCCTAACGTCAGCGACGGCGAGGACGTCGCGCGGGCGCTCAAGCGGATCGCCGATCTCGCGCAACGCGGCACGACCGTGCCGATTGACATCAACGTCGAAGAGCTGCCGCGTTTCGGCGACGGCGTCGAGCGCGAGATTCTCGGCATCGCGCAGGAAGCGCTGACCAACGCCGTGCGTCATTCGCGCGCGCGGCGCATCACGATGCACGCCTCGAGCGTGCGATCGATCGGCTTCAGGCTGTCGGTCGCGGACGATGGCCGCGGCATCCCGCGGGAACAGTCGTCATCCGGCTTCGGCATGACCAGCATGCACGAACGCGCCGAGCGCATCGGCGCCTCGCTGACCATCGTGACCGCGCCTCGCAGCGGCACCGAGGTCGTGCTGGCCTGGGAACCGTCGGCCTTGCCCACGCAGGTCCACGTTGCCACCTGAGACGGCCACGGCTGTGGCAAAGGCGAGCGTGCTGCTGGTCGACGATCACGCGTTGCTCCGGACCGGCGTCGCGAACATCATCAATCAGGAGCCAGATCTGTGCGTGGTCGCCGAAGCCGGCAACGGCCTCGAGGCGATCGATGCGTACGAGCGGCACCGGCCCGACGTCACCTTGCTCGACCTGCGGATGCCTGTGATGGAAGGGGTCGAGGCGGTGCGCCGGATCCGCGAGCGTCACCCCGCCGCGCGGGTGATCGTGCTGACGACCTACGACACCGACGAGGAGATCTCCCGCGCGCTCAAGGCGGGCGCCAAGGCGTACGTCCTCAAGGACATCTCCGCGGACGATCTGGTCGGCTGCATCCGCGACGTGCTCGCGGGCAAGACCTATCTCGCGCCGGCGGCGGCGGCCAAACTCGCCGAGGGCGTGACTCGCGTCCGGCTCACGCCACGCGAGATGGCCACGCTGAAGCTCCTGGCCGACGGCAAGGCCAACAAGGAGATCGCCAGCGCGCTCGACATCAGCGAGCGCACGGTCAAGACCCACCTCGGACACCTGTTCGAGAAGCTGGGCGTGACGAGCCGCACCGAGGCCGTCAAGGTCGCCACGCGACGCGGCCTGGTCCGGCTCGACTGATCCGGGGCGCCTACACTCGCAGGTAGCGACTCACCAGATCGTCGGTCAGCTCGTCGATCCGACCACCGGCCACACACCGTCCTTTCTCGAGAATCCGGAAGTCGCTCGCCACACGCCGCGCGAACGCCAGCTGCTGCTCGACCAGAAGCACCGTCAACCGCGTCTCACGATTGAGCGCGAGCAGGATGTCGCCGATCTGGTGGACGAGGTTGGGCTGAATGCCTTCGGTGGGCTCGTCGAGAATCAGGAGCGATGGCTCGAGCACCAGCGCGCGGGCAATCGCCAGCTGCTGCTGCTGGCCGCCGGAGAGATCGCCGCCGCGGCGATGCCGCATCTGCTTCAGCACGGGAAACAGGTCGTAGACGTGCGGCGGAACCGAGCGCACGCCGTTCTTCCGCACGCCGATCCCGACGCGCAGATTCTCGTCGACGGTCAGGTGCGAGAAGATGTCGCGCCCCTGCGGCACGTAGCCGATGCCGAGCGGCGCGCGGCTCTCGACCGGTCGTCCGAGCAGATTGACGCCGGCGAAAGCGATTTCGTCCGCCGTCGCAGGCAGCAGGCCCATGATGCACTTCAGCAGGGTGGTCTTGCCCATGCCGTTGCGGCCCATCAGACAGGTCCGCGATCCCTGCGGCACGGCGAGATCGACGTCCCAGAGCGTACGGCTGCCGCCGTACGACTGATTGAGACGGGTCACCGCAAGGCCGCTCATGCGCCCAGATACACTTCGGCGACGCGGGAATCGTTCTGCACCTGATCCATGTCGCCGTCCGCCAGGACTCGCCCTTCGTGCAGGACGGTCACGCGCTTCGCGATCGACCGTACGAAATCCATGTCGTGCTCCACGACGATCAGCGAGTGCTCCGCCGCGAGCGAGCGCAGGAGCGCGGCTGTCCGTTCGGTCTCCTGCGGCGTCATGCCGGCCACCGGCTCGTCGATGAGCAGCAGGTCCGGCTCCTGCATGAGCAGCATGCCGATCTCGAGCCACTGCTTCTGTCCGTGCGAGAGCGTCCCGGCCAGCGCGGCGCGCTGCGCCGCGAGCCCGACGACGTCGAGGATGTCATCGATGTGCTGGCGCTCGGCGCGTGTCAGCCGGGCGACGAGATCTTTCCAGAACGACTTGGGTCCCCAGATGGCGAGCTCCACGTTCTCGAACACGGTCAGGCTCTCGAACACGGTGGGCTTCTGGAACTTGCGCCCGACGCCTGCCTGTGCGATCTCCGGTTCCGACAGCGCGAGCAAATCGATGTCCTGTGCAAACCACGCGGAGCCGTGGTCCGGGCGCGTCTTGCCGGTCACGACGTCCATCATCGTGGTCTTGCCCGCGCCGTTCGGACCGATGATGCATCGCAGTTCCCCTCGGTCAACGGAAAGCGTAAGGCCGTCGAGCGCCTTGAAACCGTCGAAACTGACGGTCACGTCGTCGAGCGTGAGGATCTTGTCGGGCAAGCCGACGTGCGGCGGCCGGATCATTTCAGCTTGCTCTCGAGCGACGCACCAACTTCGGATCGGATCGCCCAAATGGCGAGGGCGGCGGGACCGGCGTCAAGGGTGCGACGTCGGAGGGTGCCGAGCCCGACGAGACCCCGCGGCAGAAACAGCGTGACCAGCACGAACAGCGTCCCGAGCGCATAGAGCCACACTTCCGGAAGCGCGCCGGTGAAATAGGTCTTCGCGTAGTTGACCAGCACGGCGCCCGCGGCGGCACCGTACAGAGTGCCGCGGCCACCGATAGCAACCCAGATGACCGCCTCAATCGAGTTGAGGGGCGAGAACTCGCTCGGGTTGATGATACCCACCTGCGGAACGTAGAGCGCACCAGCGATACCGGCGAGGACGGCGGAAAACGCGAAGATCCAGACTTTGTACGATTCGACGCGGTACCCGAGAAAGCGCGCGCGGCTCTCGGCGTCGCGGATGGCGCGAAACAGGCGCCCGGCGCGAGAGTCGACGATGGCGCGGCAGGCGAGATAGCCGGCCGCCAGTACTCCGGCCGTGATCACGAGCAGCGCGACGCGAGTGCTGTCCGCGTGCAGGTCAAAGCCCAGGATCTCCTTGAAGTCGGTGAAGCCGTTGTTCCCGCCGAAGCCCATGTCATTGCGAAAGAACGCCAGCATGAGCGCGTAACTGAGCGCCTGCGTGATGATGGAAAAATACACGCCCGTGACACGCGAGCGGAACGCGAACCACCCGAACACCCATGCGAGTGCGGCGGGCACCGCGACGATCACGACGAGGGCGAACCAGAAGTGGTTGAACCCGATCCAGAACCACGGCAGCTTCTGCCAGTTCAGAAACACCATGAAGTCGGGCAGAACCGGATCGCCGTACACACCGCGCGCGCCGATCTGCCGCATGAGATACATCCCCATCACGTAGCCGCCGAGCGCGAAAAAGGCGGCGTGACCGAGGCTCAGGATGCCGCCAAAGCCCCAGATCAGATCGATCGCCACTGCCAAAATGGCGTAACAGAGATACTTGCCGATCAGCGTGAGCCAATAGGCAGACAGATGGAACGGCGACGACGCGGGGACGAGCTGATTCAGGATCGGCGAGGCGATCGCCAGCACGGCGAGGACCGCGAGGAACACGGTCCCCGCACGATCCTGCTCGATGAGCGCCCACCGTCGGGCGCCGCTCACGCCTGGCTCTCCGCGGCGCGTCCGGTCTGCGGAAACAGGCCGCGAGGCCACCGCTGGATGAATACGATCAGTGCGACCAGCACGAAGATCTTGGCCAGCACCGCGCCCGCGTACGGCTCGAGCAGCTGATCGACGACACCCATCGAGAGACCGCCCACCAGCGTGCCCCAGAGACTGCCGACGCCGCCAAACACCACGACCATGAACGAGCTGATGATGTAGGACTGTCCGAGATTGGGCCCGACGTTCGTAAACTGGCTGAGCGCCACGCCGGCGATGCCGGCGACACCCGATCCGAGCCCGAAGGTCATCGCGTCGACGCGGTTGGTGCGGATGCCCATCGCCTGCGCCATCGCGCGGTTCTGCGACACGGCGCGGATCTCGAGGCCGAGGCGCGTCCGCTTCAGCACGACCTGCAGGATCGCGAACACGACGAGCGTGAACAGGATGATGCACAGACGGTTGACGGTGATCGCCAGCGCGCCGTTCACCTGAATCGTTCCGCTCATCCACGCCGGCGTTTCGACCGATCGGTTGTTCGCTGAAAAAACGGACCGGACCACCTGCTGGAGCACGAGGCTGACGCCGAATGTCGCGAGCAGCGTCTCGAGCGGGCGTCCGTACAGAAATCTGATGATCGTGCGCTCGAGGACGACGCCGACCAGGCCCGAGACGAGAAACGCCGCAGGAATCGCCAGGAGAATCGAGGCGGCGATGTGATTCGGCAGCGCCAGCTGCATGACATAGGTGGTGTAGGCACCGAGCATCATCAGCTCGCCGTGGGCCATGTTGATGACGCCCATGACCCCAAAAGTGACCGCCAGTCCGACGGCAACGAGCACCAGCACCGACCCAACGCTCAGCCCGAAGAAGAGCATCTCGACAACTCGGGAAACGGCGCGCCACCGGTCGATGGCGCGCACCGCCCGGGCCGCGGCCGCCCGCACCTGCCCGTCCGGCTCCGCGAAGACGCCGTTCTCCGTTCGTTCGAGCAGGCTGGCGAGGCGGTTTCGCACCGGCGGCCTGAGACTATGCGCGAGAGCCGCGATCGCGTCGAGGCGCGCGCGCGAATCACCGGTGTCGAGCGCCGCCAGCGCCAAGCCGATGTCGATCTCTTCCTTCACGCCGGCGTGACGTTCGAGGGCGGATTGCGTACGCAGCAGCGCCAGGCTCTCGGCGTCGAGCGCGCGTGAAATCTCGGCGACGGCCGCGAGCCGCACCGCCGCATCCTCGCTCGACAGGTCGAAGCGCGCCACGAGCGTCCGCAGCCGCTTTCGCAGCCGGTTGTTCGTGCCGATTTTGGCCAGATCGTCCCGCGTAGCGGATCCGGCGCCGGCGAGCGACACCGGATCGATCAGATCGAGCGACGTCAGACGGTCATCAGCGGACTTGACAATGAAGACGCGCTGATCCGACTGACGGACGAACAGGCGGTCCTCGAGCAGGGCGGCAAGCACCGGCCGAACCGACGGATCGCCTCGCGCGCTCAAGCGCTCGACGACCTCTTCCTTCTCGATGAACGTCGCCTCGCGCAGCCCGCTCAGCGCGGCGGCGACGTCACCACCTGAGGGCTGTGCGAGCGCGGTCCGCCCGCACAGGAGGACTGGGATCAGCAGCCAGCTTACTTGTAGCTTTGTCCCGAACACGCCTTGGTCTTCGTGTTGTAGTTGCCGCACTTGAGCGTCACCCAGTCGGCCTCGATGTCCTTGCTGCCAGGCAGGAAGTCCGACCAGGCGTCGCCGGGCACCGTGCCGCTGGTCTTCCACACGACGTCGAATTGGCCGTCGGCCCGGACCTCGCCGATGTACACCGGCTTGGTGATGTGGTGGTTGGTCATGAGCTTCGCAACCCCTCCGGTGAGGTTCGGCACTTCCAGCCCCGGAAGCGCGGCGAGCACTTTCTCCACGTCCGTCGATTGCGCTTTCTCGACCGCCTTCACCCACAGATTGAATCCGATGTAGTGCGCTTCCATCGGGTCGTTGGTCGTCCGTTTGGGTTTCTTGATGAACGCATGCCATTGCTCGATGAAGCTCTTGTTCGCGGGCGCGTTGTTGCTCATGAAGTAATTCCATGCCGCGAGATGGCCGACGAGCGGCTTCGTATCGAGCCCCGAGAGCTCTTCCTCGCCGACCGAGAAGGCGACAACCGGAATGTCTTCCGCCGAGATCCGCTGGTTGCCGAGCTCCTTATAAAACGGGACGTTGGCGTCCCCGTTGATCGTGGACACGACCGCGGTCTTCTTACCGGCCGACCCGAATTTCTTGATCGCGGCGACCCGCGCCTGCCAGTCGGCGTGGCCGAACGGTGTGTAGTTGATCGAGATGTCCTCGGTCCTCACGCCTTTGGTTTTCAGGTACGCCTCGAGAATCTTGTTGGTCGTGCGCGGGTAAACGTAGTCCGTGCCTTCGAGCACCCAGCGCTTCACGCCGACCTCTTTCATCAAGTAGTCCACGGCCGGGATCGCCTGCTGATTCGGTGCTGCGCCGGTGTAAATGACATTCTTCGACGATTCCTCGCCTTCGTATTGAACCGGGTAGAAGAGCAGCCCGTTGTCCTTCTCGAAGACCGGCAGCACCGACTTCCGCGAGACCGATGTCCAGCAGCCGAAGACGACGGCGACCTTGTCCTTCTCGAGCAGCTGCGCCGCCTTCTCGGCGAAGAGCGGCCAGTTCGACGCGGGATCGACCACCACCGCTTCGAGCTTCTTGCCCAGCAGGCCACCCTTTTTGTTCTGTTGATCGATGAGCATCAGCACCGTGTCCTTCAGCGTCGTCTCGCTGATGGCCATCGTGCCCGACAACGAATGCAGGACGCCGACCTTGATCGTGCCCTGGGCGCGCGCGGCGGTGGGGACGGCCAGAGCGGCCGTGAGACACCCAACGGCGAGGAATCCTTGCGTGCGATTCATGATGGAGCTCCTTTGGATCACATCTGCACCTGAAAGCCGACGCCGACTTGTTTGTCGTTCGCCAGCACCGCCGAGAAGTTTTTTTGCAGGTAGAAGAACATCACCCGTGCATTGAAATCCTTGATGACGTAGTTGAAATTGACCTCGGTGGTGTTCTGGTCGTAGTCGCGGTCGAGCGCGGTGATGCCGTTTCGAAAGGCTGCCTTGGCGAACTTGCCGAGGATTTCCAGTCGGCCGGTCAAGCCGGTCACGGGCGGGAACAGATAGCTTCCCAGGATGTACCCGCCCTGATCGGTGCCGTATCGCGCGCTGTAGCCGCCCAGACGGTCGTACTTCGCGACCTCTGCTTCGACTGAGAAGAGGCCGCCGCGAGAGACCTTCTTCTCGAGCAGGAAATCGCCTGTGTACGCCTTGTTGCCGTCCTGCACCTGTGCCGCGGCGCCGACCGCGAGGATGTTTTTCTCGCCGTAGAAGGTGCCGTTCAAGTAGTAGCCGGGCTCGGGATCCCAGAAGTCCACCTGAATGCGGCCGGCGGCGATCAGCTTGCTCTTGCCCGTGGCCGACAGACCGTCGAATGCGCCTGCCGAGAGCTTCACGTTCCCGAACTGTCCCCAGTAGAGCGCGCCGTTGTCCCGCCCCGCGGAAACGAACGGATAGCCGTCCTGCACGCCGTCGGTGAAGGTCGCCCAGTGATGGGCGTAATACGGGCCATACAGATTCGCCCGATCGCTCGGCGGCAGCATGCGGCCCACCCAGAAATTCACCTGGTCCGACACCTCGAATTGGGCGGCGGCGTCGAGCACCGTCACGTGATTGCCCGCCCCGTCGTACTCGGTGTTGAACATGAACTTGATCTTCTTGGCGGGCGATCCATTGACGTAGAGACGCACGCTGTTGAGCAGAAAGGCGTCCGTGGAGGCGCCCACGTCCGGCGCGTCGTGCACGAAGCTGGTTTGCACGCCGGCGCCGACTGTCACCGGCGGCGCGGTTTGCGCCGCCAGCGGAAGCGCGACCAGCCAGAGGCTGCACGCGAGAAGCACTGGCCGGAGGCCTTGGTTGACCACGATCTGTCCTTTCGTCTCGCGCGCAAACCGCGAGGTTGTCAATAGGTCGATTGCCTGAAACGTGTATCGCATTCTGTGCGAAATATGCACGAAGAAAGCATCATTTATGTAGGACAGAACCGAATAGTGAATCTGTGTGTGCTGAATTCTGCGTTTTTTGCACAGATCAGTCAACACCATATTTTGGGCAGCCGGTCATGCGGGCGGGCGCCATGGAAGATGGTACGGCAGCTGGAGACGAAGGGGCGGGGCTGGTTCCGAGTCGGCGACTGTGAAGCGCGCCGGTTACGCGAGAATGTCGCGCACGACGTTCCCGAACACGTCCGTCAGACGGAAGTCGCGACCGGCGTAACGATAGGTCAGCTTCTCGTGATCGATCCCCAGCTGATTCAAGATGGTGGCGTGCAGATCGTGGATCGAGACGCGGTGCTCGACCGCCTTGAAGCCGAATTCGTCGGTGGCGCCGTACGTCAGGCCGCCCTTCACGCCGCCGCCCGCCATGAACATCGAGAACCCGTACGGGTTGTGATCGCGGCCGTCGCCGCTCTCGGACACCGGCGTGCGTCCGAACTCGCCGCCCCAGACGACCAGCGTCTCGTCGAGCAAGCCGCGACGCTTCAGATCGCGAATCAGCGCGGCTGACGCCCGATCCATGTTGGGGCAGCGCTCGCGCAGGTTCTCGTCGATCTTCTTGTGATCGTCCCAGGGCTGGCCGGGACCGTAATGCACGACGACGAACCGGACACCGCTTTCGATCAGCCGGCGCGCCATCAGACAACCCTGCGCATACGGCGTCGACCCGTACTCCCCGCGCACCGCCGCTGGCTCGCGCATCACGTCGAGCGTGTCCATCGCAGCAAACTGCATCTTGAACGCCGCTTCCATCGACGCGATGCGGCCGTCCAGGAACGCGTCCTGACCGAAGCCGCGCTCGTGCAGATCGTTCAGTTTCTGCGTGAGATCGAGCTGCGCGCGCTGGGCGTCTGGATTCAACGTGTCGTTGCGCAGGAACCGGATCATCTTGTCCGGCGCGCTCTCGAATGTGTTGAACGATGTCCCCTGATATTCCGCCGGCAGGAAGCCCGCCGTCGTGAACCCGCCGCCGTCCGGCGCGAGGACGACAAAGGCCGGAAGATTCTTGTTCTCCGTGCCCAGACCGTACGAGATCCACGACCCCATCGAGGGGCGCGACAGGATCATGCTCCCCTGATGGAACATGCTGCGCGCCTGCTCGTGATTCGGGTTCGTCGTGAACATCGACCTGATGACGCACAGCTCGTCGGCCACCGCACCAAGATGCGGCAGCAGCTCGCTCATCTCGATGCCGCTCTGGCCCTGTTTCGTGAAGCGGAACGTGCTCGGCAGCAGGCCGGCGGTGGTCCGCTCGGTTCGGAGATCGGCGGTGGTCGGGCGCTGACCTGCGTACTTCACCAGTGCCGGCTTGGGATCCCACAAATCCACCTGCGAGGGTCCGCCCGTCATGAACAGCAGGATGACGTGCTTCGCTCGCGGCGCGAAGTGAGGCCCGACGGTATGAACGGCG
>Ga0114129_10005967_pt1 | contig 17246 bp, 16 predicted proteins | sample RhiMetdeltSRZDD1_FD_80071 | JGI IMG/M metagenome (GOLD analysis project Ga0114129, IMG submission 80071) | Populus rhizosphere microbial communities from Tennessee, USA - Rhizosphere MetaG P. deltoides SRZDD1 (version 2) (version 2) | ecosystem: Host-associated > Plants > Roots > Rhizosphere >... | reverse complement strand
GGCGATTACGGCGACTGCCGGAGCTCGCCTTTGGCGAGGTGGTGCTCGACTTCGAGCGCGCTGGGGCCTTCCACCGCCGCGCTCTCCTGGAAGTGCGCGCGTGCCGTCTTGGGGTCCTCGGCGCGGACGCCCGCCCAGAAGCGCGCGGCGCTCACGCGTCTCGCTTCGAGATCCGGGTCGTCGTAGCCGTCCTCGAGGAACGATTCCGCGTCGACCTGGCGGAGCAGGTATCCCGCGACGGGGCCGGGCCAGACGCGCGCGAGCTTCGGTTTCCACAGCTTGCCGAGGAGCCGCTTGCCGCGCAGGACGTAGCGGTCGTCGGAAATGCGCAGACCCGCATAGAGGAGCAGCGCGGGCGGCTTGACCGAGCCGGCCGGCCCGTCGTGCGCGGCGTCGAGCGCGGCGATCCAGCGTTCCGCAGCGAGGTGCCGATCGCCGGCGAGCCAGCGCGCGGCCCCGGCGAACTCGAGCATGGTCCCGCTCTCCTGCGCGCCTTCCGCTTCCTCGAAGACCGGCGCCGCCTCGGCGAAGCGGCCCAACTCCAGCAGCGCGAGGCCGCGCCAGAGGGGGTGCTCTTCGTTGGCCAGCTCGTCGAACCGACCTGCCTGCAGCAGCTCGTGTGGGTCGCTCACGGCCGAAGCATGGCTACGGTGACGCTCGCCTGCATGCCGCGGCGGGCGCCACTGTCGCGCAGCGGACGGGGTACGATCGGATACGCCATGCCCGCTCTCGGGGACACAGACGACGTCCTCCGTATGGTGTCCCCGTGACGGACCACGTCGCCCTCCGACGCCTGGCGGTCGTGCCCTGGCGCGCCCTCGGGGGGCTGACCGACGCCGTGCTGCCCGCCATCGCGCGCGTCCTCGATGGCACGCCCGCCGAGCGCGAGATCGACCGTTTGTTGCGATCGCGACGCGACCTGGGCTCCGACCAACGGGCCGCCGTGGCCGAAACCGTCTTCGGCGTCGGGCTGTGGCGCAGGCGACTCGCAGCACACGCGGGGTCGCCCGATCCGCGCGCGCTGCTCTTTGCGCTGCTGCGCGATCTCGCCTCCGTTCCCGAGGAGGTTGCCGCGGAGCTGAGCGGGCTGCCGCCGCCGCTGCCTCCGCGCATGCCCCCGCCACCGCGCATCGCCGAACGGTGGTCCTACCCCGACTGGATCGAGTCCGTCCTGCTGCGCGAGGCCGGCGCCGGAGCCGACGCGCTCGCCGCCGCGATGTGCGCTCCCGGCCCGGTCTGCCTCCGGGCGAACACGCTCCGCACCACGCGAGAAGAGCTGGCGCGCCTGCTGCACGACGAAGGAGTCCCGACGCGCCCGGGCCGGCATGCCCCCGGTGCGCTGGTGGTCACGAGCGCGCGTCCCAACCTGCTCGCGCTCGAGGCGTGGCGCGACGGCCTCTTCGAAGTGCAGGACGAAGGAAGCCAGCTCGTCGCGCACGCGGTACAGGCGCGGCCGGGAGAGACCGTCCTCGACCTGTGCGCCGGCGCCGGCGGCAAGACGCTGGCGCTGGCGGCCGCGATGCACGGCAAAGGGCGGCTCGTCGCGTGGGATCCCGACGCCGGCCGGCTGCGACGGCTCCGCGAGCGGGCGCGGCGAGCAGGCGCGGCCGTCGAGATCGGCCGCGACGTCGAAGCGGACGCGGTGCTCGCGGACGTTCCTTGCTCCGAGCTGGGGACGCTGCGCCGCGGCCCCGACGTCCGGTTCCGCCTGCGCCAGGACGACGCGGTCCGTTTGCCGGCGCTGCAGCAAGAGATCCTCGAGGAGGCACTGCGGCGCGTCCGCCGCGGCGGCCGGCTGATCTACGCGACGTGCACGCTGCGGCGCGAAGAGAACGAGGACGTCGCCCTCGCCTTCGGCGCCGCGCATCCCGAGCTGGAGCGCGTCCGCCCCGAGGCGCCCCGCGAATTGCTCCAAGACGGCTTCCTGCGCACGTGGCCACACCTGCACGACCTGGACGGGTTCTTCGCGGCCGCGTGGCGTAGACTCTGACCGTGGACGAGAAGAAGCCGTTCCACAACCCGTTCGCCTCGCTCAAGGACAAGCTCGGGGACGTCCCTCGCGCGGCGGAGCCGCGCGAAACGCCGGCGCGCGAGATCGACACGCCTCGTGGTCCGGCAAGAGCCGTCGTCCGCCTCGAGCGAAAGGGCCGCCGCGGCAAGGAAGTCACGATCGTCGAGCAGCTCGGCCTTCCCGCGCCGGCCTTGCGCGACTGGCTCAAGTCGCTCAAGGCCGCCCTCGGATGCGGCGGCGCTGTCGAGGGCGACGCGCTGGTCCTGCAAGGCGACCACCGCGAGCGCGTGCGCGCCCTGCTCGAAGAGCGCGGCGTCCGGCGGGTGAGCGTAGGCTGAACTACCCCACCGCGGCGCGCCGCTTCTTGCCGCCGCGCTCGCGCTCCTGCCGCTGCTTGCGGAACGCCTCCAGCTCGGCGCGCCTGAGCTTCCCCTGCGCCTCGAGCGTCTCCCGCCATTGCTTGCGGTACGGCCTCAGCGCGGACACCATCGCCTCGGCCACCGCGAAATTGCGGAACCACTTCGCGTCCGACGGCACCACCATCCACGGCGCATGCGGCGCCGCGCACTGCGAGATCGCGTCCTCGTACGCCTCGGTGAAGTCGTCCCACTGGTCGCGATCGATCCAGTCCTGCACGCTGAGCTTCCAGGCGTCGATGGGATCCTTCTCGCGCGCCATCAGCCGCTGCTCCTGCTCCTGTGGGCTGATGTGGAGGAAGAACTTGAGCACGATGCAGCTCTCCTCCGCGAGCAGCGACTCGAAGTCGTTGATGTGCCCGTAGCGCGTCTTCCACAACGACTTCTTCACCAGACGGTGGACGCGCACGACGAGCACGTCCTCGTAGTGCGAGCGGTTGAAGATCGCCACTTCGCCGAGCCGCGGCGTGCGGCGGTGCACCCGCCAGAGGAAATCGTGCCGCCGCTCCTCGGTCGTCGGCTGGGCGAACGAGACCACGCTGATGCCGCGCGGGTTCAGCCCGCCGACGACGTGCTTGACGGTCCCGTCCTTGCCGGCTGCGTCGCGCCCCTGCAGCACCACCAGCAGGCTGTGCGTCCTGGCGCCCCACATCAGATCCTGCAGCGCGAACAGCTCCTCGTTCAGCTCCTCCATGCGGCCCTTCGCTTCCGCCTTGTCGATCTTCGCGGGCGGGCGGGTGGGAAGATGGTCGAGCCGGACCTTGGCGCCGGCCGCATCGAAGACGGTCACGTGCTTCATGTGGGGAAGCGTACCAGCCTTCCCCTCACCCCTCTCTATCTGGTATCGAACATCGGATCGCGTCGCGGGAGGGGACGATGCGCGTGCTCGTGGTGCAAGCCGACGAGAGCGCTCGCGCAACGCAGCGCGACCTTCTCCAGGGTGCCGAGCTGACGGTCGCGGATGCGTCGACCGGCGCCGAGGCGCTGCAGAAAGCGCGCGACACGCAGCCAGACCTGGTGGTCCTGGGGCGGTCGCTGCCGGACATGGACGGCCTCGACCTGCTGGAGCAGCTGAAGGGCGAGCGCGGCCGGTTCACGCCCGTCCTGATCGCCAGCCACCGCAGCGCCACGGCGGAGGTCGTGCTGGGCCTGCAGAAGGGCGCGGACGACTACCTGCCGCTGCCGTGCGATCCCGACGAGCTGCTCGCCCGGGTCCACGCGCTGCTGCGGGTCAAGGAGATGCACGACCGCGTCGTCGCCATGCAGCGCGAGCTGGAGCGGCTGGTCGTCTCGGACCCGCTCACCGGCCTGTACAACCGGCGCTACCTCGTCGAGCGCCTCGGCCAGGAGATGAACCGCGTCGACCGCTACGGCGGCACGCTCGCGCTCGCCATGATCGACCTCGACGGGTTCAAGCCGGTCAACGATCGCTACGGTCACGTCTTCGGCGATCGCCTGCTGCGCGCGGTCGCCGCGGAGATCGCGCGCTCGCTGCGCACGCCCGACGTGGCAGCGCGCTACGGCGGCGACGAGTTCGCCGTCATCCTGCCGCAGACCCAACCGGAGGGAGCGCTGCGCGTCTGCGAGCGGATCCGCAAGGCAGTCGAGCAACTCGCGCTCAGCGCCGGCGATGGGTCGGTCTCGGTGACTGCGACACTCGGCGTCTCCGACTACCCGGCGGACGGCGTGTCGACCGCCGAGGAGCTGATCCAGGCGGCTGACGAGGCGCTGTACGGCGCCAAGCGCGCGGGACGGAACCGCTACTCGGCGGTCCGCGCCGTTCCCTGAGGCAAGAGCCGCGGCACTTCCCCCGTGATGAGTCGCGCCCCCCGCTCGTAGCGGAAGTAGATCCACGCCCACTGCGCGAGCACCAGCACGCGGTTGCGGAACCCGATCAGCATCACGAGGTGGACCAGCAGCCAGAGGAGCCAGGCGAGGAAACCGACGCTGCGGATGCGGCCGATCTGCGCGACGGCCGAGTGGCGCCCGATCGTCGCCAGCGTCCCCTTGTCGCGGTAGCGGAACGGCTCCCGCGGCTCGCCCTGCAGCGTGCGCACGATCTGCCGCGCGGCATGGCGGCCGCCCTGGATGGCGGGCTGTGCGAGACCGGGCAGCCTCCCGCCGTGTCCGTCGTCCACCGAGGCGAGATCGCCGATCACGAAGACTTCCGGCGCGCCGGGAATCGAGAGATCGGGCCCGACCTCGACGCGTCCGAGGCGATCGAGCGGTGCTCCCAGCGAACGCGCGATCGGCGACGGCGCCACGCCCGCCGCCCAGATGACGCAGCGCGAGCGGATCCGCCGGCCTCCCGCGACCACGCCCTCCGCGTCGACGGACGTGACGGGCGCGCCGAGCAGCACTTCGCACCCCATCCGGCGCAGGCGCGCCGCGGCTTTCTCCGAAAGCTCGGGCGCATACGCGGGCAGGATGCGCGGGCCCGCCTCGATCAGCACCACACGCGCGGTGCGCGAATCGATGCGGCGGAAGTCGCGCGCCAGCACGTGGCGGGCGATCTCGACCAGCGCCCCGGCCAGCTCGACGCCCGTGGGACCGCCGCCCACCACCACGAAGGTGAGCCACTCCTCGCGCCGCGCCGCATCGTCGCGCTCGGCCGCCTCGTACGCGAGCAGAACGCGCCGGCGGATGCCGACGGCGTCCTCCAGCGTCTTGAGCCCCGGAGCGTCCTTCTCCCATTCGGGATGGCCGAAGTACGCGTGCGTCGCGCCGGTCGCGACGACGAGGAAGTCGTAGGGGACGATGCCGTCGGCGAGCACCACGCGCTTGCCTGGAACGTCGACCGCCGTCACGTCGCCGAGGATCACCTCGGCGTTGCGCTGGCGCCGGAGCACGCGCCGGATGGGCATCGCGATGTCGGCGGGGTTCAGCGCCGCGGTCGCGACCTGGTAGAGGAGCGGCTGGAACAGATGGTGGTTGCGGCGATCGACGAGCGTGACGCGCACGGGCGCGTCGCGGAGCGCCTTGGCGGCATTGAGGCCGCCGAATCCGCCGCCCAGGATTGCCACGCGCGGAACGGCCATGCCGCGCATTGTAAGGCGCGGCAGCTTCCCTGCACGTCTACCGTGCGCCAGATTGGGGGCCGATGCGCCGCTGCCGCCCGTCTGCGATCGTCGTCGCCGTCCTGCTCGGTTGCGCGCAAGCGCCCGTTGCGCAGAGACAGCCGGCGCGAGCCGTCCAGGACGGGACCGCTTCGTACTACGGCGCCGACTTCGCCGGCCGGCGCACGGCGAGCGGAGAGCGCTTCGATCCGCAGGCGCTCACCGCCGCGCACCCCGACCTGCCGTTCGGCACGCGGCTGCGCGTGACGAATCTGGAGAACGGCCGTTCGGTCACGGTGCGCGTCAACGACCGCGGGCCGTTCACCGGCGGTCGCATCGTGGACCTGTCGTGGGGCGCGGCACGCGAGCTCGGCATGCTGCGCAGCGGACTGGCGCGCGTGCGCGTGGAAGTTCAGCCGCCGTAGGCGGCGGTTGCCGATTGGACGCCGCTGCCCGGGCACGAGACACTGGCCCCATGCGTCTGCTGTTCCTGGTCCTCCTCGCCTCCTTCGCCGCGCGCGCCTGGGAGCCTGCCGACGCCGCCGCCATCGCCGCGCGCATCCAGGAGCTCAAGGCCGATTGGGCAGGCAAGGACGCCGCCGCGATCGCGAACGACAAGCTGAAACGCGCGCGGCAGCCGACCAAGCCGACGTGGGTGTCGCGGACCGGGTTCCGCATCGACGACGGCGCGCGCCGCCTCTACCTCGGGGTGGGCTCGGCGAAGCTGACGGACGCGGCAGCGCGCCTGCTCACGGTGCGGGAAGCGATGCCCGCGCCGCAGGGCGCGACGCCGCTGGACTGGTATCTCGACGCGGCGACCGGCACGCTCTACGCGCTGACCGTCGAGGAAAAGCGCTGAGCGTCATTTCACGAACGTCCGCACCGCCACCGCCCCGAGCACGATCGCGCCGCCGGCGACGGACCACGGCCCCGGGCGCTCGCCCGTGCCGAGCAGCACCCAGAGCGGATTGCAGACGGGTTCGAGCATCGAGATGAGGCTCGCCTCCGCGGCAGGCACGTGCCGGACGCCGCGCGCGAACAGCCAGTACGACACGCCGAGCTGCATCACGCCGAGGTAGACGAGGACGAGCACGCCGGTGCTCGAGAGGTGCGCGAGCGCGCCCGCGAAGGGCACGGTCCCCAGCGCGGCGAAGACGTTGCCCAGCATCGTCGAGGGCAGCGCGTCGCCCGAGCCGCTCCTTGCGTCGCGTCGCAGGAGGAGGACGGTGAAGGCGAAGAAGACGCCGCTCACCGCGCCCAGCACGTTGCCCGCGAGCTGCCCCGCCTCGAGCTTGTCGACGAAGAAGAGCGACATGCCCGCGAGCGACAGGCCTACGCAGAGCGCGTCGATGGGCCGGAACGGCTCGCGCAGCACGAGGGGCGAGAGGAGCAGCACGTACGCGGGGCCGGTGTACTGCAGGAAGATCGCGTTGGCCGCCGTGGTGAGCTTCGTCGCGGTGACGAACGTGACCACGCACGCCGCGTAGGCCGCCGCGGTGGTGAAGCGCGCCTTGCGCAGGTCGGGCCGCAGGACCAGCACGTAGAAGAGCGTCGCGATCGCCGCGCGCCCGCAGGCGACCGCGAGCGCGGGCATCGGCGCAATCTTGATGAACAGCCCGCCGCTCGACCACAGAAGGGCCGCGGCGGCGACGAACAGCACCGCCCGGCGCGGCGGCTGGTCGGACATGGCGGCGGAACATATCAGCCGCCGCTGCTCATGCCGCCTACGGAAGCGATCGCACGACGGCCAGACCGCTCTCGGTGGGCACGAAGAGCTGCGGCGGATCGACCATGCGGTCGAGCGACATCCGCCCGATCGCCTCGCCGGGGAGGCCTTCCTTGATGCCCATGTGCTTCCCGCGCGCGTCGCCCGGCTTCCACACCAGCAGGCCGGTCGAGGGGAACCCGAGCACGAGCTTGTCGTCCCAGGCGACCATCTCGAGCACGTTGTACTCGGCGGCGCCGATCGACCGCGGGTCGACGAACTTGCGCTGGTACGGGTTGTCGTCCCGCCAGGCCGCCAGGCCGAAGGTGGGGCCGCGCCACGACTCGACCTCTCCCGAGGCGAACCAGACGGTGCCGTCGGACGTCACCGCCACCGCGCGCAGGTTGGTGTAGGTCGTATCGAAGACCGAAGGCGCGCCCTTGCCGGGCATCGCGGGGACGAACGGGTTGTCCGGGTCCCAGCTGTTCCTCCAGAACTGCAGATTGGGCGTCCAGCGGATCGCGCCCGCCGAGGTCAGACCCGCCATCCACAGGCGGCCGTCGTCCGCCAGCGTCAGGCCGAAGAAGTCGCCGAAGACGACGTGGTCGTCCGGACCGCCGCTGCACGAGCCGACATCGCACACCACGGGGTGCACGTGATCGGCGTACCACTCCAGCTCCACGCCCTGCGGGAAGCTCCGCTCCGCCGGCGTCGCCGGCAGGCGGAACTTCGCGGGCTGCACGCGCGTGACGCCGTGGTTCGAACCGACGTACAGCTCGCCGGGATGCTGGAAGTGGTCGTAGACCGCGCTGGTGACCGTGCGCGTCTCCCAGAAGTGTGCGTCGTTGGAATTGTGGAAGTCGTAGCGGTTCACCTCGAGCGTCAGGTCGGGCTTGAGGCGCACCTGGTCCATCTTCCCCATGTGCGCGATGGGGTCGAGGTTGGTGTGGTCGTGCGTGTCGTGCGCGTAGTAGCCGACGAAGCACTCCCCGGCGGCGCCTCCGACGACCAGGGTGAAGTCGGGCGGCTCGGTCCATCCGGAGCCGACATGCAGCCCGTCCGCCCCCGTGTAACGCCGGAACGTCTTGTCGCCGGGGCGTAGCAGGTAGAGGGCGCGGTGGGTGACGACCCAGAGGTTCTCCGCCTCGTCCGTGGACGCGGAGAGGGGGGCCTCGAGGAGCCCCTGGGCGCTCCCGTACACCGTGATCGCCGCGGCAGGCCACGGTCCCGCTCCCAGACCGCCGATACGATGCGGGTCGGGCTTCGGCGGGCCGGCATCGGCGGGTCCTGCGTCCGGCGCGCCACCCGCGTCGGGGACGTCCACCGGGCCGCCGTCACGGGCGACCGAGCTGCTCGAATCCGGGGCAGGCGCATCGGCCTGCCGGCAAGCCGCGAGCGCGAAGATGCAGGCGATGACGGTGACGGAGAGTCTCATGCTGCCGCACGGTTGGCATCGCAGGACTGCCCGGCAAGCGGAGGCACGTCAGGCACCGTCCGGATCGAGACACCGCCCGTCTCTTTGCGCATCGCGCCGCGGGACTGACCTTTGCCGCCGGAGGCGCGCATGGAACCGAAGGACAGGAAGCCCGACGAACCGAGCAACGACCCGTTGGAAGAGAAAACGCAGCATCCCGGCGGGACGGCGGCCGGCGCACTGGCTGCTGGTGCGGCGGGCGGCGCGATTGGCACCGCCGTAGCAGGCCCGGTGGGCGGCGTGGTCGGCGTCGCCGTCGGCGCCATCGCCGGCGGCGTGGCCGGCAAGGCCATCGCGGACCAGATCAACCCGGCGGTCGAGGACGCCTACTGGCGGGAGAACTGGCGGTCGCGCCCGTACGCCGACGAGAAGCTCGGCTACCAGCACTACCAGCCCGCCTACCGTCACGGCTGGGAATCGCGCATGCTGCACGGCGACCGCCGCTGGGAGGAAGCCGAGCCCGATCTGGAGAAGAGCTGGGCGCAGCGCCGCGGGCATTCCGCGCTCGACTGGGCGCGCGCGCGCCTCGCCACGCGGGACGCCTGGGACCGGCTCGAAGGGCGCAGCGGCACCGATCCCGAGCGGGAGCCGCACTAGCCGCCGGCGGTCAGCGCTCCAGCTGCGCGCTGACCGACAGCTTCACGTTGTTCTTCAGCGCCTGCGATTGCAACGCGTTCGGGTTGACCTGAACATGCGTTCCGTGCAGTACATGCGGCGTGCTGAAGCCGATCGCCAACCCGCCCAACCCCTGGTCCACCACCGAAGTCGAGTACCTGGAGGACGCCCCGCCCGCCCGCCTCGAGGTCTATGAGGACCACACCCGCGAGATCCTCGCGCACAACGACAGCCCCGACGTCGGCTTCAGCTGGAGCGTCAATCCGTATCGAGGATGCTTCCACGCCTGCGCCTACTGCATGTCGGGAGACACGCAGGTCTCGATGGGCGACGGCACCAGCCGCGCGCTCGCGAACGTCCGGGTCGGCGACGAGGTGTACGGAACCGAGCGGACGGCGGACGGCCGGCGGTTCGTCCGCACGAGCGTCGTCGCGCATTGGCGAAGCGTGAAGGAGGCTTTCCGGGTTTGCCTGGAAGACGGGACGACGATCGTCGCCAGCGGGGATCATCGCTTCTTGAGCGAAGACGGGTGGAAGCGCGTGGTCGGAACCGACAGCGCAGGTACGCGGAGCCTGACGCCGACGGACTCAGTGCTCGGGATCGGTCCGCGCGCGCGAGGGTCGTCGCGCGATCCGGAGTACGCGACGCGCAGCGTCCCCGTCACCGCCATCGAGCCGCTCGGCGTCGAGTTGCCGATGTTCGACATCACCACCGGGACGGGTGACTTCATCGCCAACGGCGTGGTGAGCCACAACTGCTACGCCAGGCCGTTCCACGAGTATCTGGGGCTCGGCGCGGGGACGGACTTCGATCGGAAGATCACCGTCAAGCCCGATGCGCCGAGGTTGCTGCGCGAGGCGTTCGAGAAGCCGGGTTGGAAGGGCGAGCTGATCGTCTTCTCCGGTGTGACGGATTGCTACCAGCCGCTCGAGGCGAGCTACCGGCTCACGCGCGGCTGCCTCGAGGTGTGCGCGGAGTACCGGAACCCGGTGGCGATCATCACCAAGTCGCCGCTCGTCGAGCGCGACATCGACGTGCTGCAGGCGCTCGCGAAGGTCACCGAGGTAGGCGTCACCATCAGCATTCCGCTGTGGGACCGCGAGCACGCGCACGCCATCGAGCCGCAGGTCGCGTCTCCGCAGCGCCGCATCCAGATCATCGAGCGGCTGGCGGCGGCTGGCCTGGATGTCGGCGTGAACGTCGCGCCCATGATTCCGGGGCTGGGCGACGAGGACATGGCTCGCATCCTGGAAGCGGCGGCCGGCGCGGGGGCGCGGCGCGCCGGGTTCGTGTTCCTGCGGCTGCCGGGGAGCGTCGCCACGGTGTTCGAGCAGCGCCTGCGCGAGGCTTTGCCGCTTCGTGCGGATCGCGTGCTCGCCCGCGTGCGCGAGGCGCGCGGCGGCAAGCTGTACGACTCCCGCTGGGGCGTGCGCGGAAAGGGCGAGGGCCGGTATGCCGAAGCGGCGCGGGCGCTGTTCGAATCGACCGCGCGGCGCGTGGGCCTCGCGACGGGCTGCTTCGGAGGCGACGACAGCACGACCTTCCGCCGGCCCGACCGGCCGGGGCAGCAGCTCGCGCTGTTCGAGCTGCCGCATCGCGCGGAGTGATCGACGGACGGGCGGGCGGCTGCTGCTCCTGCCCCGGTCGCCTCGTGCGTAGGTTCGCGGGCAGGAGGCGCACCATGGGCATGCAGCTGCACGAGCTTCATCCTTCGCTCATCCACCTTCCGCTGGGCCTGTTGCCGATGGCGGCGGGTCTGGACCTCGCCGCCGCGCTGAGCGGCGACCGGGCGCTCGACCGCACCGCGCGGACGCTCTGGGTCGCGGGCACCGCCGGCGGAGCGCTGGCCGGGCTCGCCGGCCTGGCCGCGACGCAGGAAGTGAAGGTGACGGACAAGCACGTCGGCGACGCGATGCTGCTCCACGGGGTCGGCAACACCGTCATCACCCTCGGCGCCCTGGCGCTGACGCTTTGGCGACGGAAGCATCGGCCGACGGTCCTGTCCGCGCTGGTGGGGATCGGCGCCGTCGGAGCCGCGCTCTTCACCGCCTATCTCGGCGGCGAGCTGGTGTACGCGCGCGGAGTGGGAGTGAAGCGGATGGCGGCCGCGCAGGGCGAGGGCGTCGTCGACGATACAGAGCTGTTCTCCCGTCGCGCGCCGGCGAAGTTCCTGCGCGACGTCGCGGGCGGCCTCGGGTGGGCGCTGCGGGAGAGCAAGAAGTACCTCACGGGGCAAGAGCGCTTCGACCGCCGCGCGCTGACCATCGGGTAGCCGAAGGGGGCGTCAGCTCGCGACGCGGTTGCGGCCGGCTTCCTTCGCCTCGTACAGCGCCGCGTCCGCGGCGCGGAGCAAGGACGCCAGGTCCGGGCAATCTGGACCGGCGCTGGCGACGCCGAGGCTGATGGTGACGTGCACCGGCCCGGACTGGGTGTGCACCGCACCGTCGCCGACCGCGCGGCGGATGCGCTCGGCGAGCACGGTGGACGCCGGTCCGCGGGTGGTGCCAGGCAGCAGCACCGCGAACTCCTCGCCGCCCGTGCGTCCGAGGATGTCCACCGCCCGGAGCGTGTTCCGCACCCGCTCCGCCACGGCGCGCAGCACTTCGTCACCCACGGCGTGGCCGAGAGTGTCGTTGACCTGCTTGAAGCGGTCGATGTCGATCATGATCGCGGTGAGCGGCTGCGAGAACCGCCGCGCGCTCTCGAACTGCAGCTGCGCCAGCTCCATGAAGTGGCGGCGGTTGTGGGTGCCCGTGAGCCCGTCGAGGGTGGCGAGGCGCTGGACCTCGTCGAAGAGGCGCGCGTTTTCCACCGCGATCACCGCGGGCTGGGTGAAGCTCATCGCGAGCCGCGCCTTCTCCTCGTCGTACGCGCCCGTCTTGTTGCTCTCCAGCGCCACGAGACCGACCACCTCGCCGCGGGAGACGAGCGGAATCACCAGCGCCGCCCCGCCCCAACCGAGCGCTGGCTGTTCCGCCTTGAGGGCGCGCTCCACCGGTCCGCCGGGCAGCACCTGCTCGAGCACCCCGGCGTGCTCCGCCTCCGGATACCCGCGCTGGGCGGCGACGCGATAGCGCTCGCCACGCTTCATCAGCACCGCGGCGCGCTGGTACGGCACCAGGCGCGACAGTCCTTCGAGGAGCCGCTCGAGGACCTCCTTCAGTTCCAGCGTGCTCGAGATCGCCAGCGTCGCCTCGAGGCGGACCCGCTCGCGGAGGCCGGCCACCATCTCGTTGAACGCCTGCGCGAGCTGCGCCAGCTCGTCCTGCCCGCGCACGTCCACTTCGGTCTCCAGTTGGCCGCTGGCGACGGCCGCCGCGGCGCCGCGCAGTCGCTCGACGGGCCGGGTCACCTGGCGCACCGTCGTGACGGCGAGCATCAGCGCCGCGATCAGCGCCACGCCGATCCAGAACGCCGCGCCGCGCGCGAGGCGCCGGATGGGACCGAGCGCCGCCTCCGCGTCCTCCTGCACGACCACGCGCCACCCCGCGACGGGCACGTCGGCGCTGGCGCCGAGGACGTCTTCCTGGTCCTGGCCGGACAGCAGCGGGTGCTGCGAAAGGTCGGCGCGAGAGAGCGCCACGTTGGGGTCTGGATGGATCACCGCGCGGAAGGCGCCGTCGACGAGGAACGCGCTGCCCTCGGTCGGGCGCAGCTTCTCGAAACGCTCCTGCAGCGAGCGCAGCGACAGCTCGACCGCGAGCACCCAGCGCGCGCCGCGGGCACCCTGCACCGGTAGCGCGAGCACGAGGCGCGCGATCGGCGTGCCGCCGCGCCCCGGCAGGACGTAGGGCGGCCCGAGCGTCAGCCCCTTGGATCTGAGCGCCTCGCGCAGCGGGACCGCGGCCGCGTACGCCTTGAGGGCGTCTTCGTCGATCTCCTCGTGGTCCGCCTGCTCCGCCGGCACCACCTGGCTGAACCTCACCGGCGTCACCACGGGATCGCCCTTCTCGTCGAAGAGGCCGACCACGTCGGCGCCCTTGGTCTGCTGGTAGATGAGGAGCAGGGCCTGCTGCCGCGCTTCCTGGTCGAGGTCGGAGAGACGCAGCGAGCGCGTCGCGAGCGTCAGCCCGTCGAGCTTGTCGAGGAGCACCCGCTGCACCTGATCGGCCAGCGCCGAGGCAGCCTGGGAGTGGATGCGCGCGACCTGCGAGCGGAGCTCGCGGCTGCCCGAGGGAAGCGTGACGACGGTGGCCAGCGCGAGCGGAGCGGCGCTCGCGCAGGAGAGAAGCAGCGCGAGCTTCACTCCGAGGCGCATCGGGAGATGCTTGCCGGCGGCGCCAACGAATACAAGGAAGCGGATGTGCGCGCGGGGTGGGTGCGAGTGGGAGGAAGCCGCCCATGTCGCCGCTCGCTGCGGCGGAGTGGAATTTGCGGCGGTTGCGATTCGGCCCGTAGTCTCGGGACATGGAGCGGGGCTCGTCGTGCGCTCGGCGCGCGCTGGTCTGCGCCGCCCTGCTGGCTGCCTGCGGGCGCCCGGCCGGCACCGCCATTCCCGTCAAGACGAGCGGACCGCTGCCGCCGGGCGAGCCGCAGGTGCGAGCCACCGCGGTCGTCATCTCGCGCAAGGGGCGCGTCGAGTTGCAGCGCGGAACCGTGGGCCGTTGGTCCGACGCGCAGGTCGGCGATCGTCTGGCGCCGAGCGATGCCCTGCGAACGCACGAAGGCGAGGCGGAGGTGGGCGTCGACGGCGTGAAGATGCGCGTGCACGAGGCTTCCGCGCTGCGCCTGAAGGACGCGAACGAGCGCTGGATCCGAGCGCAGGTTCGCGGCTCGGTGGAGTCGGACGTCGAGCCCGGCAAGGGCAGCGTCGACGTGGAGGTCGAAGGCAGCGACGCGCGCGCGTCCAGCCAGGGCGGCCACTTCTTCGTCACCGCGGACGGCCGGGGCGTCGTCGCCGTCGCGGCCGTGACCGGCGCGGTGAATCTCAGCGCGCACGGCAAGAGCGTCGAGGTGAAGCCGGGCACCGTCAGCCGGACGGTCGGCGGCGCGCTAGAGGACGCGTCCCCTGCGCTGCGCCGGGTCCTTCTCTCGGTGCGGTGGCCCGAGCAGCGCGCGACCAGCAAGGACACGGTGCCCGTCAGCGGCAAGGTCGAGGCCGGAAGCCGCGTCTTCATCCAGGGGCAGCCGATCCCGGTCGAGCCCGGCGGCTCGTTCCGCGCGGACGTCCCGCTGCGCGACGGGAAGCAGACCGTCGCGGTCGTCGCGATCGACCCGATGGGCCGGCGCAAGCAGGTGGACACGACCATCGTGCGCGACCAGTCGACGCCCACCGTCCGGGTCAAGAAGAAGCTGTGGTCACGCTGAGCGCGCTGCTGGCGGTGTCCGTCTCGCTGTCGGCGGCGCCCGACCTGCTGACGCTCGGCAAGGACCAGACGGCGCGAATCGAAATCCGCGTCACCGGGTTCTTCGGGCGTTCCGTGCCCGCCTCACGGCTCTCGCTCAGCACCAACGTCGGCGCCATCGGCGAGCCGCAGCGGATCGGCGAAGGGACCTTCACCGCCCAGTTCACTCCGCCGCGCTCGCGCGCGCCGTCGGTAGCCATCATCGCGGCCGACGCAGAGGCGGAAGGGGAGCACGTCCTCGGTTGGCTGGCGTTACCGCTCGCGGGCAGCGACTCGATGACCCTCGAGACGAAGCCGCGCGCCTCGGTGCACTTGCGCATCGGCGACCGCGATTTCGGACCGGTGGTGGCCAACGCCAAGGGCGAAGTGCAGATCCAGGTGGTGGTCCCTCCGGGCGTTGCGAAGGCGACCATGCACGTCGAGGACCCGCTCGGGAACGCGGCCGACCGGCAGCTCGACCTCGATCCGCCGCCTTTCCCGCGGATGCGCGTGCTGCCGATCGGTCCGGCGCACGCGGCGACGGGCGATACGCTCGACATGGAGGCCTTCGTCGTCCGCGCGGACGGTTCGCCGGACCCCGACGCGGCCGTCACGGCGAGCGCCGAGCGCGGCGACATCGAAGTCTCGCGAAACCGGAGCGGCATCGTGGCAGTGTCCTGGCAGCCGCCGCGCTCCGGGTCGGGCCAGAGCGGAATCGAGGTCGAGGCGCTCGGAGAGCGCGCGCAACTGCGCGCGTCGTTCGCTCCGGGGGCGCGGAAGCCGCGCCGCGCTTTCGCCGGCGCGCTCGGAGCGGCCTCGGCGGGTTTGATCGCTTCGGGAGGGATCACGTTCGGCGGCGTCCCCGGCCTGGGCGCGACTGCGGAGCTGGCCGTCCCGATCGCGGGTACGCCGCTCGAAGCGCTCCTCGACGTCGGAGGAGTGGGGTGGTTCTCGACCAGCGAGCGCGCTCCGGCTCCGTTCGGCGGAGTGACCGAGCAGGCGAAGGCCACCGCGGTCCTGACGCAGGTCGGGGTGCGCGCCACCCGTTCTTTCGAGGCCGCCGATCTGCACGTCGCGCTGCTCTTCGGCGGCCAGCAGACATGGGTCACCGCCAACAGTCCAGGCGCGCCGGCGCTGGATCGCTCCACGTCGGCCCTGGCGGTCCGCGGCGGCGCGGCGTTCGGTGGATCGTGGCACGTCGGTCCGGGGCGGTTCCTGGTCCAGGCGCACCTCTCGCTGGCGCCCTCCGTCGGCGGACTGGAGCACGCCCTGAGCGGCATCGCGCTCGAGGCGGGATACCTGCTGCCGCTTTCGCGATAAGATCCGCGCATGGCGTCTCGCGTTCTCCGGGCCCCCGCGCCGAACGAAGCCGCGGCGGTCCTGCACTCCTTCACGAACCACCTGCTCTATTCGCTGGCGAAGGACCAGTACTCGGCCACCGCGCGCGATCGGTTCATGTCGCTCGCGCTGACGGTGCGCGATCGGCTCATCGAGCGCTGGATCGCGACGCAGCAGCGCTACTACCGGCGCGACGCCAAGCGCGTCTACTACCTGTCCGCCGAGTTCCTCATGGGGCGGGCGCTCGCGAACAACCTGCTCAATCTCGGCCTCTACGACACGGCGCGCGAGGCGATGCGCATGATGGGCATCGAGGTCGCCGACCTGCTCGAACAGGAGGTCGACGCGGGCCTCGGCAACGGCGGCCTGGGGCGGCTCGCGGCGTGCTTCCTCGACTCGATGGCGACGCTGGACATCCCGGGGTACGGCTACGGCATCCGCTACGAGTTCGGGATGTTCGATCAGGAGATCAAGGAAGGCTGGCAGATCGAGAAGCCGGACGAGTGGCTCCGCTTCGGCAACCCGTGGGAGATGCCGCGCCCCGAGTACTGGGTCCCGGTGGGATTCGGCGGGCGCACGGAGGAGCACTTCGACCACGGCCGGCTCAAGGTGCACTGGGCGCCCGCGGAGCAGGTCATCGGCGTCGCCTACGACACGCCCATCGCCGGGTACGGCAACAACACGGTCAACACGCTGCGCTTGTGGCGCGCCCGGGCGAGCGAGGAGTTCGACCTGAGCCTGTTCAACGACGGGGACTACGAGAAAGCCGTCCTCGACAAGAACCGGTCCGAGACGATCTCGAAAGTGCTCTACCCGAGCGACGTGAAGATGTTCGGCAAGGAGCTGCGGCTACGGCAGCAGTACTTCTTCGTGGCGTGCTCGCTGCACGACATGGTGAGACGGCACCTGGTCGCGCACAAGTCGCTGGACGACTTCGCCGACAAGGTCGCGATCCAGCTGAACGACACGCATCCGGCGGTCGCGATCCCGGAGCTGATGCGCATCTTCGTCGACGAGCACCAGCTCCCCTGGGAGAAGGCGTGGGAGCTGACCGTCGGAACGTTCGGCTACACGAACCACACGCTGCTCGCCGAGGCGCTCGAGACCTGGCCCGTCGAGGTCTTCGGCAAGCTGCTGCCGCGGCACCTGACGATCATCTTCGAGATCAACCGCCGGTTCCTGCGGCAGGTGATGAACCGCTTCCCGTACGACGAGGCGCGCATCTCGCGGATGTCGCTCGTCGACGAGGGCGACGGGCAGCTCTCCTCGAAGCGAATCCGGATGGCCTACCTCGCGGTGGTGGGCTC
>Ga0114129_10005966_pt1 | contig 17247 bp, 15 predicted proteins | sample RhiMetdeltSRZDD1_FD_80071 | JGI IMG/M metagenome (GOLD analysis project Ga0114129, IMG submission 80071) | Populus rhizosphere microbial communities from Tennessee, USA - Rhizosphere MetaG P. deltoides SRZDD1 (version 2) (version 2) | ecosystem: Host-associated > Plants > Roots > Rhizosphere >... | reverse complement strand
GGCCGATCTCGCGGTTGGTGCAGCCCTCGGCGAGCAGCGGCAAGATCGCCAGCTCGCGCGCGGTCGGGCCCGCGCCACCCGGGCCCGCCAGGCCGCCTGCCCCGCCCACGCCGATGCCCACCCCGACGCCGGCACCACCGCCGGCGCCGACACCGGTCGACCGCAGCGCCGCGGCCTGTTCCATCAGATCCGCCGTCTCCGCCGCCAGCCGCGTCATGCCGCACTCCTCGGCCACCTCCCGGCTGGCCCGCAACATGGCCGTCGCCCGCTCGGCGTCGCCGGGACGTCCCCGCGCCACCAGGAACCGCCCGTAGGCCGCCTGGCTGCGAGCCAGCCACACCGGCATCCGCGTTCGCCGGTCGATGCGCAGGGCCGACTCGAAGTGCGCCTCGGCATCCCGCTCCTGGCCCAGCAGCGCGCTCAACCCGCCGAGGTAGCGGTCGACGGCGCCGTAGGCCGCCAGCAGGTTGCCGACCTGCACCACCAGCCCGCGGGCAGGGAGCAGCTCGTCGTAGACCGCGGCCGCGGCCGACGCATCGCCGAGGGCGACGCACGCGTCGGCGAGGTAGCTGAGCGAGGCCAGCCAGAGCGAGTCGCGGGAGACGGCCGCCAGCCCGTCGGCGATCAGGAAGTCCAGCTCGCGGGTCGCGGCGTCGCGCAGCCCGAGCTCGGCGTACAGCACCGCCAACGCCGGCCGCCAGGTGCTCCCGGCCTGGTCGAACCGGGCCACGGCCTCGACCAGCGGCCGGGCCTCCTCCAGCCGCCCCTGATCGCGCCGGATGCTGAACAGCTGCACCCCGTACCCGCCGGCCGCGTTGTTGCCGGAGAGGAACCCGGCCAACCCGTCTGCCTGCTCGGCCAGCGCCTCGGACTCGGCGAAGCGGCCCTCGCCCATCGCCAGGAGGCACCGGGCCTGCAGATCGAGCACCTGGAACAGGGGCTGACCGATCCGAGCGGCCAGGTCCCGATGGCGGGCGGCGACCGCCCACGCCTCGTCCAGCTCGCCGGCGGTGATCGCCGCGAACAGCTGGCGGTCGAGGCCGGCCTCCTCCCAGTCGAGGTCGTCCTCGGTTCGGGCCAGCTCGACCAGCTCGCGGGCGTAGCGGTGCTGACGGTCGTGGTTGGTGGGCGTCCACGGCGTGAACAGCGCCGCGCCGTAGGCCACCATCATCACCTCGCGATCGCCGAGCTCGTGGGCGGCCGCCAGCGTGGTCTCGGCCATGGCTCCCGCCTCGTCCCCCCGTCCGGACAGCGCGAGCGCCCGCCCCAGCCCGGCGCGGACCCGGACCGCCTCGGCCGGGTCGGCGGTCAACGGCAGCGCGGCGCCGAGCAGCTCGGCCGCGACCCCACCGTGCATCGCGCCACGCCAGGTGGCGTCGCCCAAGGCCAGCGCCGCCTGGACCACGAGATCCGGCAGATCGAGCTGTCGGGCCAGCTCGGTCGCCTGCAGGCAGCGGTCCTGCGCGGCGGCCACATCACCGGCCCGTCCCCGCGCGTCGGCCACCTCGAGCAGGAGCTCGCACCGCTGCCGGTTCGAGGGGACGAGGGGGAGGACGGCTTCGAGCAGGCGGGCCGCGTCGTCGTACGCGACGGCCCGACGCGCCGCACCGGCCGCACGACGCCCCACCTCCACCGCCTGCCCCGACGGGACGAGCGGCACCGCCGCCAGCGTGTGGTGGGCGACCTCCGCCACCGCCCGGTCGCCCTCCAGTCGCTCCAGGGCCCGGGCGACCGCGAGGTGGTGGCTGCGCCGTTCCCCGGCCGACAGGCCGTCGACCATCGCGCGGCGGACGAGGACGTGGACGAAGCGCTGCTCGCCCGGCCCCACCTCCTCGACCAGCCGGGCCCGCACGGCCGGATCGAGACGGGCCATCACGGCCCCGGCACCGGTCGCCGCGGCCGCCGCCAGCACCGTGATCGAGTACTGCGCCCCCATCACCGCCGCCAGCTGGAGCAGGCTCCGGGTCTCGCCCGGCAGGCGGGCCAGCCGGGCCACGACGACCTCGCGGACGCCCTCCGGGCTGGACACCTCCCCCAACGGCCGGGCCACCTGCCACCGGCCGCGCACCTGCACCAGGTCGCCGGCCTCGACGAGGTGGCGCCACAGCTCGCCGACCAGGAAGGCGTTGCCGCCCGTCTCCTCGGCGAGGACGTCGACCGCCGGCTCCAGTGCGGGCACGAGATCGTGGCCCGCCACGCCGCGGACGAAGCGCCGGACACCGTCGCGGTCGAACCCGCCGAGGACCAGCCGGCCCACGCCCGGCTGGCGCCGCAGCTCCGGCAGCGCGGCCTTGAAGTCGTCGCCCACCTCGGACGGCGTCGACCGGTAGGTCCCGACGACGCACAGCGACGTCGCCGCCGGGCTGCGGATCACGTGCTCCAGGAGCTCGAGCGTCAGACGCCGCGCCCAATGCAGGTCGTCGAGGACCAGCAGCAGCGGCCGGCGGGACGCCACTGCCGCCAGAAGGCTCGCCACCGCGCTGAACAGCCGGTACCGCTGGGCGTCGGGGTCGCTCGATGCCGACCCCGGGTCCGAGTCCGCCGCCGTCGCGAGACCGCGCTCGTCGGCCAAGCGGGGGACCAGGCGGGCCAGCTCCTCGCGGCGGCCCCGCAGCAGCCGGGTCCGGGTCGGCGCCGCGAGGCCGGCCAGGAGCTGGTCGACGGCCATGGCGAAGGGCTCGTAGGGCACGGTCGGTTGCTCGCTGCAGCCGCCGTACATCACGGCTCCGCCTCGCTCGTGCACCCAGTGACTCAGCTCGGTGGCCAACCGGGTCTTGCCCGAACCGGCCTCGCCTCCGAGCAGCACGATCCGGCGGCCGCCGGCGGCCGCCGACGCCCAGGCCTGGGTCAGCGCGGCCCAGGCGTCGGCCCGGGCCACGAACGGGAACTCTGCCTCCAGACCGAGGATCACCGGAAGCGGGACGTCGAGGCTGGTCGCCACGGCATCGACGTCGGCCGGATCGGCGGCCTCGACGCAGTCGACGACGCCGACACCGCTGGTCGGTACGGGCTCCGCCGGGATCCAGCGGACCTGGCCGGACCGTGCGGGGTCAGCGGCGAGAGCGGCGACCGTCGCGGTGGCGACGATGGGCCCCCGGACGTCGCCCGGACGGCGGGCCTGGGCCGCCCGCGCGGCCAGGGACTCGGCCACGTCGTAGGCCCAGCCCGACCAGCGCGACCCGCTGACCGTCAGCTGCCCGACCGCCAGACCGACCGCCGCTCCCTCCTCGGCCAGCTGCTGCGCAGCCTCCGCTGCCTCGTCGACCGAGTGGAAGACGGCCACGATGCGGTCGCCGCCCTGCGCCAGGACCCGTCCGGTGCCACCGGCCCAGGTGGTTCCGCCGACCGCGACGAGCACGGTGCCAGTGATGGTCCGGGTTCCGCCCACGCCGGCGCAGCGTAGCCCCGGACTAGTCAATCTTGATCAGTCAGGGTCCGAGGCGGTCCGAGGTCGAGAAGGTCAGTTCTGGTCATGTGCGCGTACGGGCCGGTCCGTACCGTCGCTGGAGCGTCGTCCGGACGACGGCGGACAACGGCGGAGAGACCGGACCCACGACGCGATCGACCCGACGACAGGAGAACCCGATGACGACCATCGACCGCGACACGGCGGTGCTGACCGACGAGATGCTCGGTCGATTCGACGGGCGGGCCCCGGTCTACGACCGCGAGAACCGCTTCTTCCAGGAGGACTTCGACGAGCTGCAGGCCAGCGGCTACCTCGGCATCGCACTCCCCCGCGACCTGGGCGGCGGGGACCTCACGCTCTCCGAGGTCAGCGAGCTCCAACGCAAGCTCGCCTACCACGCCCCGGCGACCGCCCTCGGCGTCAACATGCACTTCTACTGGGTCGGCATGGCTGCCGACCTGCACCGCATGGGCCTCGACGGCGGCGATTGGATCCTTCGCAAGGCCGCCGAAGGCGAGGTGTTCGCCGCCGGTCACGGCGAGGCCGGCAACGACGTCCCGGTCCTCCTGTCCTCGGCCTCGGCCGAGCGGGTCGACGGCGGGTGGGAGATCACGGCCCACAAGATCTTCGGCAGCCTCTCGCCCGTGTGGACCTATCTCGGCGTCCACGCCATGGACAGCTCCGACCCGGCCGGCCCGCGCATCGTGCACGGGTTCCTGCGCCGCAGCGCGCCCCGCTACCGCATCGAGGACACCTGGGACGTGCTCGGCATGCGGGCCACCGCGTCCCAGGACACCCTGCTCGACCGGGCCTTCATCCCTGACGACGAGGTGGTGATGGTCTGCCCGGCCGGCTTCACAGGCGCCGGTCCGTTCCACGTCGCGCTGTTCGCGTGGGCGCTGCTCGGCTTCGCCGGCGTCTACCTCGGGCTGGCCCGCCGGGCCTACGACGAGGTCCTGGCCCAACTCCCCCGGCGGACCTCGATGGCACTGAGCCGGTCGATGGCCTACCACCCCGAGGTGCAGCACATCGTGGCCGAGATGCGCATCGCCCTCGAGGCCGCGACCTCGCACCTCGACCAGGTGTGCGACGACTGGTCCAGGGGCGTCGACCACGGCATGCAGTGGCCGGCCAAGATCATGGCCTGCAAGCACAACGTGGTGTCGCTGGCCTGGTCGGTGGTGGACAACGCGCTCGACGTCAGCGGCGGCTCCGGGATCTTCAAGCGGAGCCGCCTGGAGCAGATCGTGCGCGACGCGCGCCTGGGCCGCATCCACCCCGGCAACCCGATGCTCACCCACGAGGTGGTCGGCAAGCTGAGCTTGGGGATCAACCCCGACGAGCAGCCCCGCTGGGGCTGACCTGGTACCGGCTCGACCTGCTGCGACGTCCGTCGCAGCAGGTCGAGAACGTCAAGCGCCGGGAGGTGGCCCAGCGGCTGGTGGACCAGGCGACACCGTGAAGCAGCCCTCGATGCCGGCCATCTTGAGGACCCGGAGCGCGGTTGCCGAGGGCGAGAGCAACACGACGGCTCCCTCTCGGCGACCGAGCTCGTCGTACGCGCGCAACAGCACGTTGACCCCGCTGGAGTCGATGAAGGTCACGGCGGTCATGTCGAGCAGCAGCCGCTCCTGACCATCCAGGACCTGTCGGATCGCATCCCAGAGCGGGGCGGTCGCGTGCAGGTCGACCTCGCCGGCCATGACGACGACCGTCTCACCATCCCTCTCGGTCAAGGTCACGTCGTAGCTCCAGAGGATGCAGTCAAGCCAACCATCCCAGGTCACAAGCTCACTTCGTACGCTGGCTGACTGTTCAACCGCTGCGCATCGTAGCCAGGACTGCGGCAAGCTCGTCTACCGCCAACGCTGTACGGGAACATGTCAAGGATGGAGGGAGTGGGACGTGTCCGATGACGTCACGGGCCTGCCGGGCGAGGTGAGCGTCGAACAACGCCTCCAGCGATTCTCGACGGTCACGCATGCCGGCCTGAACCAGCTCGAGATCGAGGGACTGCTCGACGAGCTGCTCCAGCGGGTCCGCGACCTCCTCAAGGCGGACACCGCCGCCGTGCTGCTGCTCAACGAGGCCGAGACCCACCTCGTGGCGACGGCGGCGGCCGGTCTCGAGGAGGAGGTCCACCAGGGCTTCCGGGCGCCGGTCGGCAGGGGCTTCGCCGGCCAGATCGCGGCGGAGAGGCGCCCGGTGATCATCGACGACGTCGCCAGTTCGCACGTCCTGAACCCGGTCCTGCGGACCAAGGGCATCCGCTCGCTCCTCGGGGTGCCGTTGCTCAGCCAGGGGCGGGTGCTCGGTGTGTTGCACGTCGGCACCCTCGACGCACGGACGTTCACCCAGGACGACATCGAGCTGCTGCAGCTGGTGGCCGACCGCATCTCGCTGGCTTCCGAGGTCCACGTCTCGAAGGCCGAGCGGGCCGCAGCTCGGGTCCTGCAGCGCAGCCTCCTGCCTAGCCGGCTGCCCGCAGTCCCCGATCTCGCTCTCGCGGCCCGCTACGTCGCCGGCGACAACGGTGCCGTCGGCGGCGACTGGTACGACGTGTTCACCCTGCCGAGCGGCCAGGTCTCCGTGGCCATCGGCGACGTCGTGGGCCGCGGGCTCCGGGCGGCGGCGGCGATGGGTCGGATCCGCAGCGGGTTGCGGGCCTATGCCCTGGACGTCGAGGACCCGGCCGAGGTCCTCACCCGGCTGGACCAGCAGCTACGCCACTTCGAGCCCAACCAGATGGCCACGCTGCTGTACGGCGTCTTCGACCCGTCCCTGGAGCGCATCGATCTGTCGTCGGCGGGCCATCCTCCGCCGGTGCTGGCCGTTCCCGACAGGCCGTCGTCGCCGGTCGCGATCGAGCCGGACCCACCCCTCGGCGTCGCGCCCCTCCGTCCCCGGCGCACGACAACGGTGTCGGTACCGGAGGGCGGGCTCCTCTGCTTGTACACCGATGGGCTCATCGAACGGCGGGACGCGCCCATCGATGTCGGCCTCGGGTGCCTCTGCAACACCGTCGGCACCCGCGAGCCCGAGATCGAGTGCTCGGCCGTGATGACGACGCTGATCGGCAGCCTCCCGCCGAGCGATGACGTCGCCCTGTTGATGGTCAAACGGCAGGCGTCCACCGGCGACGCGGCGGTCTGAGGTCCCCGACACGCTCGGGCTGAGCTGGCTCGCCCACGCTCCGTGGCTGATCTCCTGGACCTTCATCACCCGCCCGCCGACCACGGGCTGGTCCACGCAACGCCCCGATCCGCGTACTAGGGTCACGCCGTCCACTTGGGCACTGATGGTGGTCGTTGGGGGGCTGACCACCCGCCAACAGGAGGCGGGAGGGGTACTTGGCTGTGCAGGGTCGTAGGCGCCTCGCAGGTGCGGGCCGAAGATCGTCGCGCCGCCGCACGGTCGCGCCCGTCTGGGAGCCGGCCGAGATCGACACCACGGTCCCCCACGCTTCCCGGATCTACGACTACCTGCTGGGTGGCACCACCAACTTCGGCGTCGACCGCGAGATGGCCGAGACCGTCTTCGGGTCGGTCTACGCGGGTGGCAGCGCGGAGGCCCGATCGGACGTACGGGCGAACCGTGCCTTCCTCGGTCGCGCCGTCCGCTACGTCAGCGAGGCGGGCATCCGCCAGTTCCTCGACATCGGCACCGGCATCCCCACCGAGGAGAACGTCCACGAGGTCGCCCAACGGCTGGCTCCCGAATCGCGGGTCGTGTACGTCGACTACGACCTGATCGTGCAGGCCCACGCCGCCCACCTGCTGGACAGCACGCGCGAGGGGGCGACGGCGTACCTCACCTCCGATCTCCGCGAGCCCGAGAAGATCCTGCACCAGGCAGCGGCCACCCTGGACTTCGGCCAGCCCATCGCGCTGATGCTGGTCGCCATCCTGCACGTGATCCCCGACGAGGACGACGCCTACGGCATCGTCCGCCGGTTGCTCGACGCCCTGGCGCCGGGGAGCTACCTCGTCCTGTCGCACCTGGCCAGCGACATCAATGCCGAGGAGATGGCCGAGGCCATGCGACAGCTCAACCAGAGCACCCACGAGACCTTCTTCCTGCGCGACCGGTCCGAGGTGGCCCGGTTCTTCGACGGGTTGGAGATGGCCCAGTCCGACGTGGTCCCGGTCGACCTGTGGCGGCCCACCGAGCCACTGGCTCCGGGGCAGCGGATCACGCCGATCTACGGCGCGGTCGCGCGCAAGGTCTGAGCCCCGGCCCGCCGGCCGGTGGCATCAGTGCCTGGCCGGAGCACGCTCAGTCCGGCGCCGGGAACGTCGCCCACACGCCCAGCAGGCGCACGGCACGCCGCTGGTCGGCGGCGTCGAAGCGGTCGAGCACCGTCAGGGCGGCCTGTTGGATCGCCGCCGCATCACTGGTCGGCGCGGCCAGGGTCATGCTGCGGGTCTTGGTGATGAACGGCGCGAAGCGGACCTTCACCCCGACCCGCACCGCGGGCCGACCCTCGTCCACCACGTCCTGGGCCACCCGCTGCGCCAGCAGGCACAGCTGGTGCTCGAGCTCGCCGCGGTCGGTGACGTTCCGCTGGAACGTGGTCTCCCGGCTGTGGGACCGCGGGACGTAGGGCGCGGTGGTCACCTCGGTGCCTCCCAGGCCCTGGGCCAGGACCCAGTACCACGGGCCCATCGTCGGGCCGAAGCGCCGAGCGAGAGCGGAGCGGTCGGCGCGCGCCAGCTCGGCCACCGTCGTCAGTCCGGCGTCGGCGAGCTTGCGGGCCGTCTTGCGGCCGATCCCCCACAGGGCGTCGGTCGGACGGTCGCCCATGACGCTCATCCAGTTCCGGCTGGTGAGGCGGTAGATCCCGGCCGGCTTGGCGAACCCGGTGGCGACCTTGGCCCGCAACCGGTTGTCCCCGATGCCGACCGAGCAGGACAACCCGGTCGCGTCCTTGACGGCGTGCTGGACGTCGCGGGCCAACGCCTCGGGATCCGGGGTCCGGGCACCGAGGAAGGCCTCGTCCCACCCGAGCACCTCGACCACCACCGGGAGCTCGCGGAGGGTGTCCATGACGGTGGCCGAGACGGCCTCGTAGGCCGGGGGGTCGGACGGCAGGAAGACCGCATCCGGGCAGAGGCGGGCGGCGGTCTTCATGGGGAGGCCGGAGTGGACGCCGAACCGCCGGGCCTCGTACGACGCCGTGGCCACCACCGCCCGCAGCGTCGGATCGCCGTCGCCGCCCACCACCACCGGCTTGCCCCGTAGCTCGGGTCGCCGGGCGATCTCGACCGCGGCCAGGAACTCGTCGAGATCCACGTGCAGCACCCAATCCAACCCGGCCATGGCCGACACGCCGCTCAGTATGGGGCGGCGGTCCCGTGGAGTGATGCCCGGTGGCCCGCTCGTCGGCCGGTGTGACCCTTGACATGGGAGCCCGAGAGGTCCCATATCGACAGGGCGATGCGACGCGCACCCCTGCTCGACCTGTCCCTGGAGCTGCCGAGGACCTGGGCCGCCCATGCGCAGCTCGCCGTGTCCCGGACCCGTCTGAGCCGGGTGTCCCGGGGCGACGGGCATCCGGTGCTCGTGCTGCCGGGGTTCCTGGCCAGCGACCTGTCGACCGTCCCCCTCCGCCGCTACCTCGCGCGGCTCGGCTACTCCGCCTACGGCTGGGGCCTCGGCCGCAACCTCGGGGCGACGGGCAGCCTCCTGACCGGCCTGGCACGGCTCCTGGACCGGGTCCGCACCTCGCACCAGGAGACGGTGAGCCTGGTCGGCTGGAGCCTCGGCGGCGTCTTCGCGCGGGAGCTGGCCCGGCGGTCGCCCGCGGCCATCCGCCAGGTGATCTCGCTCGGCAGCCCCTTCAACGGGGACGGCATGCCCGGGCTGGTGGCGTCCTCCGAGCCACTGCGCGTCCCGTCCACGGCCGTCTACACCCGCACCGACGGGATCGTGGACTGGCGGGCCACCGTGCAGCGCCCGGACCAGCGCAGCGAGAACGTCGAGGTGCGGGGCAGCCACTGTGGTCTGGGGGTCAACCCCGCCGTGCTGCTGGTGGTCGCCGACCGGCTCGCACTGCCGGAGGGTGCGTGGACCGCGTTCCGGGCACCGGCCGAGCTGCGCCACTGGTATCCCCGCGCCTGGCCGGGCCCTGCGGACGGCCCGGTCCCGGTCACCCTGATCCCCGAGGAGCGGTCATGGATCGCCTGAGCCCTCTCGACGCCTCGTTCCTGCACCTCGAGGACACCGACCGCACCGTGGGGATGCACATCGGCTCCACGGCGATCTTCGCGGGCCCGCCGCCCGACCAGGCGACCTTCGCCCGCACGGTCGAGGCCCGACTGCCCCTCGCTCCCCGGTACCGGCAGCGGGTCGAGATGGTCCCGCTGGGCATCGGCCGGCCGGTCTGGGTCGACGACGGGGACTTCAGCCTGGATTACCACCTCCGTCGGACCGCGCTCCCCGCCCCCGGCGGCGAGGTCGAGCTGCAGCGCCTGGTGGCGCGGCTGATGTCGCAACGCCTCGACCGCACCAAGCCGCTGTGGGAGATGTGGGTGGTCGAGGGCCTCGCCGACGGGCAGTGGGCCATGGTGTCGAAGGCCCACCACTGCATGGTCGACGGCCTGTCGGGTGTCGAGCTGCTCGCGGTGCTGATGGACCTCAGCCCCGAACCGGGGGCCGCCGAGGTCGCACCGTGGGCGCCCGAGCCGACGCCGTCCCGGCTCGGTCTGACCGTGCGAACGGTCGGCGAGCTGACCACCAGCCACTACGAGCAGCTGCGGATGGCGACCTCGCTGGTGCGTCGCCCCCGGCGGCTGCTCCAGCCGGCGGGTGAGGTCTTCGCTGGCCTGCGTGCGCTCGCACCGATGCTGGCCCCGCCCGCGGCATCGACGCTCACCGGCGCCATCGGCGCGCACCGGGCCGTCGCGTGGGCCGAGACCGAGCTCGATCGCGTCAAACAGGTACGGGCCGCCCTCGGCGGCACCGTGAACGACGTCGTGCTCACGGCGATCACCCTGGGGTTCCGTGAGCTGCTCCTGGCCCGGGGCGAGCCCGTCGCCGACCGTGTCGTGCGGACGCTGGTCCCGGTCTCGGTGCGGGCCACCCGCAGCGACGGCGCCGCCGCCCACGACGGGACCTTCGACAACAAGGTGTCGGCCATGTTCGCCGAGCTGCCGGTGTCGGTGGACGACCCGATCGAGGTGCTCACCAGCATCCGCCGCCAGCTGGGCGACCTCAAGCAGTCCAAGCAGGCCGTGGCCGGCGAGGCGCTGACCTCTCTGTCGGGGTTCGCTCCGCCGGTCCTGCTCGGGCTGGGGATGCGGGTGGCGGCCCGGGTCGTGTCGCGCACCGGCAACATCCACACCGTCACCACCAACGTCCCCGGACCGCAGCTCCCCCTCTACTCGTGCGGGCGGGAGCTGCTGAAGGCGTATCCCTACGTGCCCATCGCAGCTCCGCTGCGGATCGGGGTGGCGATCTTCTCCTACAACGGCAACGTCGCGTTCGGGATCACCGGCGACCGGGACACCTCGTCGGACATCGCCGTCCTGGCCCACGGGATCACGTCCGGCATCGACGACCTGCTGCACGCCGCGGCCGGGGCCGACGGGGCAGAGCGCGAGTAGAGGGCCGCCACCGGTACGCCCGCCGGGAGCAGAATCGGTCGCCGCGGACCACACTGGATGCCGTGCAACCGCTCGCCGTCCACCACGTCTCCATCAACGTCGACGACGTCCCCGCCGCGCTGGGCTTCTACGTCGACGTCCTCGGCCTCGTGCGCCGGACGGACCGGCCGGACTTCCCGTTCGGCGGGGCGTGGCTCGATGCCGGCGGGCAGCAGGTCCACCTGATCGAGGGCGAGCCGCCGGCAGGGCTGGGGCAGCACTTCGCCCTGCTGGTCGCCGACCTCGACAGCACGGTGGCCGAGTTGCGGCGCCGGGGCATCGACGTCAGCGATCCCCGGCCGGTGGCCTCGAGCCGCCAGGCGTTCGTCAGCGATCCGGCCGGCAACCTCGTCGAGCTTCACCAGGCGTCCTGACGCCGCCCTCCGGGAGGTCCACCCCCGGCGACTCGGTCACCGCGGGCATCGTCGCCCTCGGCTCTGTCGCCCTCGGCTGCGACGCCCTCGACTGGCACGTGGTCTCGATGAGCCATCCCGGTCGCTGGTGCCCGACCCGCAATCGGCTGGCCCAGCTCGAGTGGAGCGTCCGCGTGACGGCCGCGGTGATCGGCACCACATGTCCGCCCGCGAAGTCGCCACGGCGCTCGATGCGGGCCAAGAGGGCTCGGGCGCCGGGCTCGTCCAGCTCGGCCACTTCGGCGACGCCGTCGCGCGGCACGATCGACAGCGCCAGGACCAGCCGACCGCCGGGCTTCAGGATGGTGGCGATCCGGCCAAGGAGGTCGGTGCCCGTACCGACGCCCGCGTCCAGGACGAGACGGAGCAGCGAGCCCCACGGGAACTGGACGCGCACCTCGTCCGCCGAGCCGTCGAGCTCCTCGGGCAGGTCCTCGGCGGCAGCCAGCACGAACAGCACGTTGTGCAGGCGACGCCGGGCCGCCTGCGAGAAGCCGGCCCCGAGCGCCGCGGCGCTGGCGTCGACCGCCACGAGCAGCTCGGCCGGATCGCGGGCCGCCCGGCGCACCGCGAACTTGGCGTCGCCCGCGCCGACGTCGATCGTCAGTCGGTCGTGCTCAGCCGCGAGTGCTCAGAATCAGCCGATGTCGACGTCGCGCAGACCACGATGCGCCAGAACCCGCATACCCGCACGCTACCGCTGAGGCTCGGCACCGCCCCAGCGAGAATCGCCCACCGGAAGGCAATTCCCTTGCCCTACCGAGGGATGTGCGAGACGGTGGCTTCGTGAGCGCTTCACGGCAGCGATTTACGTGCCCTCGGCCCGCAACGGGTCGCAGGGCGCGCGCCGCCGACGTCGTCGCTCGGTAGCGCCTCCGGCGGCCGCCGGGCCGAGGTCCCCGACCCTGCCCGCCTGCTACCTCCCGGAGGAGCAACCGTGCCTCACACGATCAGCGCGTCCCAACTCGCCCACGACCTCCAGCTCCGCGACCTGAGCGACCCCGCCGCAGGTCCTCACGCTGTGCAGGAGATCATCCGCCTGGCGGTCAAGGCCCTGACCGCCGCCTGGTACTGCCCGGTCCGGGAGGTGCGCGGTCCACGCGTCGTCTCCCTGGCCGACAACTACGACGACCTCGGCTACCCGGCCACCACCGTCACGCGGGACAGGCGCTACACCCGCTACGTGGACGACCAGCACGTCCTGCGCAGTCACACCAGCGCCCTCGTCCCGCCCGCTCTCCGGCGCCTGTCCGGCAGCGCCCTCCACGACGTCGTGCTGGCCTGCCCGGGCATCGCCTACCGGCGCGATGCCATCGACCGCCTGCACACGGGCACGCCTCACCAGCTCGACCTGTGGCGCATCCGCCAGGGTCCGCTCACCGGTCCGCTCACCGACGCCGATCTCGACGAGATGCTCGAGCTGCTCATGACCGCACTACTCCCCGGCCGGCCGTGGCGGTGGGAGCCACGAGAGCACCCCTACACGCTGCGGGGCCGCCAGGTCGACGTACGGCACGACGACGGCTGGGTCGAGGTGTGGGAGTGCGGCCTCGCCCACCCCGACCTGCTCGTCCGGACGGCCGGTCCCGGCTGGTCGGGGCTGGCCCTCGGCATGGGCCTCGATCGGCTGCTGATGATCCGCAAGGGGATCCCCGACATCCGCCTGCTCCGATCGACCGATCCCCGCGTCGCCGGACAGATGCTCGACCTGGCGCCTTATCAGCCGGTGTCGGTACTTCCGGCGGTCGTGCGCGACCTGTCGCTGGCCGTCGGAGCGGACGACGACATCGAGACCCTCGGTGACCGTCTGCGTCTCGCGCTCGGTCCCCAGGCCGAGCTGATCGAGTCGGTCACGCTGTTGTCCGAGACCCGGCCCGACCAACTCCCGCAGCCGGCGCGGGACCGGCTCGGGATCGCCGAGGGTCAGAAGAACGTCCTGGTCCGACTGATGATCCGGCCGCACGACCGCACGCTGACCGACGCCGAGGCCAACCGCCTGCGCGACGTTGCCTACTCCGCACTCCACCAGGGCCGGTGACCGGCCCGGCCGGCGCCCGGGCGGGGATCAGGCAGTGGTCAGGCGAAGGTGTCGCAGTCCTCGGGCCGGCCGGACTGGTAGCCGGTGTCGAACCACTCCTGGCGCTGCTCGGCCGAGCCATGGGTCCACGACTCGGGGTCGACCTCCATCCCGGCCTGCTCCTGGATCCGGTCGTCGCCCACGGCCGCTGCCGCGGTGAGCCCCTCGTCGATGTCCCCGGGCTCGAGGTCGCCCCGGGCGTAGACCGATCGGGCCCACACGCCCGCGAAGCAGTCGGCCTGGAGCTCGAGCTTCACCGACCACTCGTTGGCCTCCTCCTGTGTGCCCGCCGACTGCTGCTCCTGGTGGACACGGTCGCTGATGCCCAGCAGGTTCTGCACGTGATGGCCGAACTCGTGCGCGATGACGTACGCCTGCGCGAAGTCGCCGGGGGCGCCGAAGCGGGCCCGGAGCTCGTCATAGAAGGCCAGGTCGATGTACACGCCGCTGTCGGGTGGGCAGTAGAAGGGACCGACGGCCGACGTGGCAGTCCCGCAACCGGTCTGCACCTGGTCGGAGAACAAAGTGACCGTGGCGTAGTCGTAGCGATCGCCGCTCGTGGCGAAGGTGTCCGCCCACACCGCCTGGACGTCCTCGGCCAGGAACTCGACGAACTCGGACTCCTCGGTGGGTGGCGGCGCGCCCGCCGCATCCTGCGGCCCGCCCTGCCCGGACGGCGCCTGGGGCACGGCGCCGGGGAGCTGATCGAGGATGTCGCCCAGCCCGCCACCTCCCCCACCACCGCCACCGAGCAACACGGTGAGCAGGAAGACCAGGATGCCGCCCAGGCCGGCTCCACCCACGGCCAGGCCCCGAGGTCCGAAGGCACCGCTGCGGCCCCGAAGGTCACGGACGTGCTCGCTCTGCGTACGCCGCCACTTCATCTAGGAGGGTTACCCGCCTTCTCGCGCCCCGAGCCGACCTCGACCGGCCGAAGCTAGCGGGCCAGGACGGCCAGGGCGTCAGCGTGGAGCTGGCGTTTGAGCGCCGCGACGTGGGATCCCGGCTTGCCGGTGAGGTCGCGCACCAGGTCGACGGCCGCGGCGACCAGGCCGTCGGCCGGCGCCGTGGCGTGGACCAGCCCGACCTCCCGGGCCGCCTCGCCGCTATAGCGGCGGCCGGTGACGACCGCCTCGCGGTAGACGGGCAGCGGGAGGGCCGCCCGGAGCACGGCGTCGAACTCGGCCGACATCGTCAGGCCCAGGTCGACCTCGGGGAAGCAGACGTAGCCACGGTCCTCCCGCATGACCCGGAAGTCCCCGCTCACCGCGAGGATGGCGCCCGCACCGAAGGCATGGCCGTTGACTGCGGTCACCGTCGCTCCGGGGAACGACAGCATCCGGCCCAGCACCTGGTAGAGCCGGTCGAACATCGCGGTGGCGTCCCCGCCGTCGGCCTGGCCGATCCAGTCGAGGTGGAGGCCGTTGCTGAAGAACTTCCCCGACCCGGTCAGCACCAGCGGCGCTGCGACCTCGGCCGCCTTGGCCAGCACCTGGTCCAACTCGGTCACCAGGTCCAGGTCGAAGCGGTTCTCGCCGCCGTCCATCGTGACGACCTGGACCCCATCGACCTGCTCCACAGCGATCATGGGGTCCAGCGTCTAGCACCCCGCGTCGCGCGACTCGTAACCCGGCGCTCTGCGCTAGCGACTGAGGAACAGGTAGAGCCGTTCGAACAGCAGCGCGACCACGAACCAGACAGCGGTGTAGTCCAGCCGGATGAGGCCGTGGATGCCCCACCGGGATGCCCGATAGCTGTCCTCCCAGGGGCAGCGCCCGGTGACCCGGCGTAGCAGCCGGCCGGCCGCGTACTCGATGGCGAAGATGGCGACGACGTAGAGAGCGCCGCGCACGGGCCAGGCAAGCCCGCCCGCCACGGGCCAGGACAGGGCGAACAGCGGGTAGGCCAGTCCGTAGATCGGGAACATCCAGGCGTAGCTGTGCCCGGTGAGGCGGAGGTCGCCGGTTCCCCGGGCATTGGCGGCGGGGGTGAACGCGACCTCGAGGCCGACCCCGACCGAGGCCAACAGGTAGATCGCGACGACGGTGTGGGTCAGGCTCGTGTGCATAGCAGCTTCGCGAGGACGACCACGGCACCGACAGCGCACACGGTGATCTCGCGCCAGCTCGCTCCGCTGGCCGCGGCCACGGCGGGAAGGGTCACGATCGCCGCCTGCGACGCCACCGATGGCCGCCCCATGAGCGCCCGGATGACGTAGAACCACACGACGCCGGCGACCGCGGCGAGCGGGAACGTCGCGCTGGTCATCCCGAAGCCGGTCGCCACGCCCTTCCCGCCCCGGAAGCGCCGGGTCGCCGGGGCCACGTGCCCGACGACGGCGGCCATCCCACAGGCCAACGCCAGCTCGCGGCCGCCGACGGCCCAGCCGATGCCGGCCGCCGCGGCGCCCTTGGCCACATCCCCCGCGAGGGTCACGATGCCGGCGGTGCGTCCGGCGGTGCGCAACACGTTCGTCGCGCCCGGGTTGCCCGATCCGGCCGTCGTGGGATCGACACCCCGCCGGCCTGCCACCACGATGGCCACCGGCACGGTCCCCAGCAGGTATCCCACGACGATCGCGGCGCCAGCCCAGATCCCCTCGTGCATCAGGCGGCCGCCGGGGCGGGCCCTCGCGTGGCCTCGGCATCGGTGGTGGTGCGGGCGGCGGCGACACATGCGGCCATGGCCTCGCGGACGAACGGCGGCAGCGGCCGCCCCGCCCGGCCTATGACATCCTCGGCGATGGCCTGGGTGAGGGAGGCGATGGCCGGGTCGTCCGGGTTGTCCTCCAACGCCAACAATGTCCGGCCCAGTGACGGCTTGTGCGCGGCCCGGCGGGCACCGACCGGCGCGTAGGTACGCACGATCAGCGTCCGTACCAACCATCGCTGCCACGGCCGGAGGACCTTGCCCAGCTCCCGGGCGTGGGTCCGGTAGTAGCCGAGGTGCAGCGACTCGTCACGACGCATCGGGTCGAAGAGCACCTCTGCCAGCTCGTGCTCGCCGATCCCGGCGGCGACCGACGCCATGACCTGGTAGGCCGTCATCGCCAGCTTCTCGTTCATGGCGCCCACGGTGAGGTAGGTCATCAGGACGACGTCGTAGGTGCGAGTCGAGGCCGTGCTCAACAGCCAGGCCAGGTGCGCCGCCAGCCAGTCGTCGGTCGACGCTACCGGGACGGGCAGCCCGAGGAAGGCCAACAGGCGCGCCTGGGCGTCACCATGGCCGGACTCGTCCGGCGTCCACACCCGCAGGAACCGGCCGAGGTAGGAGTCGGGGTCGTGCGGCAGCGCGAGGTCGATGGGCAGCTGCGCGACCTCGGCCTCGACCCGTTGGGCGTAGAGGACGGCATCGCCGAGGCGATCGCGCAGCTGCGCCGGGTGCCGGATGGCAGCGATGGCATCGTCGACGGTCGCGAGGTCGAGCCGGGTCTTGGCCTCCAGCGCGCGGCAACGTCGTTCCACGGACGGACTCTCGACAAGGACGGTCCCTCTTCCCACGTTCGCAGCTCCTTTTTCAACTGACCGGTTGATAACCCGAAGATGCCAGTTGTGGTGTTTGCTTGTGCGAACGGTGAACGGATTCTGACGTACTCGTCAGGGCCGGCCCGTCGTGTCAGCGGGGGCGGAGGACGCAGAGCTCGTTGCGCTGGGGGTCGGCCAGGACGGTCCAGGTCACGTCGGCCGGCTGACCGATGTCGATCGG
>Ga0114129_10005965_pt1 | contig 17248 bp, 14 predicted proteins | sample RhiMetdeltSRZDD1_FD_80071 | JGI IMG/M metagenome (GOLD analysis project Ga0114129, IMG submission 80071) | Populus rhizosphere microbial communities from Tennessee, USA - Rhizosphere MetaG P. deltoides SRZDD1 (version 2) (version 2) | ecosystem: Host-associated > Plants > Roots > Rhizosphere >... | reverse complement strand
GCGTAGAGATCCTCCGCGGTCATCGGAGGAAGAACGTCTGGCAACGGGTCGTATCGTGCCATACATGGGACGTCTCACGCCGCGCGAGCGCACCGGGGTTCTGGTCGGCGTGCTCGCGATGTTCCTCGCGCTCGACGTCGCGTTCCTCGTCTCGCTGGTGGGGCTGCCCTTCACGCCGTTCGCGCTGGGCCAGGCGATCATCGACGTGCTTCCGGGCTTCATCTCGATCCCGCTCATCGAGCTGCTCCACTTCTGGGCGAAGGCTCTCCTCGTCATCGGCGTGCTTGCGTTGTTCCTCCTCGCGGGCGGTATCGCGGGCGTGTTCGCGATCTCGGCACGGCGCAGTGACTGGGCGGTGCTGGGGATCGTCGCCGCACCCTGGATCGCCACTGTCGCCTTGGGGCAGCTCTTCGCCGCCGAGAAGATCGATCTCGCCACGAGCCTGGTCGACGCCGCGGTCGGCCTCGCGGCGAACGCGCTCGCTCTCAGCTATCTCGCGCCCGCGGCGCTCGCGCGTGACGCGGAGCCGGTGGCGTCCCGCAGGCGGCTCCTGTTGGGCGGCGCTGCGCTCGCCGGTGTCGTCGCGCTCGGCGGTCTGGCCCTCACGCGCGCGGTGCCCATCGCCGGCGCGCGACTCGGCAACATCCCGTCGCTCGCGCGCCGTCTCGTGCAGGCCGCGACCCTCGCGCCCGCCGATCCGGACATCGACGCGACCCCGGGCATCACGCCGCGCATCACGCCGAACGAGGATCACTACACCGTCGACACGACGCTGGTGAAGCCGCGCGTCGACATCGCGACGTGGAGGCTTGACGTCAGCGGAGCGGTCGAAGCGCCGTTCGCGCTCACCTACGAGGAGCTGCTCGACCTCGACGCCATCGAGCAGGTACACACCCTGGAGTGCATCAGCAACCCGACCGGCGGCGAGCTCATCGGCACCGCCGTGTGGACCGGCGTGCGCATGCGCGATCTGCTGCAGCGCGCCCGCCCGACGGACAAGGCCTTCGATGTCGTGCTCACATCGGTCGACGGCTACGTCGACTCCTTCCCCATCGCGAAGGCCATGGAGCCGGAGACGCTGCTGGTGTACCTGATGAACGGCAGGACGCTGCCGCAGGACCACGGCTATCCGCTGCGCACGCTCGTGCCGAACATCTACGGCATGAAGAACGTGAAGTGGCTCCGATCGATCGAGGTCGCCACCTTCGACAAGCTGGGGTACTGGCAGGAGGGTGGCTGGTCGGACGGCGCCATCGTCAACACCGGCACGCGCATCGACGTGCCGCCGCGCACGCTGCGATGGAACGGTGGCGAGGTCACGGTCGCGGGGATCGCGTTCGCGGGTTCGCGCGGCATCTCCAGGGTCGAGCTCTCGTTCGATGGCGGACGCACCTGGCAGACGGCGAAGCTGGAAGCCGCGGCGGGCCCGCTCACCTGGCGTCGCTGGTCGGCACAGTGGACGCCGCCGAACACCGGGACGCACACGCTGCACGCGCGCGCGACCGACGGTCGTGGCGACACCGAGACACCGGTCAGCCGTCAGCCGTTCCCGAACGGCGCGACCGGGTACCACCAGCTCCAGGTGAACGTCAGCCGCTAGTCGTGAAGAACCTCCTTGCACTGGCAGTGATGCTCTGCGCGTCGACGTGTTCCGCGACACCAAGCTCCGGCACGGTGCCTCCGACCACGTCGCTCGCACCAAGCGCGTCGCCATCCTCGACCGTCGCGGTCACCAGCTCACCCACCGCGTCTCCGCGGCAGGTGGCGTTCCGGTTGATCTCCTCCGTGCCGGGCCGCGCGACCGTCTCGCCGAACGGGCAATGGATCGCCGCCCTCGGGCGTCCCGCAGCAGGCTCGATCTTCGAGTCGATCCGGCTCTTCACGATCGACGGCACGCCAACGCGCGAGATCACCGACGCTGGAGTGCTCCGGGGGTGGCTGCCCGACTCCTCGGGGCTGTTCGTTGCTCCTGACCTGCCGCAGCGCGCACCACCGCTCGCGATCATCGAGCTCGATGGGCGCGTGGTCGCTACGGAGCTTCAGCTCTCGCACGAAACGCTTTCGCGCGACGGGAGGCTAATCGTCGCGGAGCATCAAGAAGGCTGCTGCGTGGCGGTCGTCCAGCGCGAGATACGGGTGGCTCGCCGCGACGGGACGGGGATGCGGACGCTGGTCGTTTCGCAGGTCCCCGCGGAGCCGCAGCCCACGGCTCTCCTGGGCATCGACGCATCGGACCGCGCCGTCTATCGCGACGGCACGAAGATCATGCGTATTCCGCTCGCCGGCGGCGCGACCACGACTCTTGGGACCTCGGCCGAGTACTCGCGCGTCGTTCCGGGCAGCACGTCACCGGACGGAGCCGTGATATTCGCGCGCGGCTACGAGCCGGCACGGTGGTACGTGATCGCGAGCGATCGCGTCACCGCGTGGGACGCGGCCGTCGGCTCGGTCGTTCAGAACGGAAGCGCGGAAGTGGTGCGCAAGGGGAAAGGCGACGCTGCGCTCTGGGTCGGACCACGCACGTTCCTAGCGCGTGATCCCACGGGCGCGCTGTTCGGCGTGGATGCGGTGGCATCCACACGCGTGGGCTACCGTGCGCGACTCGACGCGAGCGACATCGTTCTCGCGCATCAGCGCGGCACGCTTCTGGTGGTGCGCGGCGGAGTTGTCGTGCTGATCGACATGAGCACAGGCGCGGTGAGCGAGACCGGGCTGGATCTGCGTCCGAACAGCGAGGGCGCACAGGCCACCGCACTTCCGGGCGGAGGCTTCGTGCTCTCGAGCAACTCCGCCACCTACCGGATCGACTGAGGCCGCGCTACTTCGTGCGGGGCGGCCGCCAGTAGTTCACGTCGATGTTGCGCAGCCGCTCGAGATGCGTCTCGAGACGGCGCGCGAAGTCGGCAGGATCGCGCGTCTCGCGCGGTGACCACAGCACCTCGGCCAGCGCGCAGAGCCGTGGCCAGGCCATGTACTCCACGCGCTGCGGATCCGGCATGTATTCCGTCCAGAGCTGACCCTGCGCGCCGAGGACGTGCTCCGCCTCGTCGGCGCTCAGCTCCTTCGGCACGGGCTCGTATGCGTAGACCTCGGCCAGCGTGTTCAGTCGACGGATCTTGAGCGGCTCGTCCTCCGAGTTGTCGTAGTCGAAGTACGTCGGCTTCTCGGGCGCCATGACGACGTCGTGTCCGGCCTTCGCGGCGGCGATGCCGCCCTTCTCGCCGCGCCAGCTCATCACGGTGGCACCGGGCGCGAGGCCGCCCTCAAGGATCTCGTCCCAGCCGATGAGGCGCCGGCCGCGTGCCGCGAGCCACTTGTCGAAGTGCGTGATGAACCAGCTCTGCAGCTCATCCTCGTCCTTCAGCCCGAGCTGCTTCATGCGCGCCTGCGCGGCCGCGCTCTCCTTCCACTCCACCTTCGGGCACTCGTCGCCGCCGACATGGATGAACTTCGACGGGAACAGCGACAGCACTTCCTCAAGAACGTTCTCGAGGAACTTCAGGACGTTGTCGCCGACGCCGAAGACGTGCGGTGAGATGCCCCAATACGTCTGGACCTCGTGCTTGGTGCTGGTGTTCCCAAGCTCTGGATAGGCAGCGATCGCGGCGAGAGCATGGCCGGGCATCTCGATCTCGGGCACAACGGTGATGCCGCGATCCGCGGCGTAGCGCACCACCTCGCGCACATCGTCCTGCGTGTAGAAGCCGCCATGCGGCTGCCCGGAGAACCTGCGCTGCGCGGGGTCTCGCGTCAGGGGCGGGATCATGCTGTCCTTCCGCCACGCGCCGACCTCGGTGAGCTTCGGGTACTTCTTGATCTCGATGCGCCAGCCCTGGTCCTCCGTGAGGTGCCAGTGGAAGACGTTGAGCTTGTGCAGCGCGAGCAGATCGATGTGCTTCAGCACGGTCGCCTTCGGCATGAAGTGCCGCCCGACATCGAGGTGACTTCCCCGCCACGAGAATCGCGCCCTGTCCTCGATCTCCACACCGGGGACGGTCCACGCGACATCTGCTGTCACCGCGCGGCGGAAGATCGCGGGCGGCAGGAGCTGGCGTAGCGTCTGCGTGCCATGCATGACGCCGACGGGCCGAGCGGCGGTGATGACGACAGCGTCGACGGCGACGCTCAGCCGGTAGGCCTCCTCGCCAACGCGGGCGAGGGCCTCGTCGAGCGCGAGCGTGATGCGTGACCCGCTCGCCCGCGTGACGATCGGGAGCGGGAATCCCGTGGCGGGACGCAGCTCGTCGCGAAGGCGTTCGGCGTGCGCGCGCAGCGCGTCGGAGGCCTCGATCTGCGTCGACGCGCTCAGCGCGAACGTGCCGCCCCGAGACGTGAGCTTCGCGGGGATCGGGATCAGCGCAAACGTCGGGGTGCGCATCGCGGCATCGTACTGGCCTCGCTAGGCTTGTGTTCCAGTGGCGAAGAGGCGTTTCACGATCAGCACTGTCTTGCCGGGGTACGCCGCGCCGAGCAACGAGTGGCGACGGCGCGTGCACGCCGCTGTTCTCGAAGCGCAAACGAGCCGCGGTGTCGGTTATCGCGACAGCGATCCGCTCGAGCTGCGGATCGCTCTCTATCTCGGCAATCGACCGCTCGATATTCACGAGATCGACGAGCGAGTGAAGGACGTGATCGACGCGCTCGGCGGTCACATCGCCGGACCGCGGAGCCGCCGGCGCATCGCGCCGATCGTGCCGACGCCGGAACAGATCCGCCGGATCGTCCTCGAGCGCGTCACGTACTGGTCGCAGCGCGGACGGCCCTTCGGTCAGCTCACGATCTCCCGCTACCGACGCCGGCGCGCGTGAAGCTGGGCGCGCGCGTCAAGCTCGGCACCGGTGCGCTGGTGTGGGCCGGCTTCGACGGTCCGCAGGTGCCGGGTCCTCTGCTGGACGCGATCAGGAGCGGCGTCGTGGGCGGTCTCCTGCTCTTCGCCTTCCGCGGGAACATCAAGTCGAAGGACCAGGTCCGCGCGTTGCTGCGCGAAGCGCAGGATGCGGCGCGGCGCGGGGGCCTGCCACCCGTGCCGGTCGGGATCGACCAGGAAGGTGGGACCGTGATCCGGATCGGCTACCGCGCGACGTTCCCGAGCGCCATGGCCATCGGCGCGACCGGCGATCCCGCATACGCGGAGCGCGCGGCGCGCGCTGTTGGTGAAGGCCTGCGCGCCGACGGCATCCTCGTGAATCACGCACCGGTGTGCGACGTCAACTCCGACGCGCGCAATCCGGTGATCGGCACGCGCGCGTTCGGGGACGACGCCGGACGCGTCGCCGAGTTCGCCGCCGCATGGGTCCGCGGCAGCGAGGCCGTGGGCGTCGCGACGACACCGAAGCACTTCCCCGGTCACGGACACACCTCGCAGGACTCGCACCTGGTCCGACCCGAGGCCAACGTCGACCGCGCCACCCTCGAGGCGCGCGAGCTCGTGCCCTTTCGCGCGGCGTTCGCCGCCGGCGCAAGCGGTGTCATGACCGCGCACGTGCGGTACCCGGCGCTCGATCCGAAGGACGGCGCGACCGTCTCGCGGGCGATCCTCACCGAACTTCTGCGCGGCGACCTCGGCTTCACCGGATTCGCGGTGACGGACTCCCTCGACATGAAAGGCATCACCGACGTCGACAAGCCGGACCAGATCGTGACGCGAGCCATCACCGCGGGCGCCGACGCGGCGATGGTCACGACGGGTCTTGACCGCCAGCTCGCCGCCGCGGGTTGGATCGACGCGGGTGTGGATGCGGCACGAGTCAGCGAAGCGCTGCAACGCGCGACCGTTTTCCGGGAGCGCTTCGCGACCCCGGTCCCCGAGGACGACATCGACGACGCGCCGGCGCGCCGCCTCGCGGCGGAGATCGCGGAGCGCGCGGTGACGCACCACGGACCGCCGCTGCCGCGGCTCGCTTCCCGCATCCGCGTCGTCACGTTCGGCTCGGCACGCCAGTCGTTCGTCGAGGAGACCGCCGATCCCCTGGGCGCGCTCGAGCGCGCGCTGCGCGCGCGGTTCGGCGATCGGCTCGCGTTCGGTCGTGAAGGACGCCTGCCCGAGGGCGACGGCACGCTCGTCGTCGTCACGTCGAACGCCGCCTTCCAGCCCGACCAGGCAACGCGGGCGCGCGAGTTGCTCGTGCAAGGCGGCGTGCTCTGCGCGATCCGCAGTCCCTACGACGCCGCGCTCGTGCCGAACACACCGGCACTCCTCACGTACAGCGACGTCCCACCATCAGTTGACGCGCTCGCGGCCGTTCTCGCGGGCGAGCGGCGTCCCATGGGACGGACACCGGTCCGGATTTGAACCGGCGCAGCTTTCTGGGTGCCGCGGCCGCGACGCTCGCGGCCTGTGCGGCCCCGGCTCCCGAGCCCACACGCATCGCGAAGCTCATCGCCTCGCTCAGCGTGGAGCAGCGCGCCGGGCAGGCAATGGCGATCGCGTTCCACGGGTCGTCCGTGACGAGCGCGGTCGAAGACATGATCCGCACGCGCGGAGTCGGCGGGGTGGTGCTGCGCGCGGAGAACGCGCCGAACGCGACCGCGCTCGCGCGGATCTGCGCCGATCTGCAGCGCATCGCCGCCGAGGCGAAGATCCCGCCGCTATTCCTCGCGCTCGACCAGGAGGGTGGCTCCATCGTGCGCATCGCGAGCGGCATGACCGTGTTCACCAGCCAGATGGGCCTCGCGGCGACGCCGGATCCGGCGGCCGCCGTCCAGCGTGCCGCGACGATCACCGCCGGCGAGCTGCGCGCGAACGGCGTGAACTGGAACTTCGCGCCGGTGGCGGACGTGAACAACGAGCCGCTCAATCCGATCATCGGAAATCGCTCCTATGGCTCGGACCCGCAGCGCGTCTCTTCTCTGGTCGCCGCGGCGGTGCGCGCCTACGCGGCCGCCGGTCTGCTCTGCTGCGCGAAGCACTTCCCCGGTCACGGCGCCGCCACCGTCGACTCGCACCTCGCCCTGCCGATCATCGACGTCGACCGCGCGCGCCTCGACCGCGTCGAGCTTCCGCCGTTCCGAGCGGCGATCGCCGCGGGAGTGCCGGCGATCATGCTCGCGCATCTGATCGTGCCAGCACTCGATCCGACGCCGTCCTTACCCGCGTCGCTGTCGCGGCGCGTCACGACCGACCTCTTGCGACGCGAGCTCGGTTTCGCCGGACTCGCCGTGACCGATGATCTGGAGATGGGCGCGCTCGCGTCGATCGGCGAGGCGGCCGCGGGCGAGCGCGCGATCGAGGCGGGCGCGGACTACGTGCTCTTCCGATTCGACGAGGCCGCGCAGCGCGACGGTCATCGCCTCATCTCGGTCGCGATCCGCAACGGCTCGCTGCCCAACTTCGAGGTCACGCTCCAACGTCTCCTCGACGCGAAGCTGCGCTACGGCATCCTCGACCAGCAAAGCGTTCCCGCACCGGATCTCACCGCGAATGCCGCGGCCGCCCTCGACATCGCCCGGTCGAGCATCACGCTCGTGCACAACGACGGGAGGGTCCTGCCGCTGCGCGGGCGCGTCTACGTGGTCTCAACGACGACCGCCGACCTCACGCCGCTGCCGGGGGACAGCGACCTCGCGACCGAGCTCGAGCGTGCACGCCCCGACGTCATGGGTCGAAAGTTCGGGACGACCATCAGCGATTCGGTCATCACCAACGTGCTGGATGAAGCCAGGTCGGCCGACGTGGTGGTCGCCGGCGTGGCCGACATCGGCATCAACGACGATCAGCTGAAGCTCGTATCGCGTCTGGCCGCCGCGAAGCCGACGGTGCTCGTTTCCCTGCGCGGACCGTACGACGTGGCCATCGCGCCGAACGTCGCTGCCTGCGTGTGTGCGTACGACGGCCGAGTGCCGACGCTGCGCGCGCTCACCGAGGTCCTCAACGGCGCTCGCAAGCCGGCAGGGTCCTTGCCGGTGACGGTCAGCGCGCGCCACCCGATCGGCGCGGGGATGCGCGACTTCGTATGAGCGGTCTTGCGTCGCCCGCGCGGCCCGTCGTCGCGACGGGGATCGGCTCGCTCTACACGGCGTGCGTCGTGCGTGTGGAGCGCCGCGGCGAGGTCGACCAATTCGCCGTCGGGTCACTGTGCCCCGATCCGCGCGCCGGCCCGGACGCTCCGTGCACCGTGGATGCGCTCTTTGACCTCGCGTCGCTGACGAAGCTCGCGACCACCGCACTGGTCCTGTCGTTCGTCAAGGACCGCGTCCTAACGCTCGAGACTCCCTTCCGCGAGATCGTCCCCGATTTCCGCGGTGGTCGGAAGGACGACGTCACGCTCCGGCACGTGCTGACGCACACCGCCGGCCTCAAGTGGTGGCTCCCGCTCTGGAAGGAGACGCAGTCCCGGGAGGAGGCGTTCTGGCGCGCGGCGCAGGAGCCGCTCGCGCAGGACCTCGGCACATTCACCTACAGCGACCTCGGCTACATCCTGTTCACGCAGGCGCTCGCCACCATCGGTGGCAAGCCGTTCGGGGAGCTGATGCGCGAGCGGGTCCTGGGGCCGGTCGATGCGCTCGACGCGGATTTCGGCCCCCGTCTCTCCGAGCGCTGCGTCGCGACGGAAGAGGACACCGAGTGGCGGATGCGCCGCCTCCGCGGTGAGGTCCACGACGAGAACGCCTTCGCGTTCACGGGGACGTCGGGCCACGCGGGCCTCTTCGGGACGGCCGCCGACGTGGCGGCGATCGCGCGGATCTTCCGCGACGGCGCCGTGATCGGCAACGATCTCGCCACACTCGCGCGCACGGAGCACGTCAATGAAGCCAACGTGCGGCGCGGCATCGGGCTCGCACTCCGCGCACCGGACGGTCCGATGGTCGGGCACCACTTCAGCGTCGACGCCTACGGGCACACCGGCTTCACCGGCACGTCGGTCTGGATCGATCCTCGGCTCGACCTCACCGTGATCCTGCTGACGAACCGCGTGTACTTCGGTCGCGGCAACGACGACGCGATGTACCGCTTCCGCATCGCGGTGCACGAAGCCGTGTCCGCGCCGTTCGCGTGAGAATCGACCGGTGATCGCCGTCGGCATGATGTCCGGCACCTCCGGAGACGGGATGAACCTGGCCGCGATCGAGATCGAGCCGGGCCCCCGTCCCAGCGTGCGCGTGATCGCGACGGCCGAGCATCCGTATGCATCCGCGATCCGTGACGCCGTGCTGCGCGCCGGAGCGGACGTACCCTTCAAGCTGTCCGACATCGCGCGACTGCACGCATCGCTGGGGGACGCCTATGCGGCGGCGGCCTCCGACTTCATCGCCGGCCTGCCGGCGCGCCCGGACGTCATCGCCCTCCACGGGCAGACGGTCGCGCACCTCCCGGGTGAACACACGACCCTGCAGATCGGTGACGCATCGCGTGTGGCACGCGCGACCGGCGTGACAACGGTCGATGACTTCCGCAGCGCCGACATGGCCGCGGGCGGCGAGGGCGCGCCGCTGGTCCCGTTCGGCGATCACGTCCTCTTCGCCGCGCGCGCGCCGATCGCCGTGCTCAACCTCGGCGGCATCGCGAACCTCACCCTCATCCCGACGGCGTCGAGCGACGACGTGATCGCGTTCGACACCGGACCCGCGAACATGCCCAGCGACGCGATCATCGCGCCAACGGGCGAGTCCTTCGACCGCGATGGCCGCCGCGCCCGAGTGGGCCGCGTCAACGAGCGCGCGCTCGCGGAGGCGCTCGCGCATCCGTACTTCGCGCGCCGCGCGCCCAAGAGCACCGGACGCGAGGAATTCGGTACGCCGTTCGCGACACGCCTCGTCGAGCGCGTCACGGCCGACGGTGGATCGCTCGACGACGCGCTCGCCACCGCGCTCGCGGTCACGACGCGCAGCATCGCCGACTCGCTCGAGCGCGAGACACCGCCCGGCGTGACGTGGACGATGCTCGCGGTCGCGGGCGGCGGCGCGCGGAACGCCGCGCTCATGGAGTCTCTCGCGAGCGCCGTGGCGCCGCTGCGCGTCGTGAAGACCGACGAGCTGGGCATCCCGTCGAACGCCCGCGAGGCGATCGGCTTCGCGATCATGGGCGCGTACCGACTGCGCGAGCTGTTCAACGTGCTTCCGAGCGCGACCGGCGCGCGCCAGGCGGTGCGCGGCGGCTCGGTGCATCTTCCATAGTGGCTACGCCAATCGTCGTCGGCATCGACGCGGGTGCGTCGAAGACACGCGCGTTCGCCGTCGATAAGGCCGGCACCGTCGTGGGCCGGGGCGCGGGTGGGGGCGGCAATCTGCTCACCTCGCCCGATCCGCAGGGCGCGATCGCGGCGGCGCTCGCGGAGGCGCTGGGCGGGCGCGCCGCCGACGCGGTCGTGCTCTCGTGCGCGGGCGGCGATCGCGCGACGGAACGCACGCGCGGCCACGAGATCCTCACCCAGCTCGCGCCACCCGGCGCGAAGCTGCTCGTGACGCACGACGCGATCGCCGCGCTGTATGCGGGGAATCCGACGGGCTGCGGCGTCGTCCTCATCGCCGGTACCGGCTCGATCGCGTACGGCCGGAACGAGGAAGGCGAGGAGGACCGCGCCGGCGGTTGGGGATACCTCATCGGCGACGAGGGGTCGGCGGTCTGGTGCGGTCTCGAAGCGCTGCGAGCGATCTCGCATGCGGTCGACGGCCGCGGCGCTCCGACGCGCATGACGGCGCTCCTGTTCCAGCAGCTCGGCGTCGGGCAGTTCAGTGACGTGCTGCCGCTGGTCTACGGCCGCCCGCATCCCGCACCCGCGATCGGTGCCGCAACGCGCGCGCTCGCCAGCGCATCGGCCGAGGGCGACGCAATGGCCAACGCGATCCTGCAACGCGGCGCGAACGCTCTCGCGCGCGCTGCGACCGTCGTCGCGCTGACACTCGCGCTTCCCGCCGGACCGGTCTATCTGGCAGGGGGCGCCTTCGAGAACCTGCCGCTCCTGCAGCGCCTCGTTCAGCTCGACCTGCTCGGACTGCTGCCGCAGGCCGCGGTCGAGCCGGTGCGCGAGGAGCCGGCGATGGGTGCGGCGCGTCTCGCGGCCGCGCTGGCCTGGGGCACGACGTGAGCGCGCCCCGCGACCACCCCGATCAGCCACGTCCGACCGAGGCGCGCAACGAGAAGGCGCGCGGGCTCGCGTCATTCACGACGCGCCAGATCCTCGAGCTGATGAACGATGAGGACGCGACCGTGCCAGGCGCGGTGCGCGCGGCGCTTCCGGAGATCGAGAAGGCCGTCGACGAGATCGTGGGAGCGCTGCGCGCCGGACACCGTCTCCGCTACATCGGCGCCGGCACGAGCGGACGGCTGGGCGTGCTGGACGCGAGCGAAGCGCCGCCGACGTTCGGCGTCGACGAAGAACTGGTGCGCGGCATCATCGCCGGCGGCGACGTGGCGCTCCGCCATGCGGTCGAGGGCGCGGAGGACGATTCGAGCGCAGGCGCGCGCGCGGCGCGGGATCACGTCCGCGCCGGCGACGTGCTGGTGGGCATCTCCGCCAGCGGACGCGCGAAGTTCGTGACGGCCGCGATGGTCATGGCGCGCGAGCTCGGTGCCCGCACGGTCGCGCTGACCTGCGACGGCTCGTCGCCGCTCGCGAAGGACGCGGACATCGCCATCGCGGTCGATGTCGGTCCGGAGGTCCTCGCGGGCTCGAGCCGCCTCAAGGCCGGCACGACGACGAAGCTCGTGCTGAACATGCTGTCGACCGCGGCGATGATCCGTTCGGGCCGCACGCGCGGCGATCTCATGGTCGATCTGCGTGCGACGAACGCGAAGCTGAAGGAGCGCGCGATCCGCATGGTGCGGGACGAGGCGCACGTCAGCGAGGACGAGGCGCGGGCACGTCTCGAGGCCGCCGACTGGAGCGTCCGCAAAGCGCTCGAGCGATGAAGCTCATCGTCAACGCGGACGACTTCGGCTACAGCGAGCGCGTCTCCGCCGGCATACTGCGCGCGCACCGTGACGGCATCGTGACGGCGACGACGTTCATGACGAACGCGCCACACACGGAGGGCGCCGCGCAGCTGGCGCGCGCGGCGCCGTCACTGGACATCGGCGTGCATCTGGTCGTGAGCTACGGTCGGCCGATCGCCGACGTCGAGCGCGTCCGATCGCTCGTCGACGCGGATGGAAGGTTCTTTCGACCCAAGGAGGTCCTGGCGCGCGGCATCGATCGCACGGAGGCGCTCACCGAGTACCGCGCGCAGTACGGGAAGGCGCGCGAGCTTCTCGGACGCCGGCCGACGCACCTCGACACGCATCACTGGGTGCACGACCACCCCGCGCTCGAGTGGGCGATCGGCGAGCTCGCCCGCGAGACGGGCGCGGCCGCGCGCATCCACTCGGACGAACAGCGCGACCGACTCCGTGCCCGCGGCGTACGGACTCCAGATCACTTCGCGCGCGAGTTCCAGCACGAAGGGAAGATCGGCGTCGAGCAGCTGCTGGATCTGTTCGAGCGGCTCGCGAAGCACACGGGCATCAGCGAGCTGATGTGCCATCCGGGAGAGGCCGACGCGGACCTGGTGAAGAAGTCGGGCTACGCGCGCGAGCGCCCGACCGAGCTGGCAACGCTCACCGACCCGCGCGTCCGCGCCGCGGTGAAAGACCTCGGCATCACGCTTGCGACGTTCGCCGACGTATGAGGAAGGCGCTTTGGGTCGTGCGCGACCGCATCACGAACGCGTACGCGATCGACGAGCTGCTCGCGGACGCTACGTCGCGCGGCATCTTCGACCTGGTCGTGCAGGTCCGCGGCCGCGGCGACGCCTACTACCGCTCCAGGCTCGAACCGCAGGCGCTCGCGCTCGCCGGCGCTGACCTTGATCCGCTCGGCCATCTCACCCGTTTCGGCGCGACCGTCGGCGTCCGCATCCACGCCTGGGGGAACGTGTTCTTCGTGTGGTCGGACCCCAGCGGCGCGATCCCCGGCTCGCCCGCGCATCTGGTCAACAGCCATCCGCAGTGGCTGCTTCGCCCCGGCGGCGTGAAGTACCTCGACCCGGTCGGAGGGTCCGATTGGGAGGGTATCTACACCGATCCGGCGAGTGTGGCGGCGCGCGAGCACACCCTCACCGTCTTCACCGACATCGTTTCGCGCTATCCGGTCGAGGGTTTTCACTACGACTACGTCCGATATCCGCAGGTCACCTACGCGGCGAGCCCCGATGATCACGAACACGTCACGACGCTGGTCCGCCAGGGCGCAAAGCGGCTGCGCCGCGCGCGTCCGGGCGTCGTGATCTCCGCGGCGGTATTCCCGGACCCCGACGTCGCGCGCGATCGCGTCCTGCAGCACTGGCCCGAGTGGGCCGCGGAGGGACTGATCGATCTCGTGTGCCCGATGGCGTACCGCCGCGACACCGCGGAGGTCGAGCGACTGCTCTCGCGCGCGCGCGAAGCCGCGCCGCGGACCGAGATGTGGGGCGGCCTGATGGCCTACAAAGGAGAGCGGGAGCTGCTTCGCGATCAAGTACGCGCCGCGTCGCGTGCCGGCTGTGAGGGAGCGATCCTCTTCGCCTACGACCCCGATTCCCGCGATCTTCTGGACGTTTTCGCCGAGGCCTAGCGGCAGGGGTACTCTCTTGTCCCCGTGCCGAACGAACCGACACCAACACCGGTCGCACCGGCTCCCCCAGAGGAGCCGCGCCGGCCCGACCCGCTCGCCGCGGCCGTGGCGGAGGGTGTCGTGAAGCTGCGACGCGAGGCCGGTCTCTCCGAGCGCGCCGCGGCGCGAAAGCTCGGCACGTCGCAGACGCAGCTTCGCCGTATGGAGGATCCGCGCTATCTTCCCTCGCTGCGCTCGCTGCAGCGCGTCGCGCTCGCGTACGGCTACACGCTGAGCGTCGCGTTCGAGCGCGAGGACGCGGCGGCGAAGCGCGCGGCGGTGGCGAAGGAACCGAAACCGAAGCGGGCCGCCACTCCGCGAGCCTCTAGAGCGTCCGCGTCACCTTCGAAAGGCCGGCGGGCTTCTCCGGGTCGCGGCCGTGCCGGCGCGCGACGTGCGCCGCGACGTGCTGTGCAGCGACGACGAGCACGATCGGGCTGAGCAGCTCGCCCACGCGCCGTCGCAGCAGCACCGCGTCGTCCACCTTCGCCGCCAGCGCCTCATCGTCCGTGATCGCGTAGACGCGCGCGCCGCGGCGGCGCATCGTCGCTGCCAGTGAACGCGTCTCGCGCTCCGTCGCGCCGCGAGCCGCGACGAGCAGGACGGGCGTGCCGCGCTCCAGGAGCGCGCGCGGCCCGTGGGCGAAGTCAGCGCTCGAGTACGGCTCGGCCCACACGCGCGCCAGCTCCTTGATCTTCAGCGCCGCTTCAAGGGCGGCGGCGTAGCCGTAGCCGCGACCGAGGACGACCAGAGCCCGAGCCGACCCGATCCTGCGGGCGAGGCGCGTGCCGTCCGGCTCGCTGTCCACCGCCTCGCGCATGGCGTCGGGGAGCTCGGCGAAGTCGAGGGACTTCCCCGCCGCGGCTCCCGCGAGCATCGCGAGCGCGACGCAGGAGGTCGTGTACGTCTTCGTCGCGGCGATCGCGCGCTCCGGCCCGCAGCGGAGCTCGAAGACGTGCTCGGCCGCGCGACCCAGCGACGACGAGGCGCGGTTCGTGATCGCGATCGTGAGCGCACCCTCCAGACGCGCCGCGGCGATGACCGCGGACACGTCCGGCGCGGCGCCGGACTGCGAGATGCCGATCACCGCCCCACCGGCGTAGCGCGGCGGCGTGCCGTACCGCGTCACGAGGGACGGCGCTGCCGACGCGGTGACGATCCGCGCGAGACCCTCGAACAGGTACTTGCCGTACGTGGCCGCGTTGTCCGACGAACCGCGCGCGGCGACGGTCAGGTGCTTGGCGCGAGAGAGAAGCGCGCCGAGGCGCCGCGCGTCCGCGGCGCCCTCCTGGAGCAGGCGCGCCACCGCCGCGGGCTGCTCGGCGATCTCCGAACGAAGAGACATGCGTGGGGATGATGCACGCGCCTGCGCCCGTACGAGTGGGGCAGGACGACCGGCCCACTTGTGGCCGCCTGCGGCGGCGACCAGCATCGCGCCGAGGGACGGAAAGGACGGCATGGGAGGGCTCCGCACGGCGTTCGCGACGCTGGCTGGTCACGGCGGGCGGGCCCGCCTTGCCGAGCGCGCCGCCGCGTATCTGGGCGAGCGTCTGTCGACCGATTACGTTGTGCTTGCGCGCTACGCGCCGCGCGACGTCAGCTCCGACGTCGTTCCGCTCGTCGTCCTCGGCCCGCACGGCGTGCTGGTCGTCGAACCGCGGGATGAGGAGGGCGCCCTCGTCTGCTACCAGGATCACTGGTACCGGCGGACCGGCCCGGGGGCGTCGCATCCGCTCTCCGACTCGCCCTCCAAGCGCGCCCACGCGAACGCCGCGCGCGTGAAGGGCGATCTCGCGAGCGGCGGGTTCATCTACACGCCTGTTGACGGCGTCGTCGTCCTGATGCGCGGGCAGCCCGACGACGTCGGCAGCTCGTGCGTCCCGGTGATCGCGGGGATGGACGGACTCGTGCGCCATCTCGAAGCCCACACAAAGCGCGACAGCTCGATCGAGCACACGCGCGCGCTCGTTGTTGCGCTTTCGGGTCCGATCCGTCTCGCGACCGCCTAGACCGGCCGCCGGGCGCGCAATATGGCAGTGTGAGGCTCACGGGCGTCGTCTTACTCGCCGTGCTCACGGCTTGTAGCGCGACACCGATGACCACTCCGACACCCACACCATCGGCAAGCGCGCCAGCGACAGTCGCGGTCGTCTGCGGGACCATCAGCGACTTCGTCAGCGACAACAGTCAGACGAACGGATCGTTCGTTCTGAACTCAGCAGGACGAACGCCCATCAGGATCACCATCCCTGCCGGAAGACTCGGCGGAAGCGCATCGGGCTATGTCTGCATCCAGGTGCTCGCCGGAGTGCCGTACCCTCACTTCGGTGGCTTCGTCCCTGGAGGAGTTCGAGCGTTGTTCATCGACCAGGGCACGTTTCCGGCAACGATGGCAATCCCATCGCCAGCTGGTTTTGTGCTCCCGCAGGCATGCGCGTTCATCGTCCCGCCAATCGTCGGCGCCGATCAGACCGAATGGAAAGTCGACTGCGGCGCGGCGAACAACAACGCGCGCGGAATCCTCGGGCCTGCTCTCGCGCAGCAAGGATGGACGTCTTGTGGCGCTGGCCTCGCGACCGAGCGATGGCGGAAGAACGACGTGATGCTCGGAGTTTCGGAATCTTCCCTTGCGGCAGGCGATTACCCGCGGTTAAGTCAGCCCGCGCGTGTCGGCTCGCCCTGCGCGTGAGCGCGCAGGCCCGCGAACAGATCCGTCTCGAGCGGCGGTCCACCAGGCTCCGGGAACTCGCGAATGAACGTCTCCTCGGTGAAGATCTCGGGCAGCTCCGCGCGCGCTTTCGCCCACATCACGAGATCGGGCTTCTGCGTCTGGTGCGCTTCCATGGCGTGGACCTTCGCGGCGAGGACCTCGCGCACATCGATGACCGCGCCGAGACGATCGCGCGTCCAGCGCTGCGGCTTCACGGCAAGGGTTTCGATGTACCGCGCGAACGAAGGCATGAGCGAAGACAGCCGATCGATGAGCTCCGCCGCCGCGACGTATCGATAACACCGCTTGGCATGCCAGTGGGCTCCGAGCTCGGGCTCGTACCGCTGTATACCGGCCAGCTCGATGCCCTTGAGCGCGCGCTCCCCGGCGGCGATGTGATCGGGATGTCCGTAGCCGCCGTCGGGCCCCCAGATGATCACCACCTCGGGTCGCACGCGCCGCAGCCAGCGCACGATGTCGCGCACGACCCAGTCCTCATCCACGGCGGCGAGGCCGCCGTCGGGGTACCGCAGGCACGTGACGCTCGCTGCGCCCATACGACGACCCGCCTCCGCGAGCTCTCGCGCGCGGGTCGGCCCAACGAGCTCGCGCGGAACGATCGCGTCGTCAACGCCGGCCCAACCCTTCTCGCCCTCGGTGAGGCAGAGGCTGTGGATCTCGATCCCCTCCCGCGCGTAGCGGATCAGCGTGCCACCCGTGCCGAAGGTCTCGTCATCCGGATGCGCGAGGATGGTGGCGAGCTTGAGGGGCATCGGGGCGACGATACCTGACGGTATCGCAGCGCTCCGACGCATCGGTGCGCCGACGTATCCTCGCGGAGTGAGCGGAGCCGCGCGGATCGTCGTCGTCGAGGACGACCCATCTGTCGCGGAGCTGGTCACGCTGTACCTGCGCAACGCGGGCTACATCGTCGAACACGCCGCCACCGGGGCGCGAGCGCGCGCTCTCTTCG
>Ga0114129_10005964_pt1 | contig 17250 bp, 17 predicted proteins | sample RhiMetdeltSRZDD1_FD_80071 | JGI IMG/M metagenome (GOLD analysis project Ga0114129, IMG submission 80071) | Populus rhizosphere microbial communities from Tennessee, USA - Rhizosphere MetaG P. deltoides SRZDD1 (version 2) (version 2) | ecosystem: Host-associated > Plants > Roots > Rhizosphere >... | reverse complement strand
GCCGCGCGCGACCTCGACGCGGTCAAGCGCGCGATCCTCGATACCATGCCCGCCTTTCAGGTTGGCGATCCGGCCGATCCAAAGACCGCCGTTGGGCCCATGGTGACGGAGAAACAGTACGAGCGAGTGCAATCATACATCCGCAAGGGCATTGCAGAAGGCGCAGAGGCCCTGGTCGGCGGTGAAGGCCATCCCCGAGGGCTTGAGGCGGGTCACTTCGTGAAGCCCACGGTGTTTGTCAATGTCCAGAACCAGATGACGATCGCCCGAGAAGAGATTTTCGGCCCAGTTCTGTGCGTGATCACGTACGACACCGAAGACGATGCGATCAGGATCGCGAACGACACCGACTTCGGCCTCCACGCCTTCGTGGGCGGGACCGACGTCCCTCGCGCCCGCCGCGTGGCCTCTCAGATCCTCGCCGGTCGTGTCGCGATCAACGGCATGCTTGACGATCAGCAGGCCCCGTTTGGCGGCTTTGAGCACTCAGGTGTCGGCCGCGAGTTCGGTACCTTTGGGGTCGAGGCGTTTCTCGAACCGAGGGCAATCCTTCAATGACCCCTCCGCCAGGGGCGCGGGTCAGCCAGGAAGCCACGGCATGAGCAAAGACGCTACGGTGCCACCAAGTGAGACCGCGGATCGCCACGCGATCCGAGAGCTCGTCGAGGCCTACGCGCACTGCGCCGATCGTCGCAACGCGAACGGCCAGATGTCCCTTTTTACCGAAGACACGCACTTCGCGGTCTACATGGACGCCAAAGAGTCGACGCCTTCACAGGAACTGCACTCCCGCGAGGAGCTCGCTCCCGTCTTCGCGGAGCTCACTAAGTACGCCACCACCACGCACTTCGTCGGACAGAGTACGCTCTTCACGCTGACGAGCGATCGCGCCACCGGCGAAACCTACTGCTTGGCGCACCACGTCACGGTCAACGGTGGCAAGCGACGGCTGATGGTTGCCTCGCTTCGCTACCTCGACACCTTTGTGAAGATCGACGGCGCCTGGCTGTTTGCGGAGCGCCTTCTGTACGTCGACTGGCTGGACGAACGCTCGCTGTCATGACGGTAACCACGCGGTGTCATCGATGAGCAGATCGTCGGCCCAAAAGAGCCTCGTCATAGTGGGAGCGACCGGGATGGTCGGAGGATACGCCCTTCGCTACGCGCTCGAACATCCGATGCTCAGTGGCGTGGTAGCGATCGGACGCAGGAATCTAGGCATCTCGAACCCGAGGCTGAGAGAAGTGTTGCATCGAGACTTCTCGGATTGCTCTGCCCTCGCTGAGACCCTCTCGAATCACGATGCGGTGGTCTTTTGCCTGGGCACCTATACCGGGGTTGTGTCGGACGCGGAGCTTCGCACAATAACGGTGGACTACACGATCGAGTTCGCGCGCGTGTTTCGCGAACATAGCCCGGATTCAACGTTCTCATTCCTGAGCGGCAGTGGCGCGGACCCGACAGGACAAAGTCGGATGGCCTTCGCGCAGTATAAGGGAGCGGCCGAGAATGCGCTATTTGCGGCGGGGTTCCTCCGCGTGTACATATTTCGGCCGGGGTATATCTACCCCGTGGAACCCCGGAATGAACCGACGGTCGGCTACCGCCTACTCCGGGCAATGTACCCGGCGCTTCGGGTGCTGTTCCCCAACCAGGCTATCCCCGCCGACGTCTTGGCCCGGGCCATGGTGGACGTTGCGGTCCGGGATACAGAGAAACGCGAAGGCCGAATCTTCGAGAATCGTGACATCCGCGCCATGGCCAATCTGTGAGTGAAAGCCGAACACTGCTCGAGCGGTGCCCAGCGTTTCGTCGTCTGCGTCCGGGGCGCTATCCAGCGCCTGGCTCAGAAGAGGCCATAGGCTTTGAGCTGCCTAGCGGTGCTGGAGACGAACACTTTGACGACAGTGATGGTTGGGATCGCGAGCAGCATCCCGACCGGCCCAAAGAGGATCGCGCCCCCCAGGATCCCAATCACTACGACGAGCGGATGAATGCTGACCGCGCTACCGAGGATGACCGGCTCATAGACGACGTTTTTGAGCAATTCGGAGAACGCCACAGCCCCGACGACCCACAGGGGGAAATTGTCGATGCTGACCATCGGCAGCAGCGGGTGGACTTCATCGGCCAAAACCGCATAGGCCAGTCCGCTCGCCAACGCCATCGCGAACCCCATGTACGGAATCACGTTACTCGCACCCGCGACACTTCCGATCACGATCGCCCAGCGGAGAGGTATGCCAATGATGACCAGTAGTACCAACACGCTCAGACCGAGCAGGCAGCATTCGAGAAAGATGCCGCGCAAGTAGGCGCCCAATGCGCGGTCGAGATCCGCGAGGACAGTGAGCGCAGGCTCGAACAGCCGATTGGGCACGACCCGGAGCAGGCCGCGCTTGATCTCTCCGTTATCCCGGAGCAGGAACAGAAACACCAGCGGTGCGATGATCCAGGTGGAGAGGAGCTCGCCCAGCGTGGTGAGAGGCGTCCGCGCGAGAGACGTTGGCGCGGGGGCTGTGGGCGACGCGCCTTCGACGCTTCTCGCAGCGCGGTCAGTGCTCGCTGTCCGGCGTGCGTGCGTTTCGAGCATCTGTACGTTTGCTCGGTGGTAGTCGACCAGGCGATCCGGTCCGGCCGTCGGCCGGTCGACGCCTCGCCGCCGCGAGGCGAAGAACTCCGCCTGCTCGTCCGGTGCTAGGGCGAGCAGTTGATTCATTCGGTCCACCAAGGGGTCCAGGTCCGCGTGCACCAATTGGTAGATCCGATTCCCTCGCGTCAACGATGGATCTAGCTCCATCAAGGCTTGATAGCGCTGGTTCAGCGTATAGAGGGCACGGACCCTCAGCTCGAGCATTCCAGTGTCGGTGGGAATGGCCGCACGGATCCCATCCACGAGCACGACCGCGGCCAACACGAATACCAGCAGCAGTACCCCGATTGCCAAGCCACGCGATACCCGCCAGCGTTCGAGCCGAGTGGCGAGAGGGCGACAGATGTACGCGAGCAGACCGCCCACCGCAGCTGGCACGAGCAAGCTCCGCAGTCCCCAGACAAGATAGGCTCCCAGAACTAGTCCGGCAACGGCCGCGAACCACTTGATCACCAGGCGGGTGATACCAGTCACTGACTGGACTCTTGAGGCTCCTCGGGTCCATTGAGGTACTGAGCGTAGGCGAGCGTCTGGAGGCGTGTGGCCATTAGGCCGGCGAGGCTCATGAGAACCTTGTTCGCCACCAGCGGAAAATTGACCATGAGAGCGTCCAGGTCGGATTTACCTAGGGCCAGCAATGAAACCGGGCCGCGCGCCCGGGCCGAGAATACGCGAGTCGACTGCGTTCCCATTGCCGCCCACTCCTCGAAGGTCGAGGGCGGCTCCAGGGTGGCCACGGCCACTTCCTGGCCGCTACTGCTGCGCGTCACGATCTCGACGAGCCCATGCCGCAGGGCGAAGAGCGCCGCACCGGGCTTCCCTTGCTCGCAGATGTACTCGCCATCGTGGTACTCGCGCTCGTGGACAATGCGCGCGAGGCGACGAAGATCGCCGCGACGGAGGTCTTCGAAGAGGGTGACGTCCTTGAGAAAGTCCTCCAGGCTGCGGCGTCTCTCGGACGCCACCGTGTCCGGCCGTCCGAACAGGGCCCGGGCTCGCGCGGCCCATGTGTCTGAGTTCGGAATCGCACGCGGCGGGAGCAGGAGCTCCTTAACACCGGAGAGCGTGAGCTTCGTCTTCAACCGAGACTCGTGCTTTGGGTCCGTGTTCATCCGCACTCCACCTCTAAAACCGGCGGCGGGACGGTTGATCGCTCAATTCCGCCCGGTGCGGCTCGTTGCTGCGCGATGTGACACAGGCGGGAAGCCTTGACTTGGCCTTCACCGTTGTCGGCGCTTGACATATTGTGGACGTATTTGACCGAGAGGCGCCTCGTACGTCCAAGACATTTTTACTATCGGACCAATTGCGATGAAGTATCGGATTGGGAATCTGCGGCACCTGCGATGTTTCGTGGCGGTTGGCGAGGAGCAAGTCCCTACGCTCGAAGCCGATCTCGTGGATGCCTTTCGCCAGGGATCGCGCAATCTCAACTACCTCGAAGGCAAGAAGATCGTCATCGACTACCGCTGGGCCGAGGGACGAAACAATGGGTTTCCAGCGTTGGTTGCTGAAGCGGTCCGTCTCAAGGCAGATGTCATCTTGACGTCTGGCACGCCGGCCACACTCGCCGCGAAAGAAGGGACACGGACGATTCCTATCGTTGTAGCGGCGATGGGTGACGCGGCCGCAGGGCTACGAAGAGGACCGTCAGAAGTGCTGCTGAACAAGTCCATCGACCTCAGGAGCTCCCAACGAAAGCCAAAGCCACGTACGCGAGAAGCACTATTTTACGAGGCATTGTTTATGGCGCGTTGGCTCCAGTCTCTATTTGAAAAGGGGCTTTAACCTAAAGGTCGCCGCTTCTTCAAATCCAGACCCCCGCAATATTCGACCTCGAACTCGAGGATCTTCGATTTCGGTGGTTGCGGGCCCTCGCAACCACGAACACTAGACGGCGCAGAAGCCCCTATCAGCACTATGCGGCCTGGCAAAGGTCTCCTACCGGCGCTACGCGATCGTGGACGAGGCGATGCTCAAAGAGGGAGCCGCCAAACTCCAAACGCTCCACGAGGCCCAGGCGCCTCTGGCCCCCGTCATCCGGCTGACCAAGGCCCCCCGCACGAAGCGCGTCAGTTCGAGTACCGTCCGAGTCAGCCGGGCGGAGCGGGCGCGACGGGCCCGGGCGGAGCGTGCTAAGTCCCTGCCGGCGGGCGAGAAAACAATGGTGGGCTGGACGGGATTGAACCGCCAACACCAGGATTTTCAGACCTAGGCCTGTGTGCCGGTAAGTATGCGTAACGGCTTACGGTCGAAAGAGAAGTGCCCGACGGCGTCGTGCGCTGGGGTGCGCTGGAGTGATCAAGAATGTGCCTGAGTCGGTCACAAATCTGGCACAAACGCGTCGGATCTTCGACTATCGAGTCCTCGCCATCGGAGGCGTAGCGGCTGCGTTGATTCAAGAGCCAGAAGCCCTGTTGCCCTCTGCCTTCCCAGGCGCCGCTGGACGCGGGTCGTCCGGCACGACAGTGCAAATGTGTTCGAGGTGGTGGCTTCGGAGCCGGGATGCATGGGGCGCCCTGGACGGCTGACCGTCCCAATCACCCGTCGCTCGTCATGATGAACAACGGCGTCATGTCGAAGCTGTTGAAATGCGGCCGGTATCGTTCTGTGTTGTAGAAGCGCTCCACGTTGACCGTTTTCTTGGTGCTGGTCACAATGTCGAGTGGGAGGTTGCCGTAGCGGCCGTCCTTCAGCACGACCAGGCGGCCATGGATGCCGTGCAGGACCAGGTCGAGTGCAAGGTTGCCGTACGCCATCGGCACGATCGAATCGATTGCGTCGGGATCCCCGCCGCGCACTAGGTAGCCCAGCTTCTGATTGATGATGTTGACTTCCTTGCCGTTGTTGTATCGGGCTGTGCGCTTTTGAATCTCCGCCGAGACCAGGTCGCCGATGCCACCCAGCTTTGCGTGCCCGAACGCGTCGGTGGTGCTGCTCTGCCAGACCATCTCTCCGCCCTCACACATCGCTCCTTCGGACACGAGCGCGATCGCGTACCTGCTCGGGTTGCTGCGCCGATCGTACATCAGCATATCGGCCAGGACGTCCAGGTTGAATTTGTACTCCGGAATCACGCAGCGATGGGCGGCGCCCGCCATCGTGGGCAGCATCGCCGTGAAACCCGCGTAGCGGCCGAAGACTTCCATGACCAGCAGGCGCTCATGCGAACCCGCCGTGGTGCGTAGCTGATTCGCCATCTCGATCGTGCGCGTAACGCACGTGCTGAAACCGATGCAGTAGTCAGTGCCGGGCACGTCGTTGTCCATCGTCTTCGGGATGGCGATGACCTTGACGCCTTCCTTGTGCAAGCGCACTGCATAGCTCAGCGTATCATCGCCTCCGATCGGAATGAGGTAGTCCACGCCCAGCCAATCGAGGTTTTTCAGGACCTCCGGCGTCAGGTCGTTCGCCTTCCCGCGATACTGAATCTTGAGGTGTTCCGGCACTGCGTCAGCTTTGACAGTGCTCGGCCGCGTGCGCGAGGTGTGCAGGAACGTTCCCCCCGTGCGTCCCGCCCGGTTGACGATCTCCTCCGATAGGTGCTGGAAGTTGTTGCTGTTGTCGTAGTCATTCTGGCGCACGATGTCGATCACGCCCGCCCAGCCGCGCCGTAGTCCAACGACTTCGTAGCCTTCGCGCAGCGCGCGAACCGTTACTGCTCGGATAGCCGGATTCAGGCCGGGCACGTCGCCCCCACCGGTCAGGATTGCGATGCGTTTCTTGCCGTTGTTCACGTTTGCCACGGATGCATCCCCTCGACAACGCCAGCGTTCGCGTCGTCGGTCAGCTCTCGGCCGGACACGCCCGACTCAGTCACAGATCTGGCACACTCTCGGTCATCATTCCCCACTAACGTCATCCCATTGCAGATTCCCCCCACTCCAGACAGGATCGCATCTCCATATCACGGTACATCGCCGCACTCGTGGCGATATGTTCTCGGGCGCGCTCGCCCTGTCCGACACGTTGCCAGCAACGTCCCAGGTCCAAATGACAGTGAGCAACGAGTGGTCGCATGCCAAGCTGAGTCGCCAGCTCTAACGCCTGTTGGAATTGAATCTGGGCAGGTTCTACAGTGGCAACCTCTTGCTCCAAGAGGACTCGGTCGAAAAGATTACCAAACCGGCGGTGGCCTCTCAAGAGGGACCGCGCTACGATTCCCCTACCGGGAGTCTGGCTCGCGCTTCGACTCGTCGCGCCAGAGCACATAACACGTCCCGTGCGCGATGTGGACGACGCCTGAGCCTTTCGCTGGTTCAAATCGGGGGCCCGCAACCACCGAAACCAAACAGCCTGGTCTTCGGTGTCGACTTGGTCTAACCGTAGCACGGGCCGGCAATCATCGGGTCTGGATGGCCACCAGGATCCCTGGACCGTGCTGAGCGCTCATCGTGGCTTCCTCGTCCCTTCAACATACCCCCGTCGCGGGGATCGGCTCAGAAGAAGACCGTCAGATTCTTGGCGAGCAGGACGTTCTGGTCGAGGACGATCTTGCGCCGCGCGATTCGCCAGTCCCCCGCGACGCGCCGGAGGAGGTCCTCCCGCTTGCCGACCAGGAAATCGGTCTCCGTCTCGACGCGGTTCCGGTAGACGATGAAGCGGCTCTTGACCTCGACCTCGGTGGGCGCCGACCCCCCGGGGTGCGCGCGCAGGACCTGCACGTTCGTGACGAGGTGGCAAGTCCGCGACGGCGGCTCCTCCGCCCAGTGGACGCCGGTGAGGATCTGCCGCACGCGCCGGGTGAGAGTGTCTTTGCCCTCGTCGAACCAGTTGACGTCGGCGCCGGGCCGCGTGAACTCTCGCTCGGGCTCGTCGCGCGGGACGTTACGGCGCAGGGGCATCCAGTAATGAACGTCCTCGGTGAACAGGCCGAGCCACTCCTCGTACCGGCGCTCGTCGAGCAGCTCCGCCTCCCGGTAGAGGAACTCCTCGACCGCACTCTTGACGAGCAGCCGCGCCAGCTCCGGCGGGCCCTCCGTCACGGAACGTCCAGCTCCGCCCAGTTCCGCGCGCCCATCAGCTGGCGCCAGCGCGTGTAGAAGCCGCGCTGGTTGTTCTCACTCGCGTTGCCGGTCACGTCGCTGATCACTCCTGGCAGCGCGAGCCCGTGGTCCTCGAAGGCGCGGGTGGCGCGCCCGAGCCCCATTTCGTAGTTGTACGGATACTGCCGGGCGATTGTCCCCCGGCTCGCCGCATGGGCGTAGTTCCAGTTCTCCATGTCGTCCTGCTCGGTGAGGCCGGAGGGCCCTGAATAGCGGATGTAGTACTGGCGCAGGAAGTCCTTCACCTCCGTGGGCGCGTCCGCGTCGACGAGGTACCACCGCCACGCCTCGGTCTGGTGGGGCCCGCGCGGATGCCAGACCGCGAGGGTGCGAGGCTGGCGCGCGAGGGGCGACGCGTTCGGGAAGACGGTGCCGGGCCCGCCGAAGAGCCGCCACTCCGCGCCCCGCCGGCGACGGCGCTCCTCCTCGCACTGGCGGAAGTATTCGGCGACGGCGGGGGCGTCCTGGTACGCGGGCGCGATCGGAGCGTCGTGGGGCCGCAGGAAGGCGATCATCGAGTGGCCGAGGTCCGGGAAGGACACGTCGAGCCATCGTGATTCGGTGCGCTCCTGCGTGTCTCGGCGCCCCTTGCCGCTCGGACCCAGGCCGACCATGTCGACGGACCGATGGCTCACCCCGTGGTACCGGTCGCCCGAGAAGTTCTCGGCCGGGAACTTCCAGTTGCAGGGCATCAGCCACTTGTGAGTGCCGCCGATCACCTCGGTACCTCCCTCGCGCCCGTCCCACGCGTCGAGGAGCAGGTCGAGGTACAGCCGGTAGCCGCCGAGGTAGTCGAAGAAGGCGGGGGCGGCAGGGTCCCAAGTCGCCCAGATCGTCCCCTTGTAGCTCTCCAGGCGTGGCACCTCGATGAGCCCCCATCGCGCCCGCTCGAGCTCGCCTCCATAGGCGTCCCGAGCGAACGGAACGCCCACGAGCGCACCGTCGGTCCCGTAGCTCCAGCCGTGGTACGGGCACGTGAACTCGAGCGTGTTCCCTTCGTCGTAGCGGCAGACCTTCATGCCGCGATGCCGGCAGGAGTTGAGGAAGACGTGGATCTGCCCCGCGCGGTCGCGGCAGAGGATGACCGACTCCTCCCCCATGGAGGACACGACGTAATCGCCGAGGTGGGGGATCTGGCTCTCGTGACCGAGGAACAGCCACGCCCGGGCGAAGATTCGCTCCAGCTCTTGCCGGTAGATCTCGTCGCTCACGAAGATCTCGCGGCTGACGATGCCATGTTCGACGTCAACGAGGCTGCCGAGCCTTCCGCCGGTGACGTCACCCATCGCCGTCTCCTCCACGCACGCGCGAGTCGCCCTTCGATCGGCCGGCCCCGATGGTACGGCCGATGCCCGCTCCGAGCAAGCCGGTCTCGCTTCACGCAGGCCACGCCGTTCACCTTCCGGGCTCTGACGGCCGCCGGCCGGAAAGAGCGCGGATCAGTCGGTGCGCAGCCCGAGAACTCGTGTTGACAACGATTCGATAATTCTACATTATCAGAAATGTGAAGACGATAACCCGGCTGCCGCGCGCGCAGTTGTCCGCCGATGAGACGCACGTCGAGGCCTTCAAGGCTCTGGCCCATCTCAGCCGCCTCCAGGTCTTCTTCCTGCTCGTGAAGGCGGGTCGCGAGATGTCCGTCGGCGAAATCCAGGAGGCGGTCGAGATCCCGGGGCCGACACTGTCCCATCATCTCGACATCCTGCGACGGGCGGGTCTGCTCGAAAGCCGGAAGGAAGAGCGGTACATCTACTATTCGGTGCAGCGGGAACGGGTCACCGCGTTGGTGCGCCTGCTCACCGCATGCTGCTAGGGGGAACCATGAGCGCCAAGGTCCATCTCCACATGCACGTGTCGGATCTCGCCAAAAGCCGAGCTTTCTACGAGAAGTTCCTGGGCGGGGACCCGGTCAAGGTCAAGCCGGAGTATGTCAAGTTCCTGCCCGAGTGGGCGCCAGTCAACCTCGCGCTTTCGACGGGCGGCCCTGTCGGCGCGGGCACGATCGACCACGTCGGCGTCCAGGTCGATTCCGTCGACAACGTGATGACGCAGCTGGCTCGCGTCAAGGTCGCCGGACTGGCCGTGTTGGAGGAGATGGGGGTCAACTGCTGCCACGCCAACCAGGACAAGTTCTGGGTGAAAGATCCCGACGGCGTCGAATGGGAAGTGTATCACCTCAACTACGACCTCGAGGGCGACGAGGAGGAGCGGAATCGCCAGCCGAATCGACTCACGGTGCTGGGTGTGACCCCATCCGCGTGCTGCGGCGACTCCAGTGCCTCGTAGGAGAGTATGGCTCCCGGAGCATCACGCATCCCGACTTCCTGTGGGCGATTCGCAGCTCTCGGCGTGGGCCGCGCCGCTCCGGTCGCTCGCGATCCTCACTGTCGGCCGGCCAGTCCCCCGGGATCTCATCGCGCCCGGACGAAGCACCCGTAGCGAGCGGCCGGGTCAGGACCGCCGCGGCGCCCGGAGCACCCGGCCCGGCAGCGCGCCGGTGTGCTGACCATGATGGAAGACCGGCTCGCCGCCCACGATCACATGCTCGACGCCCTCGGCCCGCTGCACGCGCCGCGGCGAGCCGCTCGGCCCGTCATGTGTGATCTCGTCCTCCTTGACGTTGATCCGGGCGAGATCGAAGACCATCAGGTCGGCGACCATCCCCTTCCGCACGAGACCTCGGTCGCTCAAGCCCATGATGCGCGCGGGCTGGAACGTGAAGCGGCGGATGGCGTCCTCCAGGGTGAGAAGCTGCCGCTCCCGCACCCACTCGCCCAGCACGTAGCTCGACTCGCCGGCCGTACAGAAATTCGTGTTGAGATGAGCCCCCGCGTCCGTCTGGGAGGGGATGGCGTGGCCGGTCTTCACGTACTCCGCCAGCTCGACGTCGACCGCCGGTGAGCGCGACTGGAGGAAGAACTCGGTCTCGAGCTGCTCCGCGACGGCCAGGTCGAGCATCACGTCCGCCACGTGCTTGCCCGTGCTCTCGGCCAGCTCGGCGATCGTGCGTCCTTCGAGCGGGCGATGCGCGTCGAGGGCGACCTTGCTCACGATAATCGCATCCCACTTGATGAACCGTCCGAGGACACCTGGCCGCCGCCGCTGCCGCTGGGTGGCCGCCGCGCGCAGCTCCGCGCGCCGACCCGGATCGGTCAGGAGCGCCATGCGCTCCTCGAACGGCGCGGCCATGATGACGTCCCACACGTCGAGGTTGGCGAAGTAGGTCGTTTTCTTGAGGGTGAAGCGCGGGTTGAAGGGAATGACGCGAAGCAGGTTGTAGAGCTGCGCGCCCTGCCGCGTCGACGCTTCGACATAGTCGCGCGCGCTCGCGTCAAAGCCGAGGAAGAACACGGGCCGGCCGCTCGCCTGCGCGACGTCGAAGAGGTGCCGCTGATCGGCCTCGTCGGGCCGCCCGGCGCCGGGCGGCAGGATCTCGATGACGCCGCGGTTCCACTCGCCCAGCGTGCGCCCAAGCGCGAGGCGCTCCTCGTCGGTGGCCAGCCGCGTGGGCACCGGCTGCCCCTGCGGCCCGGCGTGGGTCGGCGAATTGGTCGTGCTCCAGCCCCAGGCGCCTTCCTCGAGCGCCGCGCGCAGGAGCGCCTGCATCGCCGCGATCTCGTCGGGGGTGGCCGCGCGGTCCCAGGCCTCGGCGCCCATGACGCTCAACCGCAGCGGGTTGTGCCCGACGAGGGGCATGAAGTTGACCCCGAGCCCGATGTCGATGGCCTTCAGGAACTCGTCGAAGCTCTGCCACGTCCACGGCAGTACCGCGCCGAGCGCGGTCACCGGGAGATCCTCGACGCAGCAGAAGGTGGCCAGCATCGTCTCGCGGTGCTCGGGGCGCAGCGGGGCGAGCGTCAGCCCGCAGTTGCCGGTGAGCACGGTCGTGACGCCGTGCCAGACGGAGGACGTGCAGAGGCGGTCCCAGAAGGGCTGGACATCATAGTGCGTGTGGAGATCGATGATGCCCGGGGCGACGAAGAGCCCCTCGGCGTCGATCGTCTGGCGGGCCGATCCCCGGATCCGGCCGATCTCGGCGATCCGGCCGTCGCTGACCGCAACGTCGGCCCGATAGCGCGAAAACCCGGACCCATCGACGACCATCCCGTTCCTGATGACGAGGTCGTGAGGCATGGCGTCCCCCTTCGGTTGAAGCTCTGGCGAGACTCTATCACTTGACGGCGCGCAGGTTTCGGACGATTCTCGGCCCCGGACCGCCATGGCGCTCACAACACCGATGTCCAAGGAGCCCGCGGTGGCGTCAATTGCGCCAGCGGAACGGGCCGCCCCCGGGGTGTGGCGGCTATCGACCGCGCGCCTTACCCGGCCCTCCTGGAATCGCGCGCGGCAGCGCGTTTTCCTAGTATTCCTAGGCCCGTCACTGCTGGTCCTCCTCCTGGTGACAATCCTTCCGTTGGTCTTTCTCCTCGCGACGAGCTTGACCTCGCTCGACATGTCGAATCCGGCCTCGCTGCGCTGGGCTGGTCTGACCAACTACCGAGAGGTCACGCGCGATGGGCGGTTCTGGAACTCGGTGTGGATTCAGGCCCAGCTCTCCTTCTGGACCGTGTCACTCCAGGTGGTCATCGGATTCGCAATTGCCCTGCTCCTCAACGGCCGGTTGAAGCTCCTCGGGCTGGTGCGGGCGACGTTCATCGTGCCGATGGTCCTGCCGCCCGTGGTCGTCGCCCTGATCTGGAAGGTCCTCTTCACGCCGGACATCAGCATCCTCGACTGGACCCTGGGCCTCCTCGGGCTGCCGCAGCCGGCGTGGCTCGTGGATCCGCGATTCGCGCTCTGGGCGATCATCATCGCGGACGTGTGGGAGTGGTTTCCCTTCGTGATGCTGATGCTACTCGCGGCGCTACAGATGTTGCCGCAAGAACCCCTGGAGGCCGCGCGCCTCGACGGGGCATCGCGCTGGCAGGTCTTCCGCTACGTCACGCTGCCGCTGGTGAAGCCGGCGCTGGTCGTGGCCACCGTCTTCCGGCTGATCGACAGCGTCAAGGCCTTCCCTCATATCTTCATCATGACCGGGGGCGGGCCGGGGACGGCGACCGAGGTGACCAACTTCTATGCCTACCTCGAGGGGTTCTCCTACACCTATGTGGGCTACGCGAGCGCGATCATCGTGGTAATGCTCGGGGTCACGCTGCTCATGAGCCTGGTCGCACTGCACGTGGCCAGATGGGAGGTGGAGGTTGAGTAGCCCGCGGCGCGCGTGGGCGATGCTGGCCGTGGCCCTGCTCGTCCTCCTCGTCCTGTCTCCCGCCATCTTCATCGTCCAGATGTCGTTCAAGTCGGGCCTCGAGGCGTTTCAGATGCCGCCGACCTTCACCTTCCAGGTCACCCTGCAAAACTACGCCGACGTCCTCCAGGGCAAGTTCTTGCGGGCCCTGACCAACAGTACCGTGACGGCAACCGTGGCTACGGTGCTCTCACTGGCGCTGGGCGTGCCCGCCGCCTATGCGCTCTCCAGGGCCCGGTTTCGCGGCGCCGGGCTCGTGTCCCTGTGGACGCTCTCCACGCGGATGGCCCCGGCCATCGCCTTCGGGATCCCGTTCTTTCTCATCTACAAGGAGCTGGACCTCATCGATACTCGCCTGGGCCTCGTGATCATCTACCTGACGTTCAATCTCTCGCTCGTCATCTGGATGATGCGCGCGTTCTTCGATGGCCTGCCGCGCTCGCTGGAAGAGGCGGCGTACATCGACGGGGCGGGCATCGTGCGGGCGTTCTCCGCGATCGCTCTGCCGCTCTCCGCACCGGGACTCGCCACCACCGCGATCTTCACCTTCTTGTTGTCCTGGAACGACTTCTTCTACTCCCTGCTGCTGACCCGGAGCGAGGCCGTGACGGCCCCCGTAGCGATCGTCAACTTCATGAACTACGAGAGCTGGGAGTGGGGCAAGGTGACGGCCGCGGCCACCATGATCATGCTACCCGTCGTTGCGTTGTCGCTGGTCGTGCGCAAGTATCTTGTGCGCGGCCTCACCGCCGGCGCCCTGAAAGGCTGAGGGGGTCATCATGGAACACCTGAACCGTCGACGGTTCCTTCGATCCACCGCCATCGCGGCTGGCCTCACGGCGAGCGGTACCCGCCTCGCTCGCCTCGGCGCGCAGAGTGCGAAGCCCTATGCCGGCACGCGGATCAAGATGTCGCAGGTCTCGCATGCCTACGCGGCCGCGCTGCTGGCCAAGCTGCCGGCGTTCGAGCAGCAGACCGGCATCAAGGTCGAGATCGACCAGATGTCGTTCCCGGTCCTGAACCAGCGCGAGGACCTGGAGCTGGCGAGCGGCTCCGGCGCCTACGACGTGATGCAGATGATCTTCATCCGGAGCGGCCGCTGGATCGGCGCCGGGTGGGCCGAGCCCCTCAACGCCTACATCGACGACCCGAAGCTTACCGACAAGGCGGCCCTCGAGGTCAACGATTTTGTGGCCGGCGCAATGGCGCCGTTCAAGCGCGGAGAGACGATCTACGCGCTGCCGTGGCTCTCCGACAGCACGGTCGTCGGCTACCGGGCGGACCTCTTCGACAAGGCCGGCTACGCGAAGTTCCCGGAATCGTTCGAGGCGCTCCAAGAGGCCGCCGCGAAGATCCATTCGCGGCAGGTCGCAGGCTTCGTCACCGAGGACAACCTCCACTGGATCTTCCCGAACTGGCTGCTCTCCTACGGCGGCAACTTCTTCGCGAACCCGCCCAGCGATCTCACGCCGAGCTTCGACACGCCGGAAGCGATCAAGGCCGCCGGGATTTTCACCACCATGCTCAGCAAGTACTCGCCGCCCGGCGGCATCAAGCTCGACCCCTCCATCGCGCAGGCAATCATGCAGCAGGGCAAGGCCGCCTGTTTCCTCGACGGGATGGGGAACACCCAGCACATCATCGATCCAAGGAAGACGACGCTCGGCGACCGCATGGCGTTCACGAACACGCCGAGCGGCCCGAAGGGCCATTTCCCTCAGCTGGCGGTGCACGGCTACTTCATCAACAAGGCCTCGAAGAACAAGGCGGCCGCCTGGGAGTTCATCAAGTGGGCGGTGAGCAAGGAGACGATGCTGTCGGCGGCGCTCGAACAGGGCCATCTGGCGTGCACCCGCGCGTCGGTGCTGGATCACCCAGAGGTGCGGAAGAAGTTCACGTGGCGCGGCTCGGACCTGGCCGCGCTGCACCTGTCCGTGATGAAGCGCGCCGGGGCCGGTTACATGGTGTACCGCACCGTGCCACAGTTCCCGCCGATCGGCGACCGGGTCATCATCGCCATGACCGCGATCGCCTCGGGACAGACGAACGTCACGGACGGCATGAAGTCCCTTCAGAAGGACGCCGAAGCGATCCTGGAGAAGGCCGGCGTCAAGATCCGCGGCAAGGGGTAGGGAGCTGACAATGGAGATCCAGGCATTCGCCTCGGCGCTCGGGGCTAGCATCCACAGCGTGGACCTAGCTCGGCCGCTGCCGGCGGCCGGAGTCGACGCGATCCGGAAGGCCGTGGCGGACTACGGTGTCGTCTTCTTTCGGGATCAACGGCTGACCCCCGAGCAGCACCTGGGATTCGCCCGCTGCTTCGGCGCGATCAACGTCAACCGGTTCTTCAAGACGGTCGACGGCTACCCGGAGATCGCCGAAGTGCGCAAGGAGCCTGACCAGCAGCGGAACATCGGGGGCAACTGGCACACTGACCACAGCTACGATCTCGCTCCCGCGATGGGATCGATCCTCTACGCGCGTGAGGTCCCCGGGTCGGGCGGCGATACGTTGTTCGCGAGCATGTACCGCGCGTACGACGCGCTGTCCGACGGGCTCAAGCGGACGCTCGAGGGCCTCCGTGCGCTGCACTCGAGCCGCCACGTCTTCGGGACCTCGACCTACTGCCTTCGGGGCGATCTCCAAGGGCGGGTGCTCAATCCGGAGATGGCCGTCCAGGACGCGGTGCATCCGGTCGTCGTCCGACATCCCGGATCCGGTCGGAAGGCACTCTATGTCAATCCAGGCTTCACGGTCCGTATCGACGGATGGACCGACGAGGAGTCCCGTCCGCTGCTGCAATACCTCTACGAGCACGCCGCGCGGCCCGAGTTCTCGTGCCGGTTCCAGTGGGGTCCGGGCTCGATCGCCTTCTGGGACAACCGGTGCACCTGGCACTACGCGCTCAACGACTACCCTGAGCAGCGCCGCCTGATGCACCGGATCACCATCGAGGGCGTGCCGCTGGGCTGAACCTGCCCGCTCGGTTGCGCTGGGCCGCTAGGTCGGGCCCGCCCTAGGCGCGCAGGCGCGGGCAGAGTCGCATCGCGTTCTCGCTCAGGATCTTCCGCTTGGCGCGCTCGCCGAGCTCGGGACGATTCACGACCTGGTCGAGGCCCTCCGGCCACGCCGTGTCGCCGTGCGGCCAGTCGGTCGCGAAGAGCCACAGATCCTCCCCGAGCTCCTGCACGCAGAAGGGCAGCGAGCGCTCCCAGGTGTCGATAGCGTGGAAATATCGCCCCTCGGCCAGGACCTCGCGCGGCAGGCGCTTGAGGTTCGGGACGTGACCCGGTGACATGAGGTAGTGGGTGTCCAGGCGATCCAGCGCCAGGGGCAGCCAGCCGCCGCCGGTCTCGATGATCGCGGCGCGCAGCGTCGGGAACATCTCGAAGATGCCGCCGCCGACCAGCGCGCCCAGCGCGGCCATCCCCGCCCACGGATTCGCGAAGCTGTGGAGAAGGAACCAGGCGCCGTCGAGGTCGAAGGTGCCGGGCCCGTACGGCGGCCGCGCCGTCCCGCCGTGCGCCAGCAGGGGCAGGTCCAATTCCTGGGCGACCTCGTAGAGGGGATAGAGGTCCGGGTTGTCGAGCAGCTTGCCCTCGGGGGCCTGCGGCGAGATGTAGATGCCGACCAGATTCGGGTCCCGGGTCGCCCAGTGGCGGACCTCGGCCACGCCCGAGACGACGTCGCGCATGTTGGCCACCACCGTCCACTTGAGGCGCGCTGGCGCCTGGGCGCAGAAGTCGGCCACCCACCGGTGGTAGGCACGATAGAGCGCGTTCTCGAACCCCACGTCGCGGAGCGCGCAGTAGCTCGAGACGTGGGTCGGATAGAGCACGCTGACGTCCACGCGGGCGCGATCCATGTCCTCGAGGCGGGCCTTGACGTCCCAGCTCACCTCTGGGCGGATCGGCGGCAGCGCCTCCACGCGCCCGGGCGGGAACGCCCGGCGACCGCCCTCCATACCCGACCGCCGGGTGAGCCCGAACGTGTCGCGCCGGCCGAGAGGCCGGCCAGCCTCGACAGGCTCGACGAGCGACGTGCGGCTGCCGAAGAGCGAGTACGCGTTGCCTGCCTCGGCCTGTTGCTTGAGGGCCTCACACAGCTGCCGGTACGGGTCCTGATACGCGGGATCGAGATAGTCGCCGTAGAAGCGGTCCGCCCGCTCCACGATGTGGGAATCGAGGTCGATCACCGGCGTGCCGTTCCAACTCATCTCGGTTCTCCTTGGAGGCGGTCGCGGGCCGCCGGTCAGCGCCCGTGGTGGGCGCGCTGCCCGGACTGGAGGGCGTCGATCGACTCCG
>Ga0114129_10005963_pt1 | contig 17254 bp, 15 predicted proteins | sample RhiMetdeltSRZDD1_FD_80071 | JGI IMG/M metagenome (GOLD analysis project Ga0114129, IMG submission 80071) | Populus rhizosphere microbial communities from Tennessee, USA - Rhizosphere MetaG P. deltoides SRZDD1 (version 2) (version 2) | ecosystem: Host-associated > Plants > Roots > Rhizosphere >... | reverse complement strand
TCGGTGCCTACCTGCTGGCAGGCGCGGACGGCAGCCTGCTGACCCCCTATCTGGGCTACTCCCCCGAGCTGCCCGCGGGCGCGATGCCGGCCGCGGTCGCGGCGCCGGTCCGCACCGTCGAGGTCACCCGGGCCGACGACGACTACTGGTCGATCGTCGTCGCCGTCGGCCCGCCCGGGGAGGAGTGGTTCTGGCGGGCCGCCGTCGACACCAGCGGTGACGCACCGGTCGCCGTCGGACTGCCGGCTGCGGTCGCGTCGCCGCCCGAGGTCGAGAGGGTCGACATCGACGTCACCCTGGGCCCGACACCCACCGACGATCCGGCCGCCGAGACCGTCGCCGGCTTCCTGGGCGCCTATCTCTGCGGCGCCGGGGACCTGTCGCGCTACCTGAGCCCGGGCATGGACCTCGCGGCCACCAATCCACCGATGTGCACCGAGGTCGACCTGACCCGCTGGGGCAGCCGGACCGACGACGACCTCCACCAGTCGGTGGTCGTGGACGCCACCCTCGGCTCGGGCGACGGCAATCCCGTCTGGCAAGCCACCTACGCCCTGGACCTGACCAAGCGGGACGGACGCTGGGAGGTCGCCGAGCTGTTGGCCGCCCCACCCCGGAACGACGACTGAGCCACGAGGCGGGCACGAAGAAGGAAGAGAGGAGGGAACAACGTGATCGAATGGCTGAACGGCAAGATCGTAGAAGTGACCGACCTGGTCCGCGGAGCCTCGGTGCTCGGGGCCATCATCATGGTCGCCTTCGCCTACTACAGGATGCGGTCGATCGTCGCGTTGATCGTCGCCGCCCTCACGGCAGGAGTGTTCCTCTTCGCCGTGAACAACATCGACTGGTTCCAGGACCGCGTCACCGAGGAGACCCAGGGACACGAGGTCTGGAACACGCTCGACGAGTTCCAGGCCAAGGTCTACACCCAGCTCGATCCGGTCTTCGCGGACTTCCGACAGGGGTTCGACGAAGCCGCGGGCTCCACGACAGGCGATAGCTGAGAGCGGGCGGAGACCCATGATGGACGGGGGGCTGAGCCGCGAGAGCCGCGACGACGACCTCGTCATTCCCTGCCGGGTGTACACCCACGCCCGCCGCCATCCGGTGGTGATCGGCAACATCCAGGGTCTGCGGATCCCGCCGGTGACGCCGGCGCAGTTGCTCATCGGCATCGGCAGCCTGATCCTGCTCACCGGCAGCTGGCCCCTCTGGGCGCACTTCGGCGGCGCGATCAACGGCTTCCTCATCGTCGCCCTGCCCCTGGGACTGGCCTACGCCGCGCGAGCCCTGCGAGTCGAGGGACGGGCGCCGTGGCGGGCCGGGCTGGGCTGGCTCATGCTGGTGGTCGCGCCCCGTCGCGGCACCCGCCTCGGCAAGCCGGAGCGCAGCAGCCAGTTGGTCCGCCAGTACCGGCGGACCTGGGTGGCCGAGGTCGACTACCGGAGCCCCCGATGAGGCCGCCCGCGTCCGCCGTCATCGGCCATCTCGTCTTCTCGCGCACCGGGCGGATCTGGGCCGTGTGGCGGGTCCGGGAGAGCCCCTACGTCTGGCTGCCCACCCGCCGCAAGCTGGCCGAGCACAGCCGCATCAGGACCCTGCTGGCCGGACTGCCCGCCGAGTCCATGATCCTCTCGGTCACCGCGCGCATCGATCCCGGCGAGGTGGTCGAGGCCATGATCGACGGCATCGACCTCCCCCGGCGGCCGGGCTGGCTCGACGCCGTGGACGCGACGCTCGACCGCATCGAGACCGCGGAGATGTACCGCCGCCGCCACTACCTCTGCGTGCAGCTGCCGACGAAGAAGGGCAAGAGCCGCTGGTCCGGGTTGTGGCGATCGGCGTCGTCGTCGGTGCTCAGCGGGTGGGGCCTCTCGCCGCCGCCCGTGCCGGCCAGCGAGATCACCGCGGCGCTGCGCCAGGCCGAGGAGCTCGAGGCTCAGCTCGGCGCGGTCCACCTCGAGCCGGTGACGGCCGGCGAGATCCGCTGGCTGTACGCCCGCGCCGCCCGCCGCGGCCTGCCGAACGAGCCCATGCGGGCGGGGTGGACCGAGCCGCGGCTGCGATGGGTACCCCGTAACGGCCAGGCCGCCGTGACCACGCCGTCGCTCGCTCCCCTGCTCGACGGCTGCTACCAGGAGGGCGGTACCGCCGAGGACGACCACCGCCCGCTCCACCGCCGCTACCTGCGCATCGCCACCGACGAGGGCGTCTCCTACCAGACCTTCGCCGCGGTGGCCGACGCGCCGCAGCGCTTCTCGTTCCCCGGCGGTGTGTCGGAGTGGCTGTTCATCGCCGACCAGCTGCCCTTCCCCGTGGACTGGGCCTGCCGGATCAAGGCCGTCCCGAACTGGACCGCCACCCGCGCCGCCACCCGCCAGCAGCGCGAGCTCGTGGGCCAGATCCCGGAGTACGACGCCGAGCCCGCCGGCCCTCCGCCCTCGCTGGCGGCCGCGCTCGACGCCGTGGACGACGAGCGCGCCGCGCTGGCCGCCAACCCCTCCGACCCCGAGCTGCAGGTAGCGATGATCTTCGGCCTCTGGGCGCCGACGCTCACCGACCTCGAGCAGCGGGCCAAGACCCTGCAGCGGATCTACCAGGGCGCCGAGTTCCACCTGCCCCGGCCCACCGGCGGCCAGCTCGCGATGTTCGAGGCCATGCTGCCCGGGTCGACGACCCCGCAGGCGTGCCATGACTACCGCCAGTACCTGCTCCCCCGGGATCTGGCGGCCGCCATGCCGTTCGCCGGCGCGACCGTCGGAGACAGCACGGGGATGCTGCTCGGTGCGTCCCGCGACGCCGGTTGCCTGCGCCCGGTGCTGCTCGACCCGGCGGCCGGGCCGAAGCACGACCGCGACGGCTCGCTGGCGGCCTTCGGCACCCTCGGCGCGGGCAAGAGCTACCTGGCCAAGCGGCTGGCCGCCACAGTTCTGCTGCGCTGCGGGAAGATGGTCCTGATCGACCGGACCCGGGCTGGTGAGTACGTGCGGTTCGCCGCCACCATGTCCGAGGCAGGGGTCCGGTCGCAGGTCGTCACGGTCGACCAGGACGGCGGCCTCCTGCTCGACCCGCTCCGGGTCTTCGACCCGATCACCGCCCGCCAGGTCGCCCTGGGCTACCTCGGCATGGTGTGTGGGCTCGACCCGACCAGCCTCCAGTCCGCAGCGCTGGACAAGGCGGTCGAGATGGTGGCCGCCCGGAACCCGTCCCGGCTGGTGGACGTCCTCGACGAGCTGGAGCGGCTGGCGGAGTACGGCCGTGAGTTCCGCCACGGCCGCGAGCTCGCCCTGCGCCTCCGGGCCATCTCCAACAACCGGTTCGGCCGGCCGGCCTGGGCCGACGGGCCGGTCATCGACACCACCGCCGACTGCACGGTGATCCACCTGCCGAACCTGGCCGTGCCCCGGCGGGAGGTGCTGCTCTCCGAGCACCTGTCGCGCAAGCTGCTCCCCGAGCAGGTCTGCTCGCTCGGCTTGCTGTACCTCGTGGCGGCCCTGGCCCGGGGCATCGTCTTCGACGAGCCCGGGCAGTTCGCGGCCCTCTGCATGGACGAGGCGTGGGCGCTGACCTCGACCATGCCGGGCCAGCAGCTGCTGGAGGAGATCCTGCGTGACGGCCGCAAGCACAACGCCGCGGCCTGGGTGTTCTCCCAGAACCCGGACGACCTGCCGGTCGAGCTGCGCAGCCTGATCAGCGGCCGCTTCGTGTTCGGGCTGTCCGGTGACGCTGCCGCGGCGGGCCTGCGCTGGATCGGCGTCGACCCGGCCCGGGAGCACGTCGACATGCTCGAGCAGTGGGCCGCGCGCCGGAGCCCCGACGGCGACTACCAGCCGTCCGATCCGCCCGAGTGCCTGCTCCGGGACGCGGCCGGCCGGGTGGGGCGCATCCAGATCGTCGAAGCCGAGACCGAGCTCCTCCGGCTGGGCTTCGAGTCCAACCCGACCCGCCTGGCGGCCCGGCAGGCCGAGCTGGACCAGCCGGGGGCCGAGAAGCTCGCGGCCGGCGATCCGCCGCCCATCCCGTTGACCTCCGGGATCCGCCGGTGACGCGCGCCGCGGCCGCGGCTGCCGACCGTGACCCCCCGCGGCGGGGGCGGCATCGGTATCGCCTGGCGGCGGTCTTCTTCCTGGCGCTGGTCGTGTACCTCCTGGCCGCGCCCGCCGGGGCGCAGCCGCAGCAGACCGGGCCGCCGACCCCCGCGATCCCGCAAGGGTGCCCCGGCGGCCCCTCCGGCCCGGCGGTGCCGGGAACGGAGTGCCCCGACGGGTCGGTGCCGACGCCGATCCCGGCCGGGTGCGAAGGATCTCCGCTCAGCGGCCCACCGGTGGCCGGGACCACCTGTCCCGACGGGACCGTGATCCCGGCCCCGGACGGGGCCTCCTCCAGCACCGAGGCCCCGCGGGACACCACGGCCGATGACCGGCTGGCCGAGATGTTCGCCCTGGGGGCCGAGGAGGAGCATCCCCTGTCGGCCTACGACATCGGCTGCGACGAGGGCTCCTGGAACGCCTTCCTGCGCAAGATGTGGTGCGGCGCGCAGGCCCTCCCGTTCGCGCTGGGCAAGTGGTTCATCGGGGTCGGGACGCAGCTCATGGACTGGGCCCTCGACTTCCGGGTGGCCGATTCGCTCAGCCCCATGGCCGGCCTGCTGTCCCGGGTCTACAACACGAGCCTGATCGGGCCGCTGCAGATCAGGGACCTCGCGTGGACCGTGGCGCTGTTCGTCGGGGGCTGGCATCTCCTGCGCGGGCGCTTCGCCGATGGCGCGCGGGAGGTCGCCACCACCTTCATCATCGCGATCATCGGCGCGATCGTCCTCGCGAACCCCCAGGGCTACCTGGAGGGATCGGTGGCCCTGGCGCAGAACACCTCGGGAGCGGTGCTGGAGTCGGTGGACGGCGCGCTCAACAACGGCCCCCAGGCCCAGGACGCCGACGCCGTCCGGGAACGGCTGGGCATGGTGCTGCGTCGTTCGTTCGTGGCCGAGCCGTACGACCTCATCGACTGGGGCGAGTCACTGACCGGGGAGTGCGCCGCGGCACGCAACGAGATCCTGGACGACGGCCCGTGGGGTGGCGACGACCGACCCCGGGAGATCATGCGGGAGCACGGCTGCGACCCCCAGGCGGAGTTCAACGCCCGGCCGAGCGACAACCGGGCCGTGTCGTCGTTGACGGTGGCCGGTGCCTCGGGCCTGGTGGCGATCCTCATGGTGGTCCTGGCCCTCGGTGTCTTCGCGGCCCAGATCACGCTGGTCGTGCTGTTCTCCGGCGCCAGCCTCGCGTGGGCCATCGCGCTGTTCCCGGGGGGACGGAGCGTCCTGTGGTGGTGGATCAGCCGCCTGGTCTGGGCCGTGCTCATCACCTTCACCTCGATCTTCCTGCTGTCGTGGATCGCGATCACGATCACCGTCGTCCTCGACAACACCACCGACATCTCGATCGTCCAGCGCTGCCTGATCGCCATCATGATCGTGGCCGTGGCGTTCAAGTTCCGGCACTCGGTGGACAAGGCCATCGACGGGGCGAGCTCGCGGCTGGCGGGGATGATGAACAAGGCGACCGGCCCCACGGGCGCCAAGCCGGCGGCCGGTGCCCCTGCCGCCGGCGGCGGGTTCCGGCCGCTGAGCTGGAGCCCGACGCAAACCGCCGTGACCGCCGCCGGTGCCGGGCTGGCCGGGGCCTCGACCGCGGCGCGCGTCACCCGCACCAACGCCGAGCGGGCCCGGACCGTGGGAGGCGGCGCGGTAAAGGTCGGCAGCAGCGCGGTGTCGGGCGCGCGGGCCGTCGCGCTGGCGCCGGTGAGGATCCCCCAGGCGGCCAAGACCAAGGCAACGCAGCGGGCCCTCGGCGTGCGGGCCACGCTCGACAAGGCCCGGGGCACGAGGGCGCAGTGGGCCCGCAACGCGCGTCATCCCCTCGCGACCATGCGCTCGGCGAAGTCGCAGGGGACCGAAGCAGCGTCGGAGACCATGGATTGGCTGTAGGAGGGGTGGGGAACCCCGGGGAACGGAAGCAGTAGCCGCTATGAGGAGATGTCGCCGATCGCGAGAGGCACCACGGGCTCGTCGCTTGCCTCATCCGCCGCCGCGGCCGCCTGCCGAGCGTGGTAGCTGGACCGCGTTAGTGGGCTGGCTTCGACGTGAGGGATGCCCAGCGCCGTCCCGCTCCGGGCGTAGCTCGCGAAGGTGTCCGGCTCCACCCACCGCGCCACCGGTAGGTGCGAGCTGGTGGGTCGGAGATACTGGCCGATGGTCACGATGTCGACCCCGACGGCGCGGAGGTCGGCCAAGGTGGCGTGCACTTCGCGGTCGTCTTCACCCATGCCGACGATCAGGCCCGATTTCGTGGTGAGCCCAGCCTGCTTGGCCCGGGCCAGCACCGACAGGCTCCTCGCGTAGCCGGCCGACGGCCGCACGGCCCGCTGCAGGCGGGGGACGGTCTCGACGTTGTGGTTCAGCACGTCGGGCCGCGCCGCGAAGATGCTGGCCAGAGCGTCCTCGTCGCCCTTGACGTCGGGGATCAGCACCTCGACCTGCACCCGCGGGGTCCGGCGGCGGATGGCGCGGATCGTCGCTGCGAACGCGTCGGCGCCGCCGTCGGGGAGGTCGTCGCGGGCGACCGCTGTGACCACCGCGAAGCCGAGCCCCATGCGCGCCACGGCCTCGGCCACCCGCTCGGGCTCGTCGGGGTCGAGCGGCTCGGGATGGGACGTGTCGACCAGGCAGAACCCGCAGGCCCGGGTGCAGCGCTCGCCGTTGATCATGAAGGTGGCGGTGCCGTCGGTGCCCCAGCACTCGAAGATGTTGGGGCAGCCGGCCTCCTCGCACACCGTGACCAGCCCGAGGTCGCGCATGGTGTGCTTCAGCTTCAGGTAGCCGGGAGCGGTGCGGAACGTGGAACGCAGCCAGGCCGGCTTCCGGCTGGAGATCTGCAGCCCGTCGGTGACTCCGGCCTGGCTGAGCCGGGAGCGCAGGTGGACCGACGTGCCCTCCAACCCGAGGCGATAGGTCCCGCCGCCCGGAGGCTGAGGCCATGGGTCCCGGGGGCCGGGATCCATTGCCTCGGCCTCGGCGGAACGGGACTCATTGCCTCGGGTGAACACGACGTCCTGCCGATCGACGGTGGCGGGCGCATCGCTCCAGAGGGTCGCCGCTCGGGCGGCGACGGCGTCGACCACCTCCTGCATGGTGACGTCGATGCCTTCCCGGACCAGGGAGGTCACCGCCTTGTCGGCGATCCCGCACGGCACGATGTAGTTCCAGTAGCGCATGTCGGGGTCGACGTTGAGAGCGAAGCCGTGCATCGTCCGGCCCCGGGTCATGCGCACCCCGATGGCGCAGATCTTGCGGGGCTCGGCGCCCTCCGGACCGACCCAGACGCCCGGGTACCCGGGGAGCCGCCCGACGTCGGGTAGGCCGAGGTCGCCGAGCACCTCGATCACCAGCTGCTCGACCGAGCGCACGTAGGCCGACGGGCGCTGGGGCACGGTCACGATCGGGTAGCCCACCAGCTGGCCCGGGCCGTGGTAGGTGACGTCGCCGCCCCGGTCGGTGCGCACCAGCTCCGCTCCCACCTCGGCCGGCGGTACCAGGACGTGCTCGAGATCGGCCGGCCGGTGCCAGGTGAAGACGTGGGGATGCTCGAGCAGCAGCAGGTAGGCGTCCGGAGGCTCCCCCCGGCCGACGTGGAGGGCGCGCTGGACGGCGAGCGCCTCGCTGTACGGCACCCGGCCCAGCCAGCGGATCCGCAGCGTCATCGGATCATCGGGTCCTAAGCCAGCTCGGCGGACCAGTCGCGGGTCTCGATGATCTCCCGCACCCGGTTGAGGAAGCTCGAGGCGTACGCGCCGTCGAAGGCCCGGTGGTCCCAGGTGAGGGTCAGGTTGCCCACCGAGTGGATGGCGATGGCCTCGCTGCCGTCGGCCAGCGGGACCACCACCGGCCGCCGCTTCACGGCGTCGGTGGAGACGATCGCCACCTGCGGCTGGTTGATGATCGGGTAGGTCAGCGTGGTGCCGAAGGGGCCCGGGTTGGTGATGGTGAAGGTGCCGCCGGCGATGTCGTCCGGGGACAGCTGCTTGCTGCGGGCCCGGCGGGCGAGGTCGGCGACCTCCCGGGCGATGGCCCGGAGCCGCTTGCCCTCGGCGTCGTGGATGACCGGCACCATCAGGCCCTTGAAGTCCAGGTCGACCGCGATGCCGAGGTTGACGTAGTTGTGCACCACCAGCTCGTTCTCGCCGAAGGTCGAGTTGACCTCCGGGTACTCGCGGATGGCGTCGATCAGCGCCCGGCTGATGAAGGGCAGGTAGGTGAGGCTGAAGCCCTCGACCGCCCGCCACTCCTCCCGGGCGGCCCACCGCACCATCTCCACGGCCTCGAAGTCCACTTCGATGGAGGCGTAGACGTGGGCCGACGTCTGCTTGGAGCGGATCATGTGCTCGGCGGTGCGGCGGCGGATGTTGGTATGCGGGATGGCGGTGTCGCGCTCGCCGGCGACGGCCATGGGCTGCGGCGCGCGAGCGGCGGGGGCCTGAGCCGGCGTGGCAGGGGCGGGGGCCTGAGCCGGCGGGGCTGGAGCCGGCGCCGGCGCCGGAGCGGGCGCGGCCCGGCCGCTCTCGATCACCGCCAGCACGTCGTTGCGGGTGATGCGGCCACCGGGGCCCGAGCCCGCGATCTGAGCCGGGTCGAGGTTGTTCTCGGAGATCAGCCGGCGCACCACCGGCGAGAGCAGCCGGCCGTTGGTCCGGCCGTCGGTCCCGGGTGCCTCGGCGGCGGCAGCTGCGGCCGCCGGCTGCCCGGCCGGTGCCGGCGCGGCCTGAGCCGGGGGCGCGGGGGGTGCCGCCTGCGCTGCAGGAGCCGGCGCGGGCTGCCCGGCCGGTTCCGGTGCCGAGCTCGGTGCCTGCGGCTCCTCCTGATCGCTCGGTGCGGCCTCCGGGGCTTCGGCTGGTGCTCCGTTCTCGGGCGCCGGGGCGGACTCACCCCCCGGCTCCGGGCTCGGTTCCTCGGCCGCTGCCGGCACCTCGGCGGGCGCCTCCTGGCCCCCACCGTCGCCCGCTGCACCGGCCTCCCCGCCGATCCGGGCCAGCACCACACCCACGTCGACCGTCTCACCCTCGGGGACCAGGATCTCGGAGACGACGCCGCTCACCGGCGACGGCACCTCGGAGTCGACCTTGTCGGTCGACACCTCGAACAGCGGCTCGTCCTCGGCGACCTGCTCGCCGACCTGCTTGAACCACCTGGTGATGGTCCCCTCGGTGACGGTCTCGCCGAGTTGCGGCATCTGGATGTCGATCGGGGACGAGCTCATCCGTGCAGACTCCTACCGGTCAAGGCGAGCACCGACTCGCCGAACAGCTCCGACAACGTGGGGTGGGGCTGGATGAAGTGGGCCACCTCGTCCACTGTTGCTTCCCAGTTGACGGCCAGGTATCCCTGTCCCAGCTGCTCGGTCACCCATGGCCCCACCATGTGGACTCCGAGGATCTGCCCGCCGTTACCGGTCTCCGGGTCTTTCACCGCGATGATCTTCACCAGACCCTCGGCCTCGCCGATGATCTGGGCTCGGCTGTTGCCGTTGTAACGGTGCTTCGAGGCGACGACATCGAAGCCCGCTTCCTTGGCCGCCTTCTCGCTGTAACCCGCGAACGCGACCTCGGGGAAGCAGTAGATGGCCCACGGGACGCGGTCGTAGTCGACGGGCACGACGTCCTCGCCGAGGATGTCGGTGATCGCGGCGATCGCCTCGGCGAAGCCGACGTGGGCGAGCGCGGGGGTAGCGATGCAGTCGCCGACCGCCCACACGCCGGGCTCGCCCGTGCGGCAGCTCTCGTCGACCTGGACGAAGCCCCGCTCGTCGAGCGCCACCGCCGTGCCGTCGAGCCCCAGGTCGTCGGTGTACGGCCGCCGGCCGACCGAGACGACGACCTTGTCGACGTCCAGCGTCTCGCCGTCACCGAGCTCGATCGACGTACCACCCTTGCCGGTCGGCTTGTGCCCGAGGACCTGCACGCCGGTACGGATGTCGATGCCCCGCTTCTTGAAGGCCCGCACCACCACGTTGGCCACGTCGTTGTCGCAGCCGGGGAGGATCTTGGGCAGCACCTCGAGGATCGTGACCTGGCTGCCCACGTCGGCGAAGACCGACGCGAACTCGCACCCGATCGCACCGCCGCCGATCACCGCGATCGACGCCGGGATCTCGGCCAGCGACAGCACCTCGTCGCTGGTCATGACCAGCTCGCCGTCGATGTCGAAGCCGGGGATGGTCCGGGGCACGGACCCGGCGGCGATGATGACGGCGTCGCCGGTCAGCTCGACGTCGCCCGACGCGCCGCCACTGACCGTGACCCGCCGGTCGGCGTGCAGCCGGCCGTGACCGTCGTAGATGGTGACCTTGCGGCCCTTCAGCAGGCTCCGCAGGCCCTTGAACAGCTGGTCGACCACCTTCTGCTTGCGGGCCTGGGTCACGCTGAAGTCGATGGAGGTCGGCTGGCCGGTGTCGATGCCGAACTCCTTGGCCCCGGCGACGTGGCGGTAGACGGCGGCCGTCTCCAGCAGCTCCTTGGCCGGGATGCAACCCACGTGGAGGCAGGTGCCGCCGACCTTGTTCCTCTCGATCATGGCGATCCGCAGGCCAGCGCCCGCGCCGTACAGCGCGGCTGCGTAACCACCCGGGCCACCACCGATCACTACGACATCGAAGTGCTCGGCCAGGGGGACCACCTCCACTCCAGCTGTTCAGCGGGCAACGACCGGACTCTACCTACCGACCATCAGAACCTGAACCGTGAACGCCACCAGGATGGCGAGCCCGCAGACCAGGGCGGCGAAGATGAGGCGCCGGGTGCTCATGCCGGGGCGACGATAGTGGCGCCCGGCTGCGGCTCGGCTCGCACGCGGAATCCGCATCGATTGGTCTAGCGTCGCCACAGCATGCGTGGCTTGGCGACCTATCGACCCGAGCTCGAGCGTGCGCTCGCTGAAGCCGCTGGGGCGCACGGAGTCCCTGGAGCCGTGGCTGGCATCCTCCTGGACGACCAGATCGAGGTCGTGGCGTGGGGCGTGGCCAACGCTGCCACGGGCGTCGCCGTCTCGCCGGACACCTTGTTCCAGATCGGGTCCCTCACCAAGCTCTACACGGCCACCATGCTCTGTCAGGTCGTGGGGGCGGGGGTGGTCTCCCTCGACGAGCCGGTGCGGGCCCAGCTGCAGGAGTTCGCGGTGGCCGACCCGGGGGCCACCATCGAGATCACGCCGCGCCACCTGCTGGCCCACACCTCGGGCATCCACGGCGACCACCTGATCGACACCGGCTGGAACCCCGACGCGCTCGAGCGGTACGTGGCCACGCTGTTCGGGTTGGGCCAGATCCACGGCCCGGACGAGACCTACAGCTTCTGCAACACCGGCTTCGGCGTCGTCGGCCGGCTGCTCGAGGTGGCCACCGGCGAGCACTTCGACCGGGCCCTGCGGCGGCGGCTCACCCGGCCGCTCGGTGCCACCGCCACGCTGACCCTCCCCCAGCACGCGCTGGTGCACCGGGTCGCCGTCGGTCACGAGCAGATCCCGGGGAGCAAACCGGTACCGGTGCGGCGCTGGCCGCTGACCCGCTCCAACGGCCCGATGGGTGGGGTCCTGGCCCCCGCGGAGGAGGTCCTGGCCTTCGCCCGCCTCCACGTGGCCGGCGGGGTCGCGCTCAACGGGACCGAACTGCTCCCCATGAGCGCGGTCGAGGCCATGGCCCAGGCGCAGATCGAGTCGCCCCTCCCCGACGAGGAGCAGGCCCTGGGCTGGACGGTCCGCCGGTGGAACGGCCTGTCCTGCCTCGGCCAGGACGGCGACACCTTCGGCCAGCGGTCGTTCCTCCGCGTCGTGCCGGACCGGCGCTTCGCGATGGTGCTGCTGACCAACAGCCCCACCGGCGCGCTGCTCGCCCACGACCTCATCCCCACCGTCGGCGGCGACCTGCTGGAGGTGGCCGTGGAGCCCGGTGCCGAGACGGGGCCTGAGGTCGAGCTGGACCATCCCGAGAGCTTCATCGGGGTGTACGAGCGCCTCCACCAGCGCATCGAGATCACCGTCGATCCCCGTGCCGACCGCAACCGGCTGGAGATGCGGGTCGATCCGTCCGGCATCCTGCAGCAGCTCGGCCGCGAGGAGGCGCAGGCGGTCCTGGTACCGGTCGATCCCGCGGCAGGCCTGTTCCGCGCGGCGCTCCCCGACACCGGGCTGGACGAGGCCGTGATGTTCTCGTCCGGTGACGACGGCCGGCCGGCGGGCGTCTACCTCCAGGGACGGCTGCACATCCGCCACCAGTGACCAGACCCCCCGACCGGGGGATCAGGCGCCGGTGAGGATCTGGCGGACGTCGTCGATGCTCTCGCCGGTCACCATCACCAGGACTTCGTCGCCCGGCTGGAGGCGGGTGTCGCCCCGGGGGACCACCACCCGGTCCTTGCGCACCACAGCTACCACGGTGGAGTCGCGGGGCAGGCCGAGCTCGACGATCTCGCGGTCGGCGGCGGGGCTCTCGCTGGCCAGCGTGACCTCGATGAGGCTGGCCCGACCACCCTCGAAGGAGAGCAGGCGCACCAGCGTGTTGACGCTCACCGCCTCCTCGACCAGGGCCGTGAGCAGGTGCGGCGTCGAGACAGCGACGTCGACGCCCCAGTTCTCGTTGAACAGCCACTCGTTCTTGGGGTTGTTCACCCGGGCGACCACCCGGGGCACGGCGAACTCCTGCTTGGCCAGCAGGCTGATGACCAGGTTGTCCTCGTCGTCGCCGGTGACGGCGGCCACGACCTCGGACTCCGCCAGGCCCAGGCGGGCCAGGTTCTCCACCTCGCAGGCGTCGCCGACGAACCATTCCACGTCGGGGGGCTCGTTGGTCAGCTTGGCATTCTCGACCCGGCTGGGCTCGACCTCGATGATCGACACCTCGTGGCCGGCGGGCCGCAGCTCGCCGGCGATGAACGTGCCGACGGCGCCTCCGCCGGCGATCACGACCTTCATCGGAGCGTGTCCTGCATCAGTGCCCGTCCTCCTGGAGGTGGTGGTCGAGGTCGGCGAGCTTGTCGGCGCTGACCGCGAGGTACAGCACGTCGCCGTCCTGGGCCACGATCTCCGGCGTCGCGACCTGCGCGACGCCCATCCGCGACAAGGCGACGACCCGGGCCAACCCGGGGATCTCGATCGACTCCAGGGGCCGGCCGGCCCACTCGGCCGCCACGGGCCGCTCGACCAGGACCACGGCGGCACTGGGATCGGTCCAGGCCGGCTCGGAGGCGTCGGGGATCAGCCGGTGGAGGACCCGGTCGGTGGTCCACTGCACGGTGGCGATGGTGGGGATGCCCAGCCGTTCATAGATCGCGGCACGGCGGGGGTCGTAGATGCGGGCCACCACGTTCTCGACGCCGAAGTTCTCGCGGGCCACCCGGGCCACGAGGATGTTGGAGTTGTCACCGTTGGTGACCGCCGCCAACGCCGTGGCTTCCTCCACCCCCGCGTCGCGCAGGCGGTCGCGGTCGAAGCCCACGCCGAGCACCTTGCGCCCGCTGAAGGTGTCCGGGAGCCACCGGAAGGCTCGAGGGTCCTTGTCGATGATGCCGACGCTGTGCCCCTGCTCCTCGAGGATCCGCGCGAGACCGCTCCCGACCCGTCCACACCCCACGATCACGACGTGCATATGGGAGCCGACGCTACCCCACGGCCGCCTCCTCTTGACCAGCGGGGGATCCGTAAGGCATGCTTAACGGCTCATGGTCATCTGCCACTGCAACGTCGTGACGGACCGGTGCGTTCGCGAGGCGGCGGCCTGCGGCGCGGCGACCGTCGACGAGGTCGGCCGGCAGTGCGCCGCCGGCACGCTCTGTGGTGGATGTCGGCCTAGTATCGCGGCCCTCCTGGCTGCGATGGACACCTATCGCGGCGAGGAGCAGCCCGCGGCTTGAGCCGATCCTCCTCGGTGTCAGGTCGTTCCCGCGATCGCCCGGAGGAGTGCTCCCCATGCAAGGCCACGGCGAGATCATCGAGCTCCTGAACGACGTCCTGACCGCCGAGCTGACCGCGGTCAACCAGTACTTCGGCCACGCCAAGATGCAGGCCAACTGGGGCTACGAGCACCTGGCCGAGCACACCAAGGAGGAGTCGGTCGACGAGATGCGCCACGCCGACGAGGTGATCGAGCGCATCCTGTACCTGGAGGGCCTGCCCAACCTGCAGCGGCTCGGGTCAGTGCGGCTGGGCGAGGACGTGGTCGAGCAGCTCCGGCTGGACCTCGAGCTCGAGCGGGACGCCGCCCAGCGGTTCAACGCCGGCGTCGCGAAGGCCGCCGAGCTCGGCGACAACGGCACCCGCGAGATGCTGGAGAAGATGCTGGTCTCCGAGGAGGAGCACATCGACTGGCTGGAGACCCAGCTCAGCCTGGTCGACGACCTGGGCGCCCAGCTCTACCTGAGCCAGCAGCTGCGCGACTAGCGCGGGGCGGGCGGCCGCGCGCTAGCCGACCTGGCGGTCGCCGCGGAGGAGGTCGCGGATCTCGGCCAGCAGCACGGCTTCGTCGGACAGCTCCTTCTCGTCGACATCCCCCTGGCGCTTGCGGGCCTCGAGGACGTTGAGCGGCTTGACCACGAAGAAGAAGACCGCGGCGGCGACCATGAGGAACGCGATGAGGGCGGTGATCACCAGCCCGTAGCGGAAGGTGCTGCCGTTCACGGTGAAGGTGAGGTCGGTGTAGTCCCGTGCCCCGAACATGGCGATCACCGGTGTGATGAGCCCCTGCACGATGGCGTTGACGACGTTGGTGAAGGCCACGCCGATCACCACGCCGACGGCGAGGTCGACGACGTTCCCCCGGGAGATGAACTCCCTGAACTCCTTGATCACGACATAGCCTCCCGAGCGCGACTGATCGGGTCGTCCACCGTACGCGAACGAGAGGCGAGGCACATGCGGGTCGCCATCAGCGGAGCCAGCGGGCTCATCGGAACCGCTCTCGGCGGCGCCCTGCAGGCCGACGGCCACGAGGTGGTGCCCTTGGTCCGCGACGGTACGGGCGGCCGCAGCGGCGCCGATCGGTCCGGTGCCATCCGCTGGGATCCGGCCGGTGGGACGATCGACGCAGCGGCGCTGGAGGGCACCGACGCCGTCGTCCACCTGGCCGGCGCCTCGATCGGCAGCGGGCGCTGGACCGCCGCCCGCAAGCGCCTGATCCGCGACAGCCGCACCCAAGGCACGGCGCTGATCGCCCGCACCCTGGCGGGACTCGACCAGCCTCCCCGGGTGCTCGTCTCGGGGTCGGGCGTCAATGCGTACGGCGACGGCGGCGACACCGTGCTCACCGAGGCGAGCCCTCGCGGCCAGGGGTTCCTGGCCGACGTCGTCGAGGCCTGGGAGGCGGCGGCAGCGCCGGCGGCCGATGCCGGGATCCGCACCGTCTTCTCCCGCAACGGCGTCGTGCTGGCCCGCCGCGGCGGCGCCCTCACGCCGATGCTGCGGCTGTTCCGGCTGGGCCTGGGCGGCCGGCTCGGGTCCGGAAGGCAGTGGATGAGCTGGATCTCGCTGCCGGACGAGGTGGCAGCGCTGCGGTTCCTGATCGAGCGGGACGACATCTCGGGCCCCGTCAACGTGACCGCACCCGAGCCCGTGACCAACCGCGACTTCACCGCGGCGCTCGCCCACGCCCTGCACCGACCGGCGGTGCTGCCGGTCCCCCGGCTCGGCCCGCGGTTGGTGCTGGGCGAGATGGCCGATGAGCTGCTTTTCGTCAGCCTGCGCGTGCAGCCGGCGGTGCTGCAGGAGGCCGGGTTCCGCTTCTCGCACCCGGACGTGGCCACGGCGTTCGCGGCGGTGCTCCAGGACCGCGAGGGCGACGGCGCCGAGGAGGTCCGGTGAGCGCGCCGGGGGTCGCCGCGTTCGACTTCGACGGCACGCTGGCCCGTCGGGACACCTTCGTGCCCTTCCTGGCCCGCTCGTGCGGCTGGCCCCGCCTGGTCCACGCCGCGGCGGTGGCCGTGGCGGCCCAGCGCACCCGGGACCGCGACCGGCTCAAGGTGGCGATGCTCGGCCGCCTGTTCCGGGGTTGGCCCGCCGACCGGCTCGATGCCCACGGCAAGGACTACGCCGCCACCCTGCCCGAGCTCCTCCGCCCCGAGCTCGTCGAGCGGGTCCAGTGGCACCAGGCCGAGGGGCACGCCGTGGTGGTGGTGTCGGCGGGGCTCGGGGCCTACCTCCGGCCCCTCGGCGAGCACCTGGGCCTGGACGACGTCCTGGCGGTCGAGCTGGTCATGGACGATGCCGGTCTCCACACCGGTCTGGTGCACGGCGGCATCAACAACCGGGGGCCCGAGAAGCTGGCCCGCCTGCGGGCCTGGATCGACGACCGCTTCGGCCCCGATGCCGCGGTCGAGCTGTGGGCCTACGGCGACTCGGCCGGGGACGAGGCACTCCTGGCCGCCGCCGACCATCCGGTGTGGGTCGGCCGGCGAGCCTCCCGCCCGCCGCGCTGAAACCCGCGCAGAGCGACGCCGGGCGGGGTCAGCAGGCCTCCCGCCAGGCGTCGAGCTCGAGGTGCTTGCGGATGGAGGACAGCCCGAGCCGCCGGGACTCCGCGCAGAAGGCCGAGGTCGACAGGTCGTACTCGGCGTGGAACACGGCCTTGCCCCGGTCCAGGAACGGGCTGAGCAGCTGGCACTCGTCGAACTCGGCGCACTGCTCGACCACCGCGAAGTCGTAGAGGTCGGCCAGGTCCTCCGTCTGGTGCAGGTCGTTCTTGAGGCCGATGGCCAGGCCGCGATCGTGGGCCAGCTCCGCGAGCAGGCGGTTGAAGGCCAGCTGGTCGCGGCCGGTGATCGGGAACCCGGTGTCCTGCTCGTGGTTGTCCAGCCAGTCGGGCTCGACGCCGTCGAAGCCCTTCGATGCGCAGAGGTCGAAGCGGTCGGCGAGCAAGGGGCGCAAGGTGTCGAGCTGACGGATGTCGATCCAGCGCTCGTCGGGCCAGCCTTCGACCGGTCCGCCCAGGACCTCGGCGGGGAAGGCGTCGGAGTCGGGCCGGTAGGGCTCCCACGAGCCGGCGGTGAAGTAGCAGATCACCCGCCGGCCGCGGTCGTGCAGCTCGTCGACCGTGGATGCCGGGGTGTCGAACAGGTCCACGTCGTACACCTCGGCCTCGACCGAGGTGTCGATGGGGCCGTCGAGCTGCCACTGCCAGCTCAGCCCGGTGGCCGGCTGCCACCAGTCGCTGCCGGAGCC
>Ga0114129_10005962_pt1 | contig 17256 bp, 11 predicted proteins | sample RhiMetdeltSRZDD1_FD_80071 | JGI IMG/M metagenome (GOLD analysis project Ga0114129, IMG submission 80071) | Populus rhizosphere microbial communities from Tennessee, USA - Rhizosphere MetaG P. deltoides SRZDD1 (version 2) (version 2) | ecosystem: Host-associated > Plants > Roots > Rhizosphere >... | reverse complement strand
CACGGGCGCTCACGTCGGCGAGTCCGCACATGAAGCTCGGCGAGCTGGTGGGGCTCGCCACGCGGAAGGCGACGATGGAAGCGCTCCGGTGGCAGAACGGGTTGGAGGCGAGCTACACGCGGGGCGTGTTCCACGCGCTCGGTCGATACGGCGTGATCGAGGCGACGTTCTTCGACGACATCGCGCCGCTTCTCGACGAGCCGCATCTCGAGCTGCTGAAGAAGAATGCAAAGGCCGCGCTCTTCGAACCGCTCGTCGGGGCGGCGGCGCATGCGCTCGCGGCCGTTTGCGATCGCGTGAGGTTCGGAACGCTGCCCGAATCCACCGCGCCGGACGCAATGGCGCAGCAGGCGGCCGTCCTCGCCGCCAATCTCGCGGCGCAGGTCCATCGCTGGAGTGAGTTTCGGTTGACGCTGCGTCCACATGCGACCGGCGACGTCAAGCCGCTGGCGCTGCGCGCGCTGGCGCTCGGCTGGTCCGAGAAATGGCGCTCCGCCTGAACGCGGTAATCGGCCCGCTCGCGCCGGACCCGTATCTGCTCGCGGCGGCGGTTGTCGCCGACCTTGCCATCGGCGATCCGGTGTACGCCTGGCACCCGATCCGGCTGGTGGGTCGAACACTGACGTGGCTGGAAGACAAGCTGCGTGCCGCCGGGTTCGATGGCTACGGCGGCGGCGTCATGCTCTTCATAGGGTTGGCGACCACCTCGCTCTTCGTGGTCAGCATCGTCGTCGGCGGCGCCAGACTTATTTCGATCGACGCGGCCCGCGCCGTTCATGCATTCGTCCTCTACAGTCTCCTGGCGCTTGGCGATCTGCTTCATCAGGTCTGGAAGATCGAATCTGCGGTACGCGCAGACGACCTGCCGCGCGCGCGCCGGGCCGTGAGCGTCCTCGTCGGCCGCGACACCGATTGCATGGACGCCGGCGCGTGCAGGCGCGCGGCAGTGGAGAGTCTCAGCGAAAACCTGGCGGATGGCTTCGTCAGCCCGGTGTTCTGGTACGTCCTCGCCGGCCTTCCCGGCCTGGTGGTCTTCAAGGTCGTGAGCACGATGGACTCGATGGTGGGCTACAAGACCGCTCGTTATCTGCGGTTCGGATGGTGCGGTGCGCGGCTCGACGACGCGATGAATTACGTACCGGCGAGGCTGACGTGGCTCGTGATCGTGGCCGTCGCGGCACTCCTGCCGCCGTATTCGGGTCGAAAAGCCTGGGCGGTCGGGCTCGGACAGCACGCGCTCCTGCTCGGACCGAATTCCGGCTGGAGCGAGGCGGGAACCGCCGGTGCGCTCGAGCGCCGCATCGTCGGGCCCATATGGCGTGAAGGCCGCAAGGTCACCGATCTGTGGGTCGGAGATCCTCGCGATCCTCCTCTGGAGTCCGCGTCGGATGTCGCGCGTGCGATCGCGCTCGCGCTCGCTGCCGGATTGGTCGTCGCGGCGATCAGTGTATTTGTGCTGGACGCCGTTGGTCACGGCGAGGTTCGTGGCACTGTCGTCACGGGTCAAACCCTTCGATCCGACGGTCGGGTGTTCATCAGAAGCGAACGGTGGCTCGACGTTGCAGCCGGCGAGCTCAGGGGCCCGCTCGTCGTCGAGGTCGTTGGCGACCGCATCGCCCGAATGATCCCGGCCGGCGATTTCAATCAAATCCCGGACGGATCGTTGATCGATCTTCGCACGGCCACGCTGATGCCGGGTCTCATCGATGCCCACGTCCATCTCCAGATTGGAGGTTCACCCGAGGCGAACGCGGTTGCGACGTTGCGTGCCGGATTCACCACGGTGGTCGACCTCGGCGCCACCAGCGACGTCGTGCTCCGCCTGCGCGATCGGATCCGCGAGAAGCGGGCCGACGGCCCGCGCATCCTGGCGGCAGGCCGCTGGGTCGGCACCAGGAACGGCATCTGTGAGTTCGGAGGGATCGGCGTCGCGGGCGGGCCGCAGGCATTCGGAAACCGAGCGCAGGAGAACCTCGACGCCGGCGCGGATGTGATCAAGGTCTGCGTCTCGACCTGGCTCGCCGACGCGTTCACGCGTCCGGACGCGTATGAAATCCAGGACGAGGCGCTTGCCGCGGTCGTGGAAACGTCGCACCGATCGCGGCGACCGGTGCTGGCGCATGCCATCAGCCTCGGGAGCGTGAAGGCGGCGCTGCGCGCGCAGGTCGATGGTCTGGCGCATGGCGCGTTGATCGACGATGCGACGGCGGTCCAGCTGCGCGAACGAGGCGTGTTCATGATACCGACGCTGGCGTCACTAGCCGGCGCCGGAACCGGCCCCGCCGGGCGGGCACTTCGCGCGGCCGTGGCGGCCGCGCACAAGACCGGCGTGCGAATCGTTTTCGGCACGGACGCCGGCGTTGTGCCGCACGGTGAAAACGCGAGCGAATTCGCCGCCATGGTCGATGCCGGCATTCCCGCGGCCGATGCCATCCGATCGGCGACGATCGGCTCGGCGCGGACGTGGGGCCTCGACGAGCAGATCGGCACCCTCGCCGCGGGACGCGTCGCCGACATCATCGCGGTCGATGGAGATCCGCTGACGGACGTCCGGGCGCTTTCGAAGGTTCTGTTCGTGATGCACGAAGGCCGCATCGTTCGACGGTGAGGGAGCCAACCACTCGCAAGCGGCGCCGTCCAACGAAGCGGGTTTCAGGAGATCGTCATGAATGCACCGGCCGCCCAGTGGGACATCCTGAAGCAGGACTTGCGCTACACCGCTCGCACCCTCAACCGCGCGCGCGGCTTCGCGCTGACCGCCGTCCTGGTCACGGCGCTCGGCGTCGGCGCCAATACCGCCGCGTTCTCGGTTGCGGATTTCGTGCTGCTCCGCCCGTTGCCGTTCCCTGATGCCGACACGCTGGTGCGCGTGTGCGAGGGACCGCGCAGGGGCGGCGGCTGGGGCTGCATGAACCAGCTGTCGCCCGCGAACTATCGCGACCTCAGGAGCATGAGCTCGTCGTTCGAGGAGATGGGCGCGTTCGGCACCGATGCCGTGAACCTCGTAGGGGGCGGAGAGCCGCGGCGTCTCGCCATCACGCCGGTCACGCCCGAAGTACTTCCGCTGCTCGGGGTGCGACCGCTGCTGGGGCGCGTCTTCGATTCCCGTAACCATGACGACATCAGCGCGGCGGTCATCAGCTACGGCCTCTGGCAGTCGCAGTTCGGCGGCGACGCGGGCGTGCTCGGCCAGAAGGTCAACCTCAATGGCGCGCCGTACACGATCGTCGGCGTCATGCCGCCCGCGTTCTACTTTCCGGGGCGGGAAGTACAGATGTGGACGCTGCTGACGTTCCGCGAGGAGGACTTCGCGAGTCGTACCAACAGCTACATCGAGGCCGTGGGCCGCCTCGAGCCGGGCGTCACGTTCGACCAGGCCCGAGCGGAGCTCTCGATGCTGGCCGATCGCCTCGGGCGCGATTATCCGGACACCAACGCGGAGACCGGCGTGAGCGTTTTCCGCATGCGGGACAACATGTCCCCGCGCTTCCGGCTGATGCTGATCACGCTGAGCGGCGCGAGCCTGTGCCTGCTGCTCCTCACGTGCGCCAATCTCGCCAACCTGCTGCTGGCGCGCGCGGCGTCGCAGGAGCGTGAGCTCGCGGTTCGTGCGGCGCTCGGCGCGGGGAAAGAGCGGCTCGTACGGCAGCTGATCACGCAGAGCGTCGTGCTGGCGCTCCTCGGTGGCGTCGTCGGCGTCGTCATCGCCGTTCTGACGGTGCCGCTGTTTTCGACGCTCGTGCCTCCGACATTGCCAGTCGCCACGCAGCCGAGTCTCGATCTCCGCGTGCTGACTGTCGCCGCGTTGTTCACGGCACTCACCGCGCTGGGGTTCGGACTCGTTCCCGCCTTTCGTGCGGGACGCACCGGGTTCGACGCGCTTCGCGAGGGCAGCCGCACAACCGGCGGCCGGAAGCAGCGCGTGCGCGCCGTTCTGGTGACGGTCGAAGTGATGATGTCCGTGGTCCTGTTGATCACCTCGGGCCTGCTGCTGCGCGCCGTGTGGCGCGTGCAGGCCGTCGACCCCGGATTCGTGTCCCGGAACGTGCTGACGCTCAGGACGGCGCTGGCGCGGCCGAAATACGACAACCCCGTGCGTCGCAGTCAATTCTACGAGCGCGTGCTGACCGGAGTTCGCGGCTTACCAGGCGTCCGGAGCGCCGCGTTCATCAGCGGCCTGCCGATGGTCGTGACGGGATTGATCACCGGAGTCGAGATCCCCGGTCAGGACGCGCGGAGCGCCCGCAGCGGCGGCGTCAGCCACCGCTGGGTGACGCCGCATTATTTCAGGACCATGGGCATTCCGGTCCGCCGCGGGCGTGACGTCGAGGATGCCGACACCGGCGACCGGGCGTGGGTCGCCGTCGTCAGCGCGTCGTTCGTGGATCGTTACTGGCCCGGTCAGGATCCGATCGGCAAGACGTTCCGGCACCGCGATCGAACCCGAACCGTCGTGGGAGTCGTCGGCGACGTGAGAGTGCGCGGGTTGGAGCGGACCAGCGAACCTCAGATCTACCTGCCCGCGCCGCAGGTTCCCGAGGAATTCCCCGGCATCTTCGATCCGAAGGATCTGGTGATCCGGCATTCGGGTCAGGGTGAGGCGCTCGTCTCCGCCATCCGTCAGATTGTCCGTGCGGCCGATCCCGAGCAGCCGATCTCAGACGTGCGCCCGATGGACGACGTGCTCGCGGCCGATACGACCACCCGGCGCGCGCAACTCCAGGTGCTCGGCGTGATGGCGGCCGTTGCCGTTCTGCTCTCCGCCGTCGGCATCTACGGGCTGCTCGCCTACACGGTCTCGCAGCGATCCCAGGAAATCGGCGTGCGTCTGGCGCTCGGCGCGGCCCCGGCGCGCGTGGGCCGCATGATCTTCGCGGACGGGCTCCGGCTGGCGCTGATCGGGATCGTGCCGGGCGTCCTGAGTGCCTATGCGGCCGCGCGCGGAATGAGCGCCTTGCTCTTCGGCGTCGCGCCGGGCGATCCCGCCACGTTCGCGGCGGCCGTCGGGCTGGCACTCCTGATGACGATCGCCGGTTCGCTCGTCCCGACGCTCAGGGCCGTGCGCGTGACACCGATGTCCGTTCTGAGATCGGAGTAGCCTCGGATCTAGAATACGGCTCCAGCGAGGCGTCCATGACCATCTCTGTGTGTGCACGTCTGTCGGGGACCGTCGCCGCGATCGCCGTCGCCATCAGCGCGGCGCTCATGGCACAACAGCCACCGCCCGCCGCTCCTGCTCGTCCGATGCTGCGTTCGCCGGAAATCCATCCGGATCGGACCGTGACGTTCCGTCTCCTGGCGCCGAAAGCCACGGAAGTCACGCTCAACGGCAGCTGGGACAACGGGACGAATCTGAAGATGACGAAGGACGATGCCGGCGTCTGGTCGACGACAATCGGGCCGCTCGCCCCGCAGCTGTGGGGCTACTGGTTCACGGTCGACGGCGTGAAAGCGCTCGATCCGGGCAACGCGGAAACGCAGCGCGACGGCGCGCGCTACGACAACTTGCTGATGATCTCGGGATCGGAGTCCGAGTGGTGGGATTTCAGGGACGTGCAACACGGCACCGTGCAGGCGGTCTGGTATCCCTCGCCCACGCTGAAGCTCGCGAGCCGTCGCATGATGGTATACACCCCGCCGGGGTACGAGACGAACAACCAGAAGTATCCGGTCCTGTACCTCCTGCACGGCGGCGGCGGCGACGAAGATGCGTGGCTCACGATGGGCCGCGCCAACATCATCATGGACAACCTCATCGCCGCCGGTAAAGCGAAGCCGATGATCGTGGTGATGCCGAACGGCAACGCGACGCAGACCGTGTCGCAGGGCTTCGGGTACGGCCCCACGCCGGCGAGACAGACCGTCCAGGCGCCGGCACCGCCACCGGTGCAGGCGGAACAGGCGACGGCCGGACGGGCGGGAGGCGCGGGCGGCCGCGGCGGCGCGCCGCAGCCGTACGCCGGCTCGTACCCCGAGAGTCTCGTGAAGGACGTGATTCCGTTCGTCGAGAAGCGCTTTCGCGTGCTCGCCGCGAAGGACGATCGCGCGATCGCGGGGTTGTCAATGGGCGGCGGGCATACGCTCGCCGCGACGAACAACAACCCCGGCGCGTTCGCCTACATCGGCGTCTTCAGCTCCGGTCCGCAGGTCATCGACGAGGCGTTTCAGAAGCAGATCGCGGCCGTGAAGGCGGGCGGCGTGAAGTTCTACTGGCTGGGTGCGGGCACGACCGACATGGCGCGCGAACGAACCGTGAAGTTGTCCGAGCTCGTGAAAAACGAAGGATTCAACACCACCTATCGCGAGATCCCGGGCCGTCATTACTGGTTTCTGTGGCGCGACTTTCTCGTGCAGTACGCGCAGATCGCGTTCGTGCCGGCAACGAAATCGTAGACCGCCGTTGCTCGTCGCCCGGTTCGCATCGCTGCTGATGCTCCGTGGACGTCATCCGTCTGCGACCGCGACCCGCGCCTGAGGCTGACGACGCACCGCGTTCATCGCCGTCGTCCGATCGTGACGAACAGTCCGCCCTCGTGCCCCAGTGTGCGCATCCAGCCGATCTGCGCCAGCCAGCTCTCGACCTTCCAGTCGTCCGCGGCGCGGGCGAAGAGGTCGCCGAGCTCGTCCTCCAGCACGGTGCTCGGAAATGTTCTGAGATAGTCGACGTCGTTGGCCGAAAACCAGCGCCGGATCTCGCTCGCGGTGTAGCGGTGTTCCTCGGGGTGCTGGTATTGGTCGCGCAGCCACGCCTCCCGGCGTGCGGCGTCGTGCCGGCGCTCGCGCAGGACCGGGTCGAACGGCACGATGCGAAATCGAGACAGCCGCGCCACCACGCGTCGCAATCGGAGCGGCAGGCGCGCATAGGTGTTGTACACGCCGACGATGACGATCCCCCCCGATCGCGCGAGCGGTGCGACCCGCGCAAACGCGAGAGGCGGATTCGGCGTGTGATGCAGGACGCCGGACGAGTACACGATGTCGAATGCTCCCGGCTTCAGGCCGGGCCGGTGGAGATCGGTCTGCACGAACTGCACACGGTCGAGACGATACCGCTCGGCAGCCCGCATCCCCAGCGCCAGCGACGCGCGCGACAGATCGGCGGCGACGATGATGCGATCGGAGTGCGCGAGATACAGCGACATCTGGCCGGTGCCGCAGCCGATGTCGGCGATCCGCGCGTCCGCCGGAATGGCGCGGTCGAGGAGCTTCGCGAACGGACTCCGTTCGGCGCGTGCTCGGAACGCGGCGAGATCGTCGCGCGCCGGGTAGCCGGGAAAAGGCGCGCGCTCGTAGAACTGCCTGACGGCTTCCGTTCGGGGATCCGATTCGACGCGGAGATCGGGGATGCCGTCGCGCGCGTCGAACCGGGCGCCGCACGCGACGCACGACCAGCCGGCTGAGAGTGCGCTCCGGCACGACGGACAGGCCAGCAGCTCCCGAACGTCGAGCACGCGCTCAGAAAATCGCGTAGATGAAGGGCGCCAACGCCTCGACCGCCGTCGCGAAGATCAGGATCAGGCCGAAGATACAGAGGAACACGGCCAGCGGGACGAGCCAGCGGTTCCCGGCGTCGCCGCGCCACAACCCGCGCGTCAGATCGGCGATCGCCCCGCCGGCGCTGGCGAGCAAGATCAGCCGACGGTGGAGGCCGCCACGTTGTTTGAGGACCATGCGCCTGATTCCTTGAACGATGGTGCCGACGATGCGGCGCGTTTGTTGACGATGGTCGAACCGGCGACGAGCACGTCGATGCCGCAGCGCCGGAACGTCATGTAGCCCTCGAGCGCGCGGGTCACGATCGGTTCGCCGGCCACGTTGAACGACGTATTCAGCAGAACCGGGATTCCGCTGCGGCGGCCGTACGCCTCGAGCAGCGCATGCAGGCGCGGCGCCATCGTCCGCTCGAGCACCTGCACCCGCGCCGAGCCGTCGACGTGCGTGACGGCGGCGAGTCGGGCGCGCCATTCCGCGCGGACTGGAAAGACGCCGGACATATATCGCGCGAGGCGCGCGCCGCCGCGCGGCAGCTCGAAAAAGCGGTCGGCGTGTTCGGCCGCCACCACCGGCGCGAACGGCCGGAACTCCTCGCGGCGTTTGACGTCGCGATTCAGGCGATCGCGCATTTCGGAGCCGTGAGGCGCCGTCAGGATGCTGCGGTGGCCGAGCGCGCGCGGCCCGAATTCACACGCGCCCTCCATCCATCCGACGACGCGGCCGCCCGCGAGGTCGTCGGCGATCCGATCGATCAGCGCGGCTTCGTCAGGCTGGTCGACGTGCTGACCGTCTTCCTGCGCCGCCCGCGCGAGCTCGGCGCCGTCGACAGCGGGACCCCAGAATGGATGATCCGGCACTTCCTGATCGCGGTTGTCGAAGTAGATCCGATCCGCGTACAGCGCCGCGCCCAGCGCACATCCTGCGTCGCCCGGCGCCGGCGGCACGAACACGCGCTCGAATCCCGACCGGGCGAGGATACTCGCGTTGGCGATGCCGTTGAGTGCCACACCGCCGCCCAGGCACAGGTCCGGCAGGCCCGTTTCACGGCGCAGCCGCGCGGCGATGTCCACCAGGATCTCGTCGAGCACGCGTTGCACGCTCGCGGCACAGTCGGCGTAGCGCCGGCCCTCGGGTGAATCGAGATCGATCGGATCGTACGGATCCCGCGGCGGCCCGAACAGATCGACGAATTTCGAGGAGTACGAGCAGTCAGCGGTTGTGTGAAAGGCGAAATACTCCGGGACCAGCGCGAACGCGCCATCCGGCAGCCGGCGGATCACCCGCCGGATCTGCTCGAGCATCGTCGGCCGGCCGTACGCGGCGAGGCCCATGACCTTGTACTCGTCCTCGTTCACCTTGAAGCCGAGATACGCCGTGAACGTGGAGTAGAGCAGGCCCAGCGAGTGCGGAAACCGAATTTCGCGCCGCAGCGTGATGTTCGTCCGGCCGTCGGCGTGGCGTTCACCCTGGCCGACGGTCAGCGTCGCCCACTCGCCGACGCCGTCGGCCGTCAGGATGGCGGCCCGATGCGTCGGCGCGGTGAGGAACGCGGCGGCCGCATGCGCCGCATGGTGATCCGTGAACAGAATCCGGTCCCGCGGCACACCCAGGTGCGACGCGATGATCCCGCGCACCCACACCTTCTCGCCGAGCGTGTTCTTGATCGCGTGCGGAAACGACCGCCACGACCGGGGAAATGCGCGCAGCGCGGTCGTGAGAATCCGCTCGAACTTCAACATGCTGCGCTCGTAGAAGACGACGGCGTCCAGATCGGACGGCTCGAGCCGGGCGCGCTCGAGGCACCACTCGATCGCGTTGAGTGGGAACCCCGCGTCGTGCTTGCGCCGCGAGAGCCGCTCCTCCTGCACGGCGCAGACGGGCACGCCGTCGACGATCAGGGCGGCCGCGGAGTCGTGATAGTGGGCGGAGATGCCCAGGATCTTCATGTCAGTACTGGCTCCTCGGAGACGTGGATCGCGTCCGCGCGATCGGCACCCAGCCGATCGGCTCGCGCCGCTCGGCGCGCCGGGCGAGCCACGCGAAGGGCGGCAGGAGCACGAAGTACATGGCGGCGAGCACCGTGTGGCCCATGAGCCCGGCGACCGCCGCGGCCACGCGCAGATACCGGTTCCACAACCGTGTGGCGCGTGCGTGCCAGACGTGGCGGCGGTACGTCTCCGGCGAGATTCGCGTGAGCTGCGTGTACGTGTAATTCATGTGGAAGACTTCGTCGCGCAGAATCTGTTCGAAGATCGCGCGCGTCGGCGGATCGTCGTCGACCAGCTCGCGGTAGATCGCGAATCGCCCGGCGGCGGCTTTTTCCGCCACGTGCAGGAAGGCGAGCAGCCGATGATCCGGCTGGCCGTCGATTCGAAGATCGTCCAGACCGTGGCCGCCGGGCAGCGGGTTCCCGTTCAACAGCACGCGGCGCGCCGGGCCGCGCGCGCGGAGAAGCGCCGCGCCGCGATCGCGAAACAAATCCCCGTGATGCAGCTCGTCGATGGCGTGTTCGAGATAGAGCCGCCGCAGCAGCGGATCCGGCGTCACCTCCGCCGCGCGGAGAATGTCGCGCCCGCCGTCGGTTTCGACGTCGGCGAACGCGAGCAGCTTACGCAGCCGCCGATCGGCGTCGCGCCACACCCACCGGTGAAGCGGCCGCATCACGCGGTCCAGCGGCGCGCCGCGCGCTACGCCGGCCATGACGATCGGCAACGAATTAGCATACAGGCCTGATGGAATTCGTGTTGATCACCATGGGAGCCGCGCTCGTCGCGGCGGCGGTCGCCGCGAATCAGGCGTGGCTCGATCGGCATTTCCTGCCGTCGTTCTTCATTCCGCGTCACTGGTACGTCCTGATTGAAACCGCGGCGCGCTGCCTCGTCGGCGCCGCGGGCGTGCTGATGATCGTCGGCCGGCGGTGGTTGGCGCGGATGGTGATGTCTGCGCCGGTGATGATCGCGCAGGTCATCGTCGCCGCCGTGCTGGCGATCGGCGCGAGCGAGGCGGCGCTGCGCTGGATTCATCTGCGGCCCACCGAGTGGCTGGTCGCGGACGAAGAGCCGCGGCGGCAGCCTGATGCGAGACTGGGTTGGGTCCTCGCGCCGGAACGAGTCGGCCGCAGCAGGATCGGCGGCCGCACGATCGACTATGCGATCGATCGATCTGGATCCCGCGTGCGCAGCGTGGATGAACCGGTGAACCCGGCGCTCGACACGATCGTCTTTGCCGGCGAGTCGGTGATGTTCGGCGAAGGGCTGACGTGGCAGGAATCGATTCCGGCGCGGGCCGGCGCGATGCTGCACGTCCAGACCGCGAATATCGCGGTTCATGGCTACAGCACCGATCAAATGTACATGCGCCTCGAGCGCGAGCTGCCGCGGTTCGAGCGACCGGTCGCCGTCGTTACGATCTTCATGACCGAATTGTTCGGCCGCAACCTGGATGACGATCGGCCGCATCTGGCGCCCGGGTTCGCCTGGCAGCCCGCCGAACATGCCTCGCGTCTCATGTCGCTCGCGGGCCTGCTCGTACCGTACCGTCGCACATCGACGGTGGACGCCGGCGTTCAGCTCTCGCAAGACGTACTGCGCGCGATCGGACGGCTGGCGCAGACACGTCATGCCGTGCCGCTCGTCATCGTGCCGACGTTTGGCCCGGAGGACGATGCGCAGCGGTCGCTGCGGGCGCGGATTCTGACCGTCGACATTCCGCACGTGGTCATCGCGTTGGATCCCCACTGGCGGCTGCCGTGGGATCGTCATCCGAACGCGCGCGCCGCGGAGGCCATCGCCTCGGCCATCGCCGCGCGCCTGCGTCCGTCGTAACGGATTCATTACAGCCCGATCGCCTTTCGCGCCGGTGACGTCGAGGGCGGCACAGCCGGTGGGGCGTCCACGTCGTATTCTCGGGCTATGTGCAAGCCGAATTCCGCGATCGCAGCGGCTCTGAGTACGTTGTCGCTAGCCCTTTCGAGTCAGCGATTGCGACCGATGCATGGCCGAGGTTCCATCCGCACCGGACGCGCAAAATCCTGCTGGTGATTTCCAGTTTCGAAAATAGGCTGCCGTGAGCGGGTTCGTGGATTCCGAAAAAAGACAGATTGTGCGTGCGCCGTCGCTGTGGGATGGAGACTTGCTGTGTCTTATGCGCCGAATGCGGCTGTGGCCAATGGCCGAGCTTTCCACTGCCGATGTGACCACAATGAAAGCGCCTCAAATGCCGACTCATACGCTGACACGAGATGACGTGAACGTGTACGCTCGGCGACTGCGCTGTGCGACGAGCGGGCGGTCCATGACCAGCGCATTGGTCTTGGTCAGCATGGTCGCGCTGTTGACGGCGGCGAACCCGTTCGAGCGGACCGCCGTTCGCGCCGCGAGCGCGGAATACCGCGTCGACTCGGCCCGGAGCCGCGCGACGATCCATGTCGGCAAGGCAGGAATGTTCGGCTTCATCGCCGGTCATACGCACGAAGTCGTCGGTCCGATCGAGGCGGGGACGATCGAGGTCGATCTCGAACAGCCGTCGCGCTCGCGCGTACGCCTCACGATCGTCGCGTCGGCGCTCAAGGTCGCTGCGGCCGGAGAACCGAAGGGCGACGCGCCGAAAGTGCAGGAAGCGATGGAGGGGCCGAAGGTGCTCGACGTGGCGCGGTATCCGCGGATCACGTTCGAGAGCCGCACCATCACGGCGAAAGCTCGCCGGGGAAACGCACTCGACCTGAACGTGTCCGGCCAGCTCACCATCCGCGATGTGGTCCAGCCGGTTACGGCGCCGGTGCACGTCGATCTGACCGACGGCGCGCTCACCGCGGCCGGGCGGTTCGCCATCAAACAGTCGGCGTTCGGCATCGAGCCGATTTCGGTGGGCGGCGTCGTCGCCGTCAAGGACGCGCTCGAGATCGAGTTCTCGATCGCCGCGAAAAAATAGCCACCCGAAGCAACGCTACGGCTCAGATCGCTCGGCCGTTCGTTCACGCTCGAGCCGCGTACGGCGCCTCGGTTGCATTCTGTGATGTTGGAGGTTCAGTTATGGCGGAGCGAGTTGCCGCGCGCGTCGCTAGCCCGGCGTATCAGGCCTATCAGATTCTTCACATCGCGTTCGTCGTCGCGCCGATCATCGCCGGACTCGACAAGTTCACCCACTTCCTCGTGAACTGGGATCAGTACCTCTCGCCGCTGGTGCCGCGGTTTGGACTCAGCGCGCACACGTTCATGCTCGGCGTCGGCGTCATCGAAGTGGTCGCCGGTCTCATCGTCGCCGTCGCGCCCCGGATCGGTGGCTGGATCGTCGGGTTGTGGCTGTTCGGGATCGTTCTGAACCTGCTGACGATTCCGGCGTACTTCGACGTCGCGCTGCGCGACTTCGGACTGGCACTCGGCGCATTCGCGCTGGCGCGGCTGAGCGAGGAGTACGCGACCTCGCCGCGAATCTCCGGCTGACGTTCGCGAATCGGACGACCGAAGGATCAGAACGTCAGTCGCAGCCCAATCTGCCCGTCCGCGTGGACGCGACGCTGATTCCGACCTGAAATTGACGACGCCGGCAATCTGCCGCACCGCTGCCGAGCAACGCTCGTCGCGCGGTCAGAACCGGAACCGGAACTGCAGCTGTACGTTGCGCATCGCCTGTGCGCCCGTGGCGGCGCCGAACCCCGCCGTCCGCGGCGTGGACCGCGCTGGATCGATCGAGCCATCGGCGCGGGTCTGCGAATTGCGGACGGTCAAATCCGTCGGACTGTTGTACTGGACCTGCGTCTGCCGTGCGTTGATCACGACGGTGTTGAACGCGTTGAACACGTCGAGGCGGAATTCCAGCCGGCGATCGCCACCCACTCGAATCTCCCGCATCAGAGCGAGGTCGACCGTCTTGTCCGGGCAGCCCCGCAGGATATTTCGAGCAGACTCCAGGCCCAGGCTGCCGTAGGTCGGCCCGGTGACCGCGGCCGTGTTGAACTGGACGTACTGGTTCTCCGTGCACCCGCTGCCTGGATCGCCGAGATAAACGATCCGCGCGCCGTAGTCCGGCGATCCCGTCAGGTTCACGTTGCCGCCGTTGTCCCGGTAGCTGTAGCTGAGATCGTACGCCGTGCCCGAGCCGGCTGTCAGTACGCCGGCGATGCGCCAGTCGTTGACCACATGGCCAACCGCACGCGCCACGCCGCCGCCGTCTGCGGGGAGATTCGGCAGGTCCCACACCGCGTTGGCCTTCAAGTAGTGCGGCCGCGGATCGAGATTCCGATTCAGCTCTTCGTACGCGGCCTGATCAGGGCGAACGGAGATAGTGCCGTCAGGCGCGTGCTGCAGACGCTTCTGCAGGCCGGTGTTGCCGACGAACGAGATGCCCCACGTGTAGTTGGCGCCAAAGGAGAGCCCGTTTCTGTAGCGCCGGTTCAGCGACAGCTGCAGCGAGTGGTACTGGTCCCAGAAGTCGGTCGTGTTCTGATTGAGGTTGCTCAAACCGCGAAACGGACGCAGCAGATTCGCCGTATAGGCCGCAGCGCCCGGCACGGTCGTCGATCCGGCGAGCGTCGGATCCTGGTTCTGCGGCTGGTATGCGGCGCCGAAATCGACCGCGTTCAGATTCACGGTCGTCCCGCCCTGAAACGCGCCGAGCCGGTTGACGCCGCGATTGCCAACGTACGAGACGTCGAGCGTTGTGGCCCAGGGCAGCGCCATCTGCACGCCGCCCTGCCATTGCCACGACGCCGGAACCTTCGCGTCGTACTGGAAGATCACCAGCGCGGGCACGCCCACGGGGTTGAGTCCGGTGCCGATCGTCTGCAGCTGGCCGTTGCGGAGATCCTGCGACGTGGCGATGGGCGGGTTGCCGGGGATCGAGAACACGGTGTTGCCGTCCGGACGGTCGTAGAACAATCCACCGCCGCCGCGGAGGACCAGCGTCTGATTGTCCGTCAGATCGTAGGCCACGCCGAAACGAGGGCCGACAACCAGGTTCGGCCACGTGTAGCCCGTCTTCGCGATTCCGTCTCCTGCGCGGCGGATGCCGTTGAGCAAATCGCCCGTATTCGGAATCGGCGTGCCAATCGCCGCCTGAGAGTTCGCGGCGCCCGGCACGACCAGGATCCGGCCGGTACGGGGATCCATCGCGTTGCGCGCGTTGCCGGAGCAGGCCGCCGCACCATTGCTGCAGCCGGCCACATAAAAGACGGCCACCTTGGAGGCGTCCCACAGCTCCGGGAAGAAGTTCGACATCTGCTGGAAGCGGTCGTACTGGGGTTGCTGGCGCGTGAACCGGACACCGTAGTCGAGCGTCAGCCTGCGATTCATCTTCCAGTTGTCCTGCAGGTAGAACTCTGTGTTGTTGTAGATCATGTGGCCTTCGATGAAATTCGACGCCTGCAGGTACTGCGTGAAGACGCCCACGGCGGCGTTGGCGAACCCGAAGCCGGTGTCCAGGAAATTGTTCGTGTCGTTTCCGAAGTTGACATAACCCTGGAACGTCAGGTTCGCGATACCGCCGGCGCCGGTGTTCTGCGCCTTGAAGCTGTGGTTGTTGTAGAAGCCGGTCTTGAAGGTATGGCGGTCCATCACCTTCGTCAGACTGATGGCCACGTCCTGCGTGCGGTTGATGTTCAGCCATCCCGGGTACCGTTGATTCGGGGGCGCCGAGCCGATCCGATTACCCCATCCGAACACGGGCGGCAGATTGAGCCGTCGGCCGTCCCAATACGGCGGCTTCACTTCCTGCATCACTTGAATCGCGTAGTAATTCGGGTCGACGATGCCGGCGTCCGGATACAGGAGGGGAAAGTCCGCAAGTCCGTTGAAGCGATTCGACGTGTCGTTCATCAGGACTCCGCCTTCATTCCCTCCGGTCAGCTCGTTGCGGATGAACCCGTACGTCCCCTCGAGAAAGGTTGTCGGATTGATCGAGTAATCAACGGTCACCGCGTAGTTCGTGATGTACGGATATGGCGTGTACACATCGGTGAATCCCGGAATCAACCCAGGGGTCAACAGACGACGAGCGCGCTGGCCGGCGTATTTGCCGGTCACCCGCAGCGCCGACGACATCTGGTAGTCGAGCCGCACGACCGGCTGGCGCGTCAGGTTGTCGGTCTCCGGCAGCGAAGGGAAGCCATCGCCGCCGATCTGGTAGTTGAACGTGGTGTTGATTTCCTGGATTTTGTTCGGCAGCGGGTACCGGTTGAGGATGCGGAGACCGAGCGGATACAGACGGTCCGCCGGAATCCTGCCGATGACGCCGCCCGACTGGAAACAGCCGGCCGTGTTGTTCGCGCTGCATGGCGACGTGGAGAGCGGATCCTTGATGTAAGGGTTGAGCACTCCGGTCGACTCGCCGTTCGTGTTGGTGCCGAACGTCTGGGAGAAGTCGCCGGCGCGCTCGAGGGCCGTGGGAACGCGCAACCGGATCGGATTGCCGCTGTTGATCGGGCCAAGCCTCGGCCGGTATTCGTGCGCGTAGAAGAAGAACAGCTTGTTGTTTCGTCCGGGGACACCGACCGGACCGCCGACGGAGTAGCCGTAGTCCTTCTCCCTGGTCAGCGGCTTCGGGTCGCCGTTCCTGGCGTTCACCCAGCTGTTCGCGTTCCACCTCGAGTTGCGTTCGACGTCATAGACCGATCCGCGAAAGCGGTTCGTGCCGCTCTTGGTGACGGCGGTAATCTGCAGACCGCTCGACCGCCCGTACTCGGCCTGGTAACCTTGCGTGAGGATCTTCACCTCACCGATGGATTCGGTATTCAACGAGAGCATCACGCCGTTGTTGCCCGTGTCCATCGCCGAGATGCCGTCCATCATGATGTTGTTCTGGCCCGCGCCGCCGAGACGTGTCCCACCGGCCGACGCGCCCCCGGCGACGACGCCGGGCGTGAAGACCGTCAGGCTGGTGAACGTCGAACGGTTGATCGGCAGGTTCTCGATTTGTTCGGTCGCAATCGCGAACGATCGCTCGCCGCTCGCGGCCTGGACCAGTGGCGACTCGCCGATCACGTTGACGGTTTCCTGAGTGCCGCCCGGCTCGAGCGTCAGGACCGGAACCGACACACGCTCGCCGGCGCTCACCACGACACCGGCTCGTGTGACGGTACGGAACCCCTCCATCGTCACCTCGACGGTGTACGTGTCGGCCGTGATATTCGGGAAGACGTAGTCCCCGGATGCGTTCGTGACCGCGGGCACCGACCGCGTGCCTTTCGTTTCGCTGACGAGGACGACAGTCGCGCCGGGCACGATGCCGCCCTGAACATCTTTGATCGTGCCGCTCACAGTTCCGGTCGTGATCTGCGCGGCAAGCGGCGCGGCGCGAAGAGTGAGCGCGACGGAGATCACCGCGAGGAAACGAAAAAACGGAACCTGCATGGCTCCTCCTCTCACGGCACGGTCGATTGTGAGCCCGCTCGACGACACCCGCGAGCTGGAACCGGCACCGAAGCGCGCTTTCTATACCACTGCCGGCACCCTCCGTCAAAGGCTCGGTGTGTGGGCCGCAGGTCTCCCCGGAAGAGATCTGAAAGGACTGACTCGCCCGCCGTTGACAATCCGCCGAGTCCGATGGCATGGTCTTTACCGCGACCACTTTCACGTTCCCATGACACACCTATGCAACCGACGATCGTTCGCGCGATAAGGCGCGCGGACCCGGACGCGATCCGCGTCCTCCGCGACCTTGGCGTTGCGACCGTTCATGAAGCGCAGGGACGCACCGGCCTGATGCGCCCGTACATGCGACCGATCTACGCGGGCGCCCGGGTCGCCGGGAGCGCCATCACCGTGTCGT
>Ga0114129_10005959_pt1 | contig 17259 bp, 12 predicted proteins | sample RhiMetdeltSRZDD1_FD_80071 | JGI IMG/M metagenome (GOLD analysis project Ga0114129, IMG submission 80071) | Populus rhizosphere microbial communities from Tennessee, USA - Rhizosphere MetaG P. deltoides SRZDD1 (version 2) (version 2) | ecosystem: Host-associated > Plants > Roots > Rhizosphere >... | reverse complement strand
TGCCGAAACCCATCGACGGCTCGATCACGATCAGGGTCGCGTCGCCCGGATCGGACGGCACATCCCACGGCGGCGCGACGATGAAGCCGCCGGCGCGAATGGCGGTCAAGGAACGCTGCGACCTGGCGGCCCAATCCTCATCGGGGAGATCGACGCGCTCGATGGAAAGGTGCGGCGCTCGGGACCGAATCGCATCGGCGGCGCGATCGCGCTCGGCGGCGGCGGAGAAACACACGTTCCAGTGCAGCGGACTCGGCGGCGGATCGGGAATTGGCGGATGCGTCGGATCCCACAGGCCGCCCGGCGGCAGCGGACGCTCAACGAGATCGTGAATGGCGACCAGTGCGAAGTCGGCGAGAACGGCGGAGACGACTTCCTCGGACTCATCGACGGTCTTCGCGCGCAGGATCAGTGCCGGCCATACGCGGCGCATGGCCTAGCGAGGCTCCGCCTTGGGCGCGAAACTTGACGAGGGCGGGCGTAGCTCCGCCTCGCTAGGCGCAGCGTTTGTTTTGCGCCGCCTCCGGCGGCGCGAGACATTTTGAAGGCCGAGCAGAGCGTGACTTATATGCGACTTCTCGGCCTTCAAAATGTCTAACCGAAAATGTCTTTGACCTTGCCGAAGATGCCGCGATCGTCGTCGTCTTCGCGCGCTGAAGGCTTGATCTTCTGCTCGGGCAGCGTGGCCGCGAGCTCTTCGAGCAGCTTTCGCTGATCCCTGGTGAGCTTCTTCGGCGTCACGGCCTGGACAGTCACCATCAGGTCGCCGCGGCCGCGGCCCGACACGTCAGGCATGCCCTTGCCCCGGAGGCGGAACGTGGTGCCGGTCTGCGTGCCCTCGGGGATCTTGAGGGTCTCTTCGCCGTCGAGCGCGGGCACCTTGATGTCGCTGCCCAATGCCAGCGTCGTGAAGGCCAGCGGCAAGGTGACGTGCAGGTTGTTGCCGTCACGCTGGAAGAACTCGTGCTCGCGCACGAAGATGATGACGTAGAGATCTCCCGGCGGCCCGCCGTGCGCGCCGGCCTCGCCTTCGCCGGTCAGGCGCATGCGCTGCCCGGTGGCGATGCCCGAGGGGATCTTCACCGTCAGCTTGCGCATCTTCTCGATGCTGCCTTCGCCACGGCACGCCGCACAGGGTTTGGAGATGACCTTGCCGGCGCCGCGGCACTGGCCGCAGGTCCGCGCCACGGTGAAGAAGCCCTGCTGGTAACGCAGCTGGCCCGTGCCGCGGCACTGCGGGCAGGTGGCCGGTGACGAACCGGCCGCCGCGCCGTTGCCGCGACAGGTTTCGCAGGTCTCGCGGCGCGGAATCTGGATCGTGGTCTCGGTGCCGTTCGCGGCCTGCTCGAACTTGATCTCGAGGTCGTAGCGCAGGTCGGCGCCACGCTGCGGTCCGGAGCGCCGCGAGCCGCCGCCGAAGCCGAAGATGTCGCCGAGCCCCGAGAAAATATCCTCGAAACCGGTGAACTGCGACGGGTCGAAACCCTGGCCGGCGCCGCGAACTCCCGCGTGGCCAAAGCGATCGTAGCTCGCGCGCTTGTCCGGATCGCTGAGGACGGCGTAGGCTTCCGCCGCTTCCTTGAATTTGTCTTCGGCCTTCTTGTCGCCCTGGTTGCGATCGGGATGGAACTTCAGCGCCAGCTTGCGATACGAGCTCTTGATCTCCTGATCGGTTGCGGTCCGTGAGACGTCGAGAATCTCGTAGTAATCGCGCTTGCTCACGATGCCTTTGCCACCTTGACGAGGGCCGGACGGAGCAGGCGCTCGCCAAGCTTGTAGCCTTTCGCCATCACGCCGACCACCTCACCTTCGCGCGCGCCGTCGACCTCTTCATAGGCCACCGCCTGGTGAAGGTGGGGGTCGAAATCGGCGCCCAACGCGTCAATAGGTGTGACGCCGCGCTTCTTCAAAAGTTCCGCGAGCTGGCGCTGGATCAATTCCAGGCCGCTCTTGTAGGCCTGGGCTTCGGGCGGCGCGTCGGCGGCCAGCGCCCGATCGAAATCGTCGACGATCGCGATCAGCTCGCCAAGCACGTCGGCTGCGGCCCAGTCGATCATCTCCTTGCGATCGCGTTCAACGCGCTTGCGGAAGTTGTCGAACTCGGCGGTCTTGCGCAGCAGGCGATCGTACAACTCGTCGCGCTCCTTCTGCAGCACCTCCGTCGGGCCGGTGTCGCCGGGCGTGGTGGTGGAGCCGCCGAGGTCCTGCGTGCTTTCTTCCGGAGCGGCAGCCGTTGCGTTCTGCGGGTCGTGTGCGTCTTCGTTCATGGCCTGCGTAGATCTTAATTGACGTCGCGGAGGACGCGGGCGACCGCCAGCGCGGCGATATCCACGACTGAAATGGCCTTGCTGTAGCGCATCCGCGTCGGCCCAATCACGCCCACGGTTCCGGTGCTGCGGCCATCGAAATAGGTCGACGCAATCAGGCTGAACGGGCGCAGTTCGGGATCGTTATGCTCGGCGCCAATCACCACCGTCAGGCCGGGGCCGTCGATGTATTCGTTGAGCATGCGCACCAGGCGCTGCTTCTCCTCGACCATGCGCCACAGCGTGCGCAGCGTCGACGCGGAAATACCGCTGGCCTGCGCCACCTCCTCGATCAGCGTCGAGGTGCCGTCGATGTAGATCGACGTCGGCCGCTCGAGGTTCTCGAACGAGCTGCTGGCGATGCGCAGCGCGAGGCCGAGCAGCTGATCGTACAGCGATCGCTCTTCCCGCAATCGCCCCATGACGCCGACCCGCACCTCCTCGAGCGTGCGCCCCGAGAATTCCGCGTTCAAGTAGTTTGCCGCCTGCACCAGTTCCGAGTCCTTCACCGCTTCGCCGATGTCGACGGTCTTCTGCGACACCTGGTTGCCGCTGGCGACGACGACCACGAGAATGCGCGAGCCGCTCAGCGGCACGAACTCGATGCGTTGAAACAGGGCGTGCGCGTTCGGCGGGGCGATGGCAAATCCCACGCCCCGGCTGCCCTCGGACAACACGTGCGACGTCGACGCCAGCAGATCGTCCATCAGCGGATCGTCGCCCGCTTCCTGGCGCAGCCGCGCTTCGACCGCCGACACGTCCTTGGTGGAGCGCCGCGCGTCGAGCAGCATGTCGACATAGAAGCGATAGCCGGCATCGGTAGGCACGCGGCCGGCCGAGGTGTGCGGCTGCCACACCAGGCCCATCTCTTCCAGCTGGGCCAGGACGTTGCGCACGGTTGCGGACGACAGGTTCAGCCCGGCTTTGTGCGCGAGCGTCGCCGACGACACGGGTTCGCCCGTTTCGATGTACGCGCGTACAAGCGTCGCCAGAATGCGGCGGGTGCGGTCGGAGAGAGCCGGCCCAGACATGTGTTATCTACGAATACGTATTAGCAGTCGATGAATCTGACTGCTAAATAGTGTAGCACGAGGTTCCCGGCTAGGGCTCGTTCAGCGCGACAGCTGGGCTGATCGTAAGTGCTCGTCTCGCAGGCAGATAGGTCGCGAGCCAGCACACCGCGAGCAAGCCCGCGGCAACTCCGCCGTAGATGATCGGATCGCGGGCCCGCACTTCGAAGAGTACCGATTCCAGCACGCCCGACGCGGCCATGGCGCCGGCGATGCCGGCGATCACGCCGGCCACGGCCGCGGCCATGCTCTGGGCGACCACCAGCCGTAGCAGTCCGGTTTGAGTGGCGCCGATCGCGGCGCGAATGGCGAGCTCGCGGCGGCGCGCCGCGGTGATCGCCGCCGTGACTCCGTAGACGCCGACGGCCGACATCAGCAGCGCCACCACCGCCGCCAGCGCCAGCAGCGCGCTGAGGGCGCGGCGATCGGACGTCGACGCGCCGACGAGCTCCGCAATCGTGCGCATCCTCTCGACGGGTCGCTCGGCATCAACGGCGTGGACGGCGGCCTGCAGGCTGCCGGACAGCGCGCGCGGATCACCGTGCGCGCGAACGAAGAAGCTCATGAACGACCACGGCCGCTGGGCATGCGGCACATACATCTGTGGCCCCTCCGCCTCGGCCATGCCGAATTGCCGCACGTCCGACACGACGCCGACGATTTCCGGCGAAGGCGGCTGCGGCAGGTTGGGCGGGGCGTAGTAGCGCAACCGCCGGCCGATGGCGCGCTGGCCGGGAAAATAGCGCCTGGCGAACGACTCGCTGATCACGACCACCGGCGGCGTGTCCGGGCGATCGCGATCGCTGATCCACCGGCCGTCGAGGATGCGCAGCCCCATCACTGCGGCGTAGGTCGGCCCCGCGGGGAGATCGATCGCCAGCGGCTCGGTACCAGGCCTGGGTACCGGATCGCCGTCGATCGCAAACCGCCGCGTTGCGCGCATCGTCGTCATCGGCGCGAACGCACCGGAAGCCGCCGCTCGCACGCCGGGGATCTGCGACAGCTGTTCCACCACGCGATCGGCAAACTGCACCCGCGCCGGCAGCTCCATGTACCGGCTCATCGGCAGGGAGACCTGGAACGTCACGACGTTTTCGGCGCGGAAGCCGTGATCGACCGCCAGCAGCCGCGCCGCGCTCTGCAGCAGCAATCCCGCGGCCGCGAGCAGCACGACCGCCGCGCCAACCTCGATGCCAACCAGGAGCTGCCGCATCCGGACGACTTCGCGCGTCGCCGATTGCGCGCGCGCACCGGTGGTGAGCGACGCGCGCGCGACCCGGCGCGACACGAACCAGCCCAGCGCCACCGCCGTCAGCGTCATCAGCACGCCGAGAAACACCAGAGCGGTCATCCCGATCGACGCGCGCGCGATTTGGTGCACCGGTACCAGCCTCGTCAGCGCCAGCAACCGCAGCAGTCCCGCGGCGACGCCGATCGCAGCCACGGCCGCAACAAATGCCAGCACCAGGTGTTCGACCAGCAGTTGCCGCGACAGTCGCGACGCGCTGGCGCCGAGCGCGGTGCGCATCGCCATCTCCGTTTGCCGCCCGGCCGTTCGCACCACCAGCAGGCTGGCGATGTTGGTGCACGCGAGCAGGAAGATCGCGATTGCGGCGAACCCGAGCACGCGGACGATGCGGCGCGCGCCGCGCGTGAGTTGTTCAGCCGCCGGCACGATCTCGACACGCGAGCCGGAATTGCTCTCCGGGTATTGCTTTTCGAGATCAATCGCGACCGCGTTCATCTGCTGTTCGACCTGGGCGATCGTCGCGTCATCGGCGAGGCGGCCCATCACGCGCAGATAGGTCTGGCCGCGGTTGCTCCTGGCGCGGTTGATCACGAGCGGTTGCCAGAAATCCGCGACGTCGGTAGGGAAGCGGAAGCCTTCCGGCAGCACGCCAATCACCGTGGCCGGCCGTTCATCGACGATGAGCGTTTGCCCGACGGGATCGACGCCGGGAAACCGCGTCCGCGCATAGTCGTGCCCGAGGATGATGGTCGGCGGCGCGCCGGGCTGGGTGTCGTCTTCGGTGAAACGGCGGCCGCGTGCGGGCGCAATGCCCAGGACGTCGAACATGTCGGGCGACACCCATGCGCCTTCCACTTGTTGCGGCGTGGTCCCGCCGATCGTGGCGCTGGTTCCGGTGTGCGCCCCGAGTGCGGTGAGGCCCTGCTTTCGCGCGCGATGATCGAGGAAATTCAGCTCGCTCCACGGAAACTCATGGCGATCGCGTTCAGGATTCGCCGCCCACGTGACGACGACACGATCGAGATCGCGGGCCATGGGCAGCGGATCCATCAGCACACCCTCGACCAGGCTGAACACCGCGGTGGCAGGGCCGAACGCGAGCGCCAGCGTGATGATGCTGGTGGCCGCGAACGTTTTCTGCAGCAACAGGCCACGCAGCGAGTGGCGCAGATCGACGCGGACCTGGTCGATTCGCAATCGGATCGCCAGCAACAACACGCTGACGGAATGTGACACCAGCCCGCCGCCGCCGTCGGCGAACGCCTGCATCATTTCGCGGCCGAATTCGTCGCGGAAGCCGCGGGGCAGCGTCAACAGGACGAGCGCGAAGAGGCGCCGTGACATGCGATTACCCTCGCTCCGGGAGCAGCCGCGCGGTGCGGGCGGCCGACACCAGTTGTTCGAGGCGCACCGCTTCCGCGCGGGCCAGTTGCCGGCCAAACGGCGTGAGTTTGTACGGCCGGCGGCGCTCGCTGCCTTCGTCTTCCGCCGGCAGCTCGACGATCAATTCGTCATCGAGGAATCGCTTGATCAGCCCGTAGAGCGTTCCGGTGCCGAGCCGGACGCCGCCGCCGGTGCGATCCTCGACGTCTTTCATGATCAGGTAGCCGTGCTTCGGCCCGTCGGCGAGAGCCAGCAGCACGTGGAAGGCCGCCGGGGTCAGCGGCAGGTAGGGAGCGGGGTCGCGTTTGATGGCTGTCATACGTCGTGGCGCGATATGTCGCGCCGCGACATAATAGACGATCCCGGGCTGAAAAAGGTTTGCCGGTCAGGGAGCGGCGGCCAGCTGGGTGACGATCTCAGCCGCGAGTTTTTCGATGACCGCCGTCCGTAACGGCTGCGGCGCCACTCCCTGTTGACTCCCGGAAATCGTCCGGTCGCCGGCAGGCGTGTGCACCGTGGCCACGTAATCGGCGGTCATCCCCCTGCCCGGCTTGGTTGGCCGCATGGTCAGTTCGAGCGTCGCCCCGCGAAAACGCCGCTGGTCGATGCGACGCTCCGTCAGCAGCGCCCGAATGCGTCCGGTCAGCGCCCGGGACAGCGGCGTCTGCGCGACCTTGACCTCGTCAGGCGGCGGCACTTCACTGCCTTTCTCCGGCCGAGGTTTTTGCGGTGGTGCGGTTGGGACGGGAGCCTGGACTGGCTGCGAGGGTGTTGGCGCCGGCTGCGGGTCTCGATCGCCGCGGGTCAAGAATCTCACCGCAAAGATCAGAACCATCAGAGCGGCGGCTGCGGCGTACCAGCGCCACCTCGTCGGCGCGGGCGGCGTGGGGACCGGAACGGGGACGGGCACTGGCGGCCGCGGCGTTCGCGGCCGCGGCGTCGGCCGGGGTTGCGCCATCGTCGTTCCGGCGATGGTCGGTGCTGCATCGGCCGTCACGGTCGCGGGCGTACCAGCCAGTGCGCGCTGGAGGTCGTCGGCACTTTGAAAACGCGCCTCGGGCTTCTTCTCGAGACACCGCATCGCGATCTGTTCCAGCATCGGCGACACGTGGCAATCGGGACGCTTGATTGACGGCCGCACCGGGGTTTCAGTCAGATGCTTGACCAGGATCGCGGGCGTCGAGGGGTCGGTGAACGGGACTTCTCCGATCAGCATCTCGTACAGAATCACGCCGACTGAATAGATGTCGCTCCGCGCGTCGACCGGCGCCGCGCCCGCCTGCTCGGGCGACATGTAGCGCGGCGAGCCGACGGCGAATCCTGTCGATGTCAGTTTGGTGTTGGCATCGACCTCAAATGTCTTGGCGATGCCGAAATCGAGCAGCGTCGCGACCTCGCGGCCATCCGGGCGGCGGGTGATCATGATGTTCTGCGGTTTCAGATCGCGATGGATCACACCGTGCTCGTGCGCATGCGCGAGCGCGCTCACGACTTGCGTGGCGATGTGCACGATGCGCGACGCCGCCAACGGCTGCTCCGACTCGATGATGTCGCTCAGGCTCTTGCCGGCGATCAGATCCATCGCGATGTAAAGCGTGCCGTCGTCGGTCTGCCCGAGATCGAGAACGCGGACGATGTTCGGGTGATTGAGGTGCGTGACGGCGCGGGCCTCGCGCTGGAACCGCCGCACCATGTCCGCATCAGTGACCAGGTGCGGGCTGATGAACTTCACCGCAACCTTGCGGTTCAGCATCACGTGCGTCGCCTCGTATACCGCGCCCATGCCGCCGCGGCTCAGGAAGGCGTCGAGACGGTACTTGCCGTCGAGGACACGGCCGACCTCGACCGTCTCAGGTGCGCGCTCGGGCTCCAGCACCGTACCGTCGTGCGGACACAGCCGCTGGGTGTCGGCGTATCGCGTGCCGCAGGTCGGGCAGATAGCCATCCGGTCGCAAAATTCTACACTTACGAGAATCCGGCACGGGCGGCGAGTGCGGCGGCCTCGCGGCGTGCGGAGACCGCGATTTCGCGCTCGTCCCATCGCGTCGGCTGAAATGCGTCGATCAGGACCTCGCCGTCGACGATGGTCGTTCGGACGTTGGCGCCGCGGCAGGCGTAGACGATTGTCGAGTACGGATCGGGTCCCTGGCCCTCGATCAGGATCAGGTCGGCGCGTTTGCCGACGTCGATGCTGCCGATCTCGCGATCGAGGCCGAGGGCGCGCGCGCCTTCGCGCGTCGCCATCTGCACGGCGTCGCGCGCGGTCAGCGCTCCCGGCCTGAGTCGCACCGATTGCAGCACCGCGGCGAGCCGCATCTCTTCGAACATGTCGAGATGGTTGTTGCAGGCGGCGCCGTCGGCGCCGAGCGACACGGAAATGCCCCTGCCGCGCATTTCCACCACGGGCGCGAGGCCCGAACCGAGTTTCAGGTTCGAACCGGGGCAGTGCAGGACCTTGACGCCGCGTTCAGCCATCAGCGCCTGTTCGTGATCGTCCACCCACACGCAATGCGCCAGGCACAACCGTGGTGACGTCAGCCCGGTGTCGGCCAGGTAGTCGATATTCTTCCGGCCGGTCCGCGCTTTGATCAACGCGATCTCGTCGCGATTCTCCGACGCATGGGTATGCACGAGCAGCTGATGGTCGTCCGAAAGCGCCGCCACCGCCTCGAGCAACCCGCGCGAGCACGACACCGCAAAGCGTGGCGCGAATGCCGCACGCAGCCGGCCGTTCGCCCGGCCATGCCAGCGCTTCGCGATGGCGATGCTCTCGTCGATCGACGCGCCGGTGTCTTCCAGCAGGCGCGACGGCACGGCTTGATCGGCGTCCATCATGCACTTGCCGACCACGGCGCGCAGGCCCATCGGCTCGAGCGCCTCGAACACCGCGTCGGTGTCGTGCACCGTCTCCATGGTCAGCACCGAGGTGGTGCCCGACCGTAACAGTTCCGATGCGGCCAGGCGCGCGGCGGCGGCCAGCGACGCCGGCGTGTGCGCGGCCTCCATCGGCCACACGCGCGTCTTCAGCCAGTCAAGCAGCGCCAGATCATCGGCATAGCCGCGAAACAGCGTCTGGCACAAATGAAGGTGCGTCTGAATGAAGCCGGGCAGCAGATAGGCGCCGCGGCCGTCAATGGTCCGATCGACGCGTTCACCGGCGAGCGTGGGACCGATTCGCGCAATGCGGCCGTCACGCACGAGCACATCGCCTTCGATCACGTCGAAGGCATCGTTGATCGTGAGAATCGTCGCGCCGCTGATTAGGAGCGAAGGGCCTTGAGGTTGGGGAACCATCGCAGCGAGGCGGACTTGAGCGCGTCGGCCTTGCCGCGCCTCACCGCGATCAATTCGGCCGTGATGCTCACGGCAATCTCCTGCGGCGTGACCGCGCCGAGGTCCAGGCCGATCGGCGCGTGAATCCGCTCGAGGAGCGCGGGATCGAGGCTGGTTTCAGCGAGCAGCTGCTCGTACAGCCGCGCCACCTTGGCCCGGCTGCCGATGAGGCCGATGTAGCGCAGATCGCGCGGCGCCAGCGCGCGCAACGCGTCGAGGTCGTTACGATGGCCGCGCGTGACGATCACCGCATACGCCGTGGCCGGCAGCTGCGTCGTCGCCAGCCATTGCGGGATGTCGTCGACCACGACCGATGCGGCGAATGGAAACCGCTCGCGATTCGCGAACGCGGCGCGGTCGTCGATCACGTGCACACCGAAGCCGGCTTCATGCGCCAGCTTCCCGAGGTAGTACCCGACATGGCCGGCGCCGAAGATATATACGGCCGGCGACGCCTCGATCGGTTCGATGAACACTTCCATCTGGCCGCCGCAGACCAGGCCCGTCTCTTCCGCGAAGTCGTCGTTGAGGTCGTACTTCACGGTGGTCGGTTTGCGCGTCTTCAGTACCTGCCTGGCCTTGCCGATGGCATCGTGCTCGTAACACCCGCCGCCGACGGTGCCGACAATGCGGCCGTCGCCGAAGACGAGCATCTTCGCGCCGACGCGCTGCGGCGTGGAGCCGTTCGACGACACGATCGTCACGAGCGCCGCCTCTTCGCCGCGCGAGAGGGCTTCTCCCAGCGCCGCGAAGACTTCATGATTCATAACAAAGATTCTAGTCGGGATCCGGGAACCGGGATCCGGGAACCGAATTACTGAAATCGGTGCAGCTCACAAATGCCGGCCGGTTCGGTGCCCGCCAAAAATGCCTCATTCGTCACACGCGGACAGGCCGGGGTGGCGATTTTGCCGGTGTCGCGATCGATCTCGACGAACGTCACGCCTTCGGGCACGTCGAAGTCGGAGCTCTGTCGCCCCGCCAGCGCGTTCTTCATGAACGCCGTCCAGATCGGCAGCGCCGCCTGCGCGCCGCTCAAGCCAAGCGGCTGGTTGTCGTCGAGGCCGACCCACACCACCGTCAGCAGCTCCGGCGTGAACCCGACGAACCAGGCGTCGCGCAGGTCATTTGTCGTGCCGGTTTTTCCGGCGGCGTCGAGCGTGAAGCCGTTGGCGCGCACGCTGGCGCCGGTGCCTTCGTTCAGGACGCTGCGCATCATGTGCGTGACCAGGTAGGCGGCGGACGGCCGCGCCACGATGTTGCCGGGTTCGGCCTTCGGCCGAACGGTTTCTTCGCCGCTCGACACATTCAGCAACGCGCGCAACGGCCTGATGCGGCCCTGGCCGGTAAACACGGTGTAGGCCTCGGCCACTTCCAGCGGCGTGAGCTCGAGCGTACCGAGCGCGACTGAGGGATACGGCTGCACCTGATCGGGTTCGCCAATCCCGGCTTTCTTCCACATCGACACCACGCGGTCGTACCCGGTCTGCTCGGCGACCTTCACGGCCGCAATGTTGCGCGACATGGCCAGCGCGCGGCGCAGCGTGATGGCGCCGTCGTACTCGCCGTCGTAGTTGCGCGGCGACCACTCCTGGTTGCCGAACGTCCACGTGGTGGGCTCGTCGTAGATCAGCGTCGCCGGCGTGATGTCGCGGCTGCCGTCTTCGGCGGCTTTCTCGAACGCGGCGAGGTAGACGAATGGCTTGAACGTCGATCCGATCTGGCGGCGCGCGCTGATCGCGCGGTTGAACTGCGACTGGTTGTAGGAACGCCCGCCGATGAACGCGAGAATCTCGCCGGTGCGCGGATCGATGGCGACCAGCGCCGCCTGCGCGATCCGGCGCGGACCTCTCTTCCTCCGCGCCAGGATCTTGTCGACGCCGGCGATGCCCTCGCGCACCGCGTCCTGCGCATGGCGCTGCAGGTTCAGATCGAGCGTCGTATAGATGTCGAGCGCCCCCGGTTTCGAGGCGATGCCGGGGAACGCCGTGTCGAGCACGTCGCCGATGTAATCCACGAAATAGGGCGCTTCGTTGTCGACGGCGCGGGCGACGACGGTAATCGGTTCATTCTGCGCGCGGGTGGCCGCGTCTTCGGTGATGTAACCGGTATCAACCATCGCCCGCAGCACCACGTTGCGGCGATCGCGCGCGCGGTCGGCATTGTTGAACGGCGAATGATTGTACGGCGACTGGATGATGCCGGCGATCAGCGCCGCCTCGGCGAGCGTGAGGTTGCGGACGTCCTTGCTGAAATAGATCTTCGACGCCTCGGCCACGCCGTGCAGGGCGAACGAACCGCGATGGCCGAGATAGACGTCGTTCAGGTAGAGCTCGAGGATCTCCTGCTTGGTGGCCTTGATCTCGAGGATCACCGCCATGAACTGCTCGAGGATCTTGCGCCGGTACGATCGCTGCCGCGTCTCTGCCTCGACGGCGAGTTGATCGGTCAGGAAGAAGTTCCGCGCCAGCTGCTGGGTAATGGTGCTGCCGCCGACGAGGTACGGCCGATCGCCGAAGACATTCGTGAACATCGCGCCGGCGATCCGGATCGGATCGATGCCGGGGTGGTAGTAGAAGCGGCGGTCCTCGATCGCGAGCACCGCTTCCTGCATGCGCGCCGGAATGGTCTCGAGCGCGACGCGGCGGCGTTTCTCGCGCGAACCCGTCATCATGGCGGTGAGCAGCGGCGCGTCGAGCATGACGCGCTCGATCGATTTCTTGGCTACCTCGATGCGCATGATCCGTTGCGTCGGCAGCGGCGCCGGCTTGGCGGGCCGTTTCTTCGGCACCGGCGGCTCCGGGAACGATACGGTGACCACCTTGCCGGCTTGATCGCCGCCGCGCGACAGGATGACGATGCGGTGACGGTCGATCGCGAATTCGCCGACGCGCTCCACGCGCGCGCGCTGCGCGTAGCCGACGTCGTTGAGCCGGGCGACGAGCTCGGCCTGGCTGAGGTTCTGGCCCGACTGCAACGTCAGCGGACGCGCGTAGACGCGCGGGATGGCGCGATCGCGCTCGCCATGCAGACGCGCTTCGATGATGCGGCCGTACGACACGTAGAGATACGTCATCGTCCCGACCGCGATCACCGCGAGCGCGGCGACCGCGATAGTGATGTGCCGCCGGTACGGCCGCAGGATCGCCGGCCAGCGCCAGTATTTGAAGTGCAGGCGCTTGACGCGGATCCGCCAGCCGCCGGCTGCCGGCGTTTTCTTCTTCCTCAAATCGTCAGGACATGGTGGTGGCCCATGGCGAGCGGCAGCTCGTCGTTGAGCCGATCCACCAGCGCCGGCCCGTAGCGGTTGAGGAACCACACGAAACCGACCTCGCGTTCCTGCGGGTGGCCCAGGGGGAACGTCAGGGCCTGCGCGCGCTGGAACTGGCGACGCAGCGTGTCGTCTCGCCGCTTCGCCGCCTGAATGACCTTGTTATGCAGCGTCTGCACTTCATGCTGCAATTTGCCGAGCGTCGACTTCACCGCGCCTTCGAGCGTCGGGTCGATCTGCGGCACCGCGGATGCGACGGCCGCCATGCGCTCATCGAGCAACGACGACACGGCCGTCAGCGATTGTTCCACCGTGGGTGGCAACTGGCTTTCGAGCAGCTGGTTCAGCGCCGATTCGTCCTGCGCGCGCAGCGCGGTGAACGGCAGGTCGTACTTCGTCAAGAACCGCAGCGTCGCCGAATCCGCGAGCGTCGCCGTGGCCCGCTGATACATCAACGGCATCGGGACGCCGAAGTGCGCGTAGACCTCTTTCAGCTGGCCGAGGTAGGCCAGCTCGTTGGGGCCGGCCACATAACAAATCGTCGGAAACACCGTGTCCTGCACCAGCGGCCGCAACAAGACGTTCGGACTGAAGTGCTCAGGGTGCTTCGTCGCTTCGTCCACCAGCTGCGACAGCGACATGGTGCTGTCGCCAACGTGCGCCTTGGCGCCCTCGATGCGAATCGGCGCGCGCTGCGCGTTGAGGTGGAATACCGACACCGTGCCTTCGGCCAGCGTGGCCTGTGCGTGGTATCCCTTGGCGACCAGGACTTCGCCGGCCCGGCCAGCCATCCGTGCCGCATTCCCGGGTTCCTGCAACTCGCGGACGAACACCTCACGCGCGAGCGGCTTGGTGGCGGGATCCGACGAGTCATACACGACCAGGCCGTGCGGGCCGAGCACGTGCTCGAGGAATCCGCCGAACGCGGCGGCCATGCCGCGGCCCGGCACGTAGGCCGCGCGTAACGCGGTCATGACGTCGGATCGAAATTCTGTTTCGGGGAGTGCGGCTTCGAGATCGTCAAGTGCGGAATGGATGGCGTCGGTGAGCTGGAGGCGGGCGATGGGTTGCGTGCCCGCGCCCGGCAAGTCCGCGAGCCGCACCGTGGTGGGGGCGAACTCGCTGTCGAGCACCGTACATCCGCTCACTTCAGGCCAGTCGTGGTCCTCGGCGTCGATCCAGAACACGGGCACGACGGGCACGCGGTGATCTTTCGTCACCTGCGCCGCCAGCCTCATCGTCGTGATGGCTTTGAGGAGTGTGAACAGGGGCCCGCCGAACAGGCCGGCCTGCTGGCCGGTGATGATCACGCGCGTCGCGGGGTCGGCCAGCCGCGCCGCCGCGTCGCGCGCGGCCGGAGGCGCGCCGCGGCGCGCCTGTTGCGCGGCGATGACGCGCGCGATTTCGGCCGGTTGACGGGCTAAGCTGCGCGAACGCGCGATGGTGTCGGCCCAGGCCGCCGGTGTGGCGGGATCGCCCGCATAAAACGGCGCCACGTTCGCGAATGCGAACGCGTAATCCGCCGCCAGCCGCCGAATCCACGGGAATGTTCGGATGTCGACCGCCATCGCCGAGGCGGAAGTGGATGTGACGTCGGCTGGCACCGCCACGTACTGTCTCAAACGCTCACCAAGACTGTCAACGGGTCCGCCTTCGCCGTAGGCCACGGCGGGACAGGTGATAACATAGAGACTTGATTTGAACGACGAAGGCGCGTCGCACGACTCCGGATTTGATGATTCCGGCCCCTTTGCGGATACACCTCCTGCTGGAGGCGTTTCACTTGAATCCGCGCTCCAGCATTTTGGCCCCGCGGCCTTCGAGGATTTGATCCCGCGCCTCCAGGCGCTGGCCGCTGATCTCGACGAAGCGCACGACGCGGGCTTCGTTCACGGCAGGCTCCATCCCAGCAAAATCATCGTCACCGCCGACGGCACGTATTTGATGGGGCGCCGTGTGCCGGCCAGCGACACGCTCACGCCCGGTACCGATCAAGCCGCGTTCGCCGTGATCGCGTACGAGTGGATGTTTGGCCGGCGCGTGTCAACGGGCGCAGCGGTGGCGCCGGCTCCACCGTCCGGCGTCGATCGCGGGCGGTTGTCGCAGGCGCTGACGCGGGCGCTGTCGCACGAGGGCGATCGCCAGTACGCGTCGATCACCGACTTCGTCGCGGCGCTGGAGAGGGCGCAAATACCGGAGTTGCCGTTGATGGCGTCGGAACCGGAGGAAGAGGATCCGGTTGGGCCGTTTGTGCCCGAGACGCCCATCGACTCGCGAGCCGCCGGCGCTGCCGGCGTCTCGCTCGCTCAGGGCAAGCCTGCTGCAGACCTTGATGTAGTGAAACCCATCGAGGAGGAATCCGACGCGGAGCCGGTGCCCGCATGGCAACCGCCCCCGCGTCAGGAATCACCACGATTCGGCGGCTTCGCGCTGATCCTTGCCGCGATTGTTGGTGCCGTGTTCGGTTTCGCAGCTGGTTACATGGCGCGGCCGCGCGCCTTGCAGCAGCCGATTCCGGAGGCACAGGCCAGCGAGCCTGCCACGGAAAAAACACTTTCACCTCCGGCTGAGCCGCCGCGTGTGCCGGCGGAAACAAAGACCGCTCCCAAGGAAGCGCCGAAGACTCTTGAAGCTGCCCGGATTGGAAGACTACTGGTTCGCTCGACGCCAGGTGGCGCGAGTGTCACGGTCGATGGCGTGGCGCGCGGAGTGACGCCCGTCGCGATTCGCGATCTCGATCTCGGCTCGCGCGAGATCGCGGTGACGCGGCGGGGGTATCAATCTGAAGAGCGGCGCATCGTATTAACGAGGGCGCGACCGTCGCGGACCGTCGACGTGCGACTGTCCGCCTCCGCGGCCGATGGCCGCTCCGGCGAGACCGCGCCGGCGGCGCGGTCCGGAACAAGCGCACCACGACCGAGCACACCCGCGTCGTTCGGCAAACCGGGCGCGACGACCGGCGTCCTGGCCATCGAATCACAACCCGGCGGAGCGTCGGTGCTATTGAACGGAAAACCCAGCGGTACCACGCCGCTGACGATCAACGATCTCGCGCCAGGCGACTATCGCGTGACGATGACGCTGAAGGGATTTCGGGATTTCGCCACCACGGTTCGGGTGGTGGCGGGTGAGCGCGCGCGCGCGGCGGCACGGTTGACCGAACAGGAGCAGGAATGAACGCGATACTCGCACTGGAAGACGGCACGTGGTTTCAGGGCGTGTCGGCCGGCGCACCGGGGCACACCGAAGGTGAAGTGGTCTTCAACACCAGCATGACCGGCTACCAGGAAGTGCTCACGGATCCGTCATATGCCGGACAGATCGTGACGATGACGGCGCCGCAGATTGGCAACTACGGCGTGGCCGGCACCGACCAGGAATCGGCGAAGCCCCAGGTGGCTGGATTCGTGATGCGCGATCCGTCTCCGGTGTCGAGCAACTGGCGCGCGCAGGGCACGCTCAAGGACTATTTGACGCGCCACAACATCGTGGCCATCGGCGACGTCGACACGCGCGCGTTGACCAAGAAGCTGCGCTCGGCCGGCGTGATGCGCGGCATCATCGCCACCGGCGCGGTCGATCCGCAGGCGCTCGTCGAGCGCGCCCGCGGCATCAGGAACATGGAAGGCAGCGACCTGGTCAAGGACGTCACCTGCGCGGAGCCTTACGACTTTGAGACGTCGCTCGCCGATGCGGTGACCGAGGCCAGCTTCGGCGTGCCGCCGCTGCGCCGGGCCAAGCGCCCGCTGCGCGTGGCCGCGTACGACTACGGCATCAAGCTCAACATCCTGCGGCGGCTGGCCGCGCATGGCTGCCAGGTGCGGGTGTTTCCGGCGAGCACGCCGGCGGCGGACGTCCTGGCGTGGAAGCCCGACGGCATCTTCCTGAGCAATGGTCCGGGCGACCCGGCCGCGGTCACCTACGCGATCAAGAACATCAAGGAGATCGCGAAGAGCGAAGTGCCGACGTTCGGGATCTGCCTCGGCCACCAGCTGATGGGCCTCGCGTTCGGCGCGAAGACCTATAAGCTGAAGTTCGGCCATCGCGGCGGCAATCACCCGGTGAAGCAGCTTGAATCCGGCGCCGTGGAGATCACGTCGCAGAATCACGGTTTCGCGGTCGATCCGGATTCGCTGCCGGCGAACGTGAAAGTGACGCACTTGAATCTGTACGACGGCACCGTGGAAGGCCTGCGCCACACCGACAAGCCGATGTTCTCAGTGCAGTATCATCCCGAAGCTTCGCCGGGTCCGCACGACGCGGACTATCTGTTCCAGGAATTCCTCGACGAAATGGAAAAGTAGCGACCGCTCCATGCCCAAACGAACAGATATCAAGCGCGTGCTCGTGATTGGCTCGGGTCCGATTGTCATCGGCCAGGCGGCGGAGTTCGACTACTCGGGCACGCAGGCCATCAAGGCGCTGCGCTCGGAAGGTCTCGAAGTGGTGCTGGTGAACAGCAACCCGGCGACGATCATGACCGACCCGGAGCTGGCCGACAAAACCTACGTCGAGCCGCTGACCCCGGACGCGGTGGAGAAGATCATCGAGCGCGAGAGGCCCGATGCGCTGTTGCCGACGGTGGGCGGCCAGACCGCGCTCAACCTCGCCGTGCAGCTCGACGAGCTCGGCGTGCTCAAGAAGTAC
>Ga0114129_10005958_pt1 | contig 17260 bp, 14 predicted proteins | sample RhiMetdeltSRZDD1_FD_80071 | JGI IMG/M metagenome (GOLD analysis project Ga0114129, IMG submission 80071) | Populus rhizosphere microbial communities from Tennessee, USA - Rhizosphere MetaG P. deltoides SRZDD1 (version 2) (version 2) | ecosystem: Host-associated > Plants > Roots > Rhizosphere >... | reverse complement strand
TCGGCCTGTTTGGCCATGGCCCGCTGCATTTCCTGTGGCAGGTCAATTTGCTTTACTTCTACATTCGATACTTTAATGCCCCATGGTTCGGTATGTGTGTCGATGATCTGTTGTAGTTTTTGATTGATCTTTTCGCGTTGCGAAAGCAGGTCGTCGAGCTCCGATTGCCCCAATACACTTCGTAATGTTGTTTGCGAAAACTGAGAGGTGGCCACGAGGTAATTTTCAACTTCAACAATAGCTTTTTTCGGTTCCATCACCCTGAAGTATACAACAGCATTTACTTTTATCGACACGTTATCTTCGGTAATGATATCCTGCGGCGGAACATCCATAACCACCGTGCGCAAACTCACCTTTACCATTTTATCAATTACGGGGATCAGCAAAATAAGTCCGGGACCGCGTACCGCCATTACGCGTCCCAACCTGAAAACTACACCACGCTCATATTCGCGCAGTATGCGAATGGCGCTCGATAATACAAAGATCAAAAACAGAATTATTACAATGGCCGAAGCCGATATTGGTAATGAGTTCATAAAAAAACTTATTTATGTTGATGGTTCGTTGTATACGTCAACCTGCAGGGTAAGATTGTGAATGCCGGTTACAATTACTTTTTTCCCTTCGGGAATAAGGCCGGCCGGCGATATGGCTCTCCATATTTCTCCATGCATGCGAACTGTGCCGGCTGGGTTCAGCTCACTGATCGCATGGCCAATTTCACCAATCATGGCTTCTAGTCCGGTAACGGGTTTGGCCCGTTGCGCTTTTAATCCCATGCCTACCACAAACAAAAAGAACAGGGAAGAAATACCAACGGCGGTAATAATCACACTCCACGATAAACTGGCAATCGACCAGGCCTGATTTGTTCTGATCAACATCATTGATCCCAGCAGCAATGATATTACCCCTCCGATGGCCAGCAATCCATGACTTACTATTTTAATTTCGAGCAGGAACAGTATTATACCAAAAACGATCAGGGCAAGACCTGCATAATTAACCGGCAATGTATGCATGGTATACAAAGCAAGAATGATACAAATGCCGCCGATGATACCGGGAAAGATGGCACCCGGATTATACAATTCAAAAATGAGTCCGTATAATCCCAGCAGAAATAAAATATAGGCAACATTGGGATCACTTAGAATATTCAGCATCTTTTCGCCCCAACCCATTTCAAGCACTTCAACGCTTGCATTCTTTGTATGCAACACAGTGGTGCCTGTACTAACGGTAACCGTTTTACCATCTATATTATTCAACAGCTCCTGTTCATTGGCTGCAATAAGATTGATGACATTATTTTCCAGCGCTTCTTTTTCTGTTATCGATACACTGCTGCGTACGGCCTGTGCGGCCCATTCAACATTGCGTTCGCGTTTGGCAGCGATAGTACGAATGAACGCCATAGCATCATTGGTTGCTTTTTCGCTCATAATGGTATCCATTTGGCCCTGGGTGCTTACCGGATGGGCGGCGCCGATATTGGTGCCCGGCGCCATAGCGGCAATATGGGCGGCCATAGTTATAAAAACGCCGGCCGATCCGGCATGCGCTCCGCCAGGCGATACATATACAATTACCGGTACGTTTGATTCAAGTATATCGCTTACAATAACACGGGTGCTTTTAAGTAAGCCGCCTGGTGTGTTCAGATGAATAAGTAAACAGGTTGCCTGGTCGGTTTTTGCTTTTTCAATGGCGCGGTGAATAAAATCGGCAGTGGCAGGATTGATCGTTGCATCCAGATAAAGAGAAAGTACTTTTTGCGCATACAAAGGCCATGGAGTAACAAGCAAAAGAAAGTATAATACTATACGCTTCATATAAACTCAAATAGCATTGGCAATGCAGTTGCATGATTGCAACAGGTGTTTAAGAACTAAGTATATGTAATTTACTAAAAATGCACCGCAATAGCAATTTTAAAATCAATTGTCCTATTGCCCAAAGAAGTTAAGGAAGGCGCTTTTTCTGTATGAAGCTATTTAGTAATAAGACCGTTTACCGGCAGATAGTAAAATAACAGTAAAGTATATACTAATTGAGCAGGCTGTTAACCCTGCGCAGGAAACATTTTGGCAGGAAGTTTAAAGGGTTGCCCGCCAAATCCATCCAAGCAAAAAACAGATAAATACTATACCCGGCGAGGGAATACGGGTGAAGGTAAGCAGCAGCCAGGTGCCAATTATAACGCCGATGTTCAATAAACTAACGGAGTGAAAACCGATAACCGAAATATCACGCATCATATAAATGGTGCCGGCCACCATAATGCCAACAACTACGGCATTGATGCCTTCCATGGCACGGTATACCACAACATATCGTTGCAAATTATACCAGATGGGAAAAAAGAACAATACCAGCAGGGCGCTTGGTAAAAAAATAGCAACAGACCCAATGAGGCACCCGAGTATTTGCCAGCCCGGGCCCTTATCTTTCATAGCCATGCCGCCCATAAATGAAGCAATGGAAAATACCGGTCCGGGTATAGCGCGCACAATACCGGCGCCGGTGTAAAAATCATTCCGGTCGACGCTGATCACATTCCCTTTTTTATTCAGGTTCTTTCTGATAACCATCGGCGATTTTGGGCGTTCAACATATTGCTCGTACATCATGGGAATTAGTACCTGTCCGCCGCCAAATACCAGACTGCCGAAACGGTAGGTATTTTCAAAAAGGTTTAGCGGACGGCGATTGGGCCAATCGTTTTTACGGGCCAGTTCACTCACAACACCAGCCACCAAAAATATAATGGCGAATAACCAGATGTTTCCCCATTTAATTTTTTTAACCGGTTGTGGTTTTTCGGGAATGCGCTTATCGCTGAGGTTAGTAACAAACCCACCTGCCACCAGCAACAGCGGCAATACCCAGGGCGATTTGAAAAGGAAATAGGTAGCAATGGTACTTACTACCATTATCACGCGGGTAATATTATTATGAATAGCTACTTTGAACGATTTGGTAGCGGCAAAAGCCAGAAAGCCCACGGCCATGGGTTGAATGAATTTAAATATACCATCGCTTATTGACTTGCTATCGAAAAACTCGAGGAGGAACGAAAACGCACCCATCAAAAAACAGGCCGGTGCAATCCATATCATCAGCGTTAAAACAGCGAGGGGAACGCCGCCCCGTTTATATCCTATTAAGGTAAGAACCTGTGTTGAAGAAGCGCCTGGTAACAGCTGGCAAAAGGAATTATATTCAAGCAGCTCCTGTTCGGTTACATCATGGCGCTGTTGAACAAATGTTTTCATCACCATACCAAAATGGCCCTGCGGACCGCCAAAGGCTGAAATACTATGAAAAAAAACAGCTTTTAAAAAAGGGATATGACGAAGAAGGATCATTCACATTCGTTCAAATAATCAAAAAAGCACAAGTTAGGAATTGTGTAACATTTCAGACGATTTATAATGATGGTTTCCAGCGCGATCGTGGCTCAAAAAAATTACAGAGTGGTTTGTGCCCATCCATATAACTTCCGGTTTTCTTCGCGGCCGGGTGTTCCTGAATTAACCCGTGCATACACCAGGCCCAGAGAGGCGAATATTTCATTAATGCGTGTACCGGTGCCCGCCAAACTTTGCAACCACAAACTGGCAGTATTGTCGCTGGTGGTAAGCATGAGCATAATTACTTTATGCAAACCTATATCTTCGCCGCTTTTGAAAGAACCCGGAATATCTTCGCCGGCACATAGTAAGGAGTCCTTGTATTCGGGCAGCTGATGATAGTGGCACTAAAGATAAGGAATAATAATAATATGTGTTTTTAATAATATTGGAGCTGGCGACGATACTAACATTAATGAATCAACGATAATACCCATTGCGTTCAATTTCCTCCACTACCTTATCCGGCACCAGGTAGCGTATAGACTTCCCCTGCTTCACATTATTTCGTATATGCGTAGCAGATATCTGCAGCAGGGGCGCGTCCATAATGGTGATCGATCCCTGGTTAAAATTATTGATCACTTCGTGACCCGGGCGGCGGTACACATAAATAGGGCAGTGCTGCAGAATGAATTCATAATTCTTCCATTTGCCCAGATTTTCAAAACTGTCGCTGCCCATAATAATGGCAAACTCGTGGGCCGGATATTTTTCATGCAAATAAGCGAGGGTGTTCGCCGTATACGAAGGCTGTGGCAAACGAAACTCAATATCGCTGGCTTTTAATTTCGGCTCTGCTTCCACCGACAATTGCACCAGGTACAGGCGGTGATATGCATTTAATAAACTGCCCGATTGCTTGAACGGATTTTGTGGCGACACAACAAACCACACCTGGTCAAGATCAGTGTGCTGCAACATGTAATTGGCAATGATCAAATGACCGTGATGAATAGGATTGAAGGATCCAAAATATAGTCCGACTTTCATTTGCTTTGTAATTTCCGCCATTTTAAAGTTCCTCAAAAAATGTGGCGGGATAATATTTTTTTGCAAAGAAACGGATTCAAATAGTTGCGTTCACTGTTCTTCCAAAGCATTTAATTGAAAATCTATTAATTTCAGAACCTGAAGAATATTTTATCGCGCTGCAACAATCTTTGCACCTCCTATATATTTCACAGGTTCAATCCTGCCTTCTATCATTGTTCCAAAAGCAATACCTATGGCAAGCATACAACTGTATGAACTTGTTTTTGGTTTTTTATTCCCCTGTAATGATATTGTAACCGGAGCTGAAGCGGAGTTTACAGGCAACCAGTCTTCTTCATGTATTTCAGGAAAAAACTCTTCATATTTTTCCATCGGTTTATAGCCGTAGGCTGTATAAAACAAATCAGGAACTATACCCATCACTCCAATAAAACGGTACCATTGATAATTGCCGGGAGCAACAAAATTCAGATTCGGCATCAGGGCCGGGATATCTATAGTTGCCTGTAAGGAATCTTTTGAAAGGGTATAGGCAATGGGGGTTCTTACAATGGTATCAAAAAGGAAACGACGGTTCAGCGTAAATCCTTCCAGCAGCCGCGGGTTTTGTGATAGTAAAATGTTGCGCTGGCCGAACCCACTTGTAGTATCCATTGCCTGAATAGGTTTCAATAGTGCATTAAGGGGTCCTGTAAAATTATAATCAGCCAGGAATTGAAGGGGCCACAGTATGTGTTTCACTTTTTTGGCTGCCGTTGCCCGCCCTCCGAATTCCACATTGTTTCGACGGGTTAAATCAAACCGGGGAGAATTTTTAATCTGTTCGTGGGAAGGACCGCCTTTTTTACGAAGAATGATTTTGTCACTGCCCCGCATTTTATAAGCACTCAGCTTTTGCAGGGAGCCTGTAAACAATATGTCGCCAATTAATTGTGCCATAAGTAGAGTGGTTTAATAGTAAATGAATATTAGAAGGAGAGGCCCTTCCTACCCAATTATAGAAACAGTCGGAGATAATATTTAACTAAACCGGAGATATCCCGGATTATAAAAAATCTGAGATATCTGCGGGTTAACTCACGGATATATCCGGAATATATCCGGGATATCTAATTAAAACCCTTAGCTCGCCCTCAGGTCAACTAACGTTCAGCCTTTCCCCAGGGCTTACCCAGGTAGTACTCACCAAACGCCAGATACATAAAAGCTGTTCCCGGGAATGTCGATGTTTTTGTTTCTAAAAGGATGTTTATTAGAAAAGCGACCGGTTCATTATTTTTAAATAAGAACCTTAGGTACAGGAAGGAGTCTACCCGGAGTAGAGGAAGGATGATTAATTTAACAGAGATATATAATCAATCGTCGTGCGTACCGGTGACAAGATTAATCAATGCAAGGCATCCCGGTACTAATGTGATATTTCATACAAACCGGTAGTATTTGAATATTGGAGAAATACTTCAATAAAGGGAGAGAGGAAGAAGGATAAATAAGTATGGCTTTGCGGCTTTAGAGAACCAGGCCATGATCTGGTCACTGGTTCTGAAATTCATTCACCTCTTGTAGAGTAGCAACTTCACCCAATAAAACCCGGTCCGGTGGTGAAGCTTTGTATGGGAGGTAATACAATTAAAGGATTAGGGTACCCTTAGGCAATTTGCAATTCCTCAACAAAAATGTTATCTGCCTCATTGAGTCGCAAACTAAGGTTGTATCCGGCCACCGTAATTGATATGGGATCCCCCAGGGGAGCAATCTGTTCAACCTTTACTAACTCGCCAGGTACACAACCCATTTCCATAAGTTTTAAAAAGAGGTCATTGTTCTCAAAAGAAAGTATCCGGGCTACTGTTCCTGCTTCTATTTCTGATAATCGTTTCATAATTCAATAGTCAACAAATGTAGCTTTGTATTATTTAATGACTGTTACGAATTTCGAAAAATGCAAAGAAAACCATCTCCCCTCGTTCAATTCCATTTTCTTGAGCCTGTTTCCCTAACCCAAAGGACCCTTGTAAAAGAGGTGATCCGGGACCTGTTCAAAAAAGAAAAGACTCCATTGGAACAACTGCAATACATCTTCTGTTCGGATGAATATCTTTTACAGATCAATAAGCAATACCTGCAGCATGATTATTACACTGATATCATCACCTTCGATCTTTCTGAAAACTCGGGCCCGGTAACCGGGGAAATTTACATTAGCATCGACCGGGTTAAAGACAATGCCCAGGCCTTTAAAGTCTCCTTCAAACAGGAGCTACTAAGAGTAATCTTCCATGGAGCCCTTCACTTGTGTGGCTATAAAGACAAGTCGAAAATAGATGAAGTAGCCATGCGAAAGGCTGAAGATAAATATCTACAGTATTACTTATCCAAAGTTAAATAGCTTGTTCCACGTGGAACTCTTTGAAAAACATAATCATGAGTTCCACGTGGAACATCGGGATGAAAACAAAGCATCGCAAAGTAATTGGCTCCCTCAGTCTTCTCGTTTTCCCAGGTCTTTAGCCCCTCGAAGAATCATTGAAAATGCTTCCAAAAAGGCCTCGGGTTTGGACCACCTGATGTTATGCTCTCCTTTCCATATCCTTCCTGTGTTTTCCCTTGAATCATGGAAAAGTTCCTTCACAATAGCTCGGATTTGGACACCCTGACCTTATACTTCCCTAAAATTCCATTTTCCCCTTCCAGTGTTTTGCCCCTTGAATCACGGTAAAAGCTCCTTCGCAATAGCTCGGATTTGGACACCCTGCCTTATACTTTCCCTCAAATTCCATTTCCCCTCTCTGTGTTTTTTTCCCTTTATGAATAGAAAAGGTACTCTCCAAATAACCCTCGGTTTCCGGCTAAACAGACCCTTATACCCCTCAAACTCCTTTTCATCTTCCCTACTAAATACTATTCTTGCCTTCTTTGGGTTCACTCCCAATATCAAAGACGATCAATAGAAATATCACCATTCCCTTCAATCTTAACCTCACACTTTTCTCCCTGTATACAAATTCATTAGCTCAGACCCCAGGAAAAATCCTATTCAAATACCATTATAATGGGAGAAGGATCTATACTCACCCTGATTCCACTTTCTTTCTCACTACTTAATGGCACCCTTCACCCGTTTGAATCATTCTTTGAAAATGGATATTAAAATGCCTTCTTTAGAACCCTCTCTTATAACCTTCCCTGTTCCTTTGAATTAGTTTACCCACCTATATTTATGAGCACCACCCAATGAATTCCTCTACACCTTGTTCCTTCAAAAGTTCCTTAAGCTCTTCACCGCCTGCAAAGCCCTTCACCAATATTCTTTTAGCTTCGGACTTAGTAATCCTTCCTGCTCTCCTTGCAATTCAGCCTTTCCTTCTTCCGCTCAATTATGCTCTTCCCTCCCTGGTTAACCTCTATTTATAAAAGTGGCGATTGAAATATCCCCTTAGAATCCAGGGTAAATCCACTCTTTTTCTCTTTGGAATATGGTTGCCCAGTGTACTAATGCTTCAACCTTTCTCCTTTAAAATCCCAAAATCAGTCTACCAATAAACACAATTTGTTGTAAGGGCCCTGTTCAATTTAAACCTTTGCCGACCTTCCTATTAACCCCATTCCAATCTGAAAGGGTAGGGAAGCAACCCTCAGGGAATCATATGGCCCTGATCTCCTTTTTCATTGATCCTTCTTTGACTTTAGTATACTCTTCCCTCCCTTGATTTTGAATCCTGGCTTTCCAGACATTCAATTCTAAAAGCCTTTTGATTCTTCATTTAACCAGCGAAAGTCAAGTATCACTTGTACAAAGCAGCTCGTCTTCCCTAACTTAAAGTCCTTCTCCACTATCCTCTTTCCCATATGTTCTGTCCATTTCATCCCATTAATAATTGATAGGGGGTTGTTTCGATTTTGCTCTCTGGGTGCTCCTGCCGCCACCCAAATTCCTATATCAAAACAACATCTCCCTGCACCCATTACATCCTTTGCAACCTTTCCCTTTTCTCTATCAATAACAAAAGGAACCATTCAAATTTGATCCATCATTATCCTTTCTACTTCTTTACCCTCATATTCACCCCTATTTCTCTTTCTCCTCTTTGAAACCCTTAGTGTAATTTTGCATCTTATGTTTCCACAATACGATATCATAGTAGTAGGGGCGGGTCATGCAGGTTGTGAGGCCGCCGCGGCAGCAGCTAATTTGGGTTCCAAAGTTCTATTGGTGACCATGAACATGCAAACCATTGCCCAAATGAGCTGTAACCCGGCCATGGGTGGAATTGCCAAAGGACAGATCGTTCGTGAAATTGATGCCATGGGTGGTTATTCAGGGATTGTTACTGATGCCAGTATGATCCAGTTTCGTATGCTGAACCGGTCTAAAGGTCCGGCTATGTGGAGCCCCCGGGCACAAAACGACCGCATGTTGTTCGCCGCTACCTGGAGGGAAATGCTGGAAAAAACGCCTAATGTTGATTTTTACCAGGATATGGTAAGATCACTCATCATAAAAGATAATCGTGCTTGCGGTGTAGTAACCGGTTTAGGACATGAAATTCATTCCAAAGCAGTAGTTATAACCAGCGGTACCTTTTTAAATGGTATCATTCATATTGGTGAAAAACAATTCGGTGGGGGTAGGGTAGCTGAAAAAGCGGCCACCGGTATTACTGAACAACTGGTTGAACTGGGTTTTGAGAGTGACCGCCTGAAAACAGGAACTCCTCCCCGTATCGATGGACGTAGTTTAGACTACACCAAAATGGAAGAACAAAAAGGCGATGAGGAAATGGTGGGCTTTTCTTTCGCAGAAACTAAAAAACCAAGTGAACAACGAAGCTGCTGGATTACCTACACCAGTCAGAAAGTTCACGATATTTTAAAAACAGGGTTCGACAGAAGTCCTATGTTCGCCGGCCGAATTGAAGGCATTGGTCCGCGTTACTGTCCGAGCATAGAAGATAAGATCAATCGTTTTGCCGAAAGAGAAAGACACCAGCTTTTTATTGAACCCGAAGGATGGAATACTGTCGAGATCTATGTAAATGGTTTCTCTACTTCTTTGCCTGAAGACGTTCAATTTGCAGCGCTTAAACAGGTGGCGGGTTTTGAAAATGTTCGTGTGTTTCGTCCGGGTTATGCCATTGAATACGATTATTTCCCACCAACGCAATTAAAACATTCGCTCGAAACACGACTGATCGATAACCTGTTCTTTGCCGGTCAAATCAACGGAACTACCGGTTATGAAGAGGCCGCCTGCCAGGGATTAATGGCCGGTATCAATGCGCATCAAAAAGCAAAAGAACTGGAACCGGTTATTTTAAAAAGAAGCGATGCCTATATCGGTGTACTGATCGATGACCTCATCAGCAAAGGGACCGAAGAACCTTACCGCATGTTTACCAGCCGTGCTGAATTCAGAACCATCCTTCGCCAGGATAATGCCGACCTGCGGTTAACCGAATTAAGTTATCGTTTGGGTCTGGCGTCGCAGGCAAGAATGGATAATGTGATTGAGAAAAGAGATGGCGTTGAAAAAATTAAAAACATTCTGAAAGAAATATCGCTGGAGCCTTCTGAAGCTGATGGATTTCTGGCTGAAAATAATTCTGCTCCATTACCTCAAAAACAAAAAGCTGTACAGGTATTATTAAGACCAAACATCAGTTTGGAAGCAATGATCGCCGGACTACCAAAAATTAAAGAAGCATTAAATGGTTTCTCTTCAGATATAATTGAGCAGGCCGATATCCAGATAAAGTACAACGTATACATCGAAAAAGAAAAAGAACTGGTAAAAAGAATGAACCAGCTGGAGGATCTGATGATACCTGAAAATTTCGATTACGATAGAATTGTTTCCCTATCGAATGAAGCCATGCAAAAATTCAAAAAGATAAAACCACGTACATTGGGTCAGGCGAGCAGGATCAGTGGAGTGAATCCAAGCGATGTACAAATATTAATGGTGTATATGGGCAGATAAAAGTTTAGCCGGCGAGGTTAGTGGAATTGTTTTTTTGTTTCCAGCCAGCTATGAGCTCGTTTATACTTGGATTGATACCTGGCTTTACTTTTCCTCTTAACTTTCTTCTTATTCTGAATACAAAGCAAATAAGACCTAAAAGAAAATAAAGAAAGTTAAGCAACTCCATAAGTATAGATTGATATAATCAATTTACACTTTTTCGCATATACCTGCAAAAAGGGAATGCTAATGTAAAGTGAAAGCTTTCAGTAATTATCGCTTTAAAGTACAACTACCTGAAAATCAGCCAATTGATTAAATTAAATCTGCGAATAGGGAAGTGGCTCCAGGAACACTCTTCGTATATTAGAAACCGTATTAGCATACTTCGGATCTGTTGAAACCCGCTTCCAGTCTGCATCTGCACCGAATGCAGCCCAGTTCTTATCCCTCTCTGCCATGTCTTTAAAGGTAACCATATACGTTAGACAAGGCAGATTGGGTCCTGCTATAGCTTCACCAAAAAATACAGGGTTTAATTTGGTGCGGTAAAAAATGGTGAACTCTTCTTCATTAAACATTTTAATCTTTCGGCGTACTGCATCTTCACTGTATCCTTCATAAGTTCTTAATTCAAAGATCCGGGATGCTGCGGCTGGAACTTTCAAGGCCGGCAGTCCGTCGAATGCCATTAATAAAGAAGTATTCATTCTGTTGTAAACCGGCTTGTCGGCAGGAATGGCTTGCCAGGCAGCACTGCTTTTTTTAAAATCTTCATCGCCTTTAACTTTTGAATTTACAGGGATATAATCTTCAAAAGAAGCATAGACGATCAACACATAAATTTTTGCAGGCTCCGACTTTCCAGATTCCTTAAAAACGCCAACCGATTTAACCCCAAACTTATTGAGTGCCGGAATCAGGGCTTTTTCCAGATACTCATGCAGGGAATTTTGACTGCTTCCAAAATGAATTTCATATTCACGAAATTCATACAATTCTTTTTGAGCAATTTTATCGTTAGCGCCAAACGCCAGCTGGCCTGTGGCCACGGCCGATGTGGTGATTGCAGCTCCCTGAATAAAATTTCTCCTTTTCATACGACAGGCAAATCAATTTGAATTAATCAAATATGATCAGATCAACTATCTGCTCAAGATACTTTTGATCTGTTTCATCAAACTCCGACAGATTTTCACTATCGACATCAAGAACAGCCAACACTTTTTTATTTCGGATAATGGGTACCACAATTTCTGACCGCGACTTACTGCTGCAGGCAATATGTCCGGGAAATTGTTCAACGTCTGGAACCAAAATGGTTTCGGCCTTTTCCCAACTGGTTCCACATACCCCTTTCCCTTTTTTGATGCGGGTACAGGCAACCGGTCCCTGAAACGGCGCCAATACCAACTGGTTTTCTTTTACCAGATAAAACCCAACCCACAACCAGCTAAACTGTTCTTTAAGCGCTGCGACTATGTTAGCCAGATTGGCAATAAGGTCCGGTTCCCCATCGAGCAATCCTTTGATTTGAGGAATAAGTGCCTGATACTGTTCTTCTTTCGTTCCCTGTGCTATACTCAAATCTTCCGCCATGGGGCAAATATAGTTTTCGTTAAAGATTCAAAAATCCACCTGTTCACTAAAACAGCTCCACTAACAGCCTTTGTTACGAAGTAGGGCCTTATCACCAGGTTATCCACATATTTACCCTGTTAATTGACATTCATCCCTAAATTCATTCACACTGAAATTCAGTTTTGCAGCCTGCTGAGACCATCCGATGGGTGGGTTCAGCAGCTTAGCCTTCGCGAAAACCCGTCAGATTCATTTTTCTAAATACTGAATACCAACATGTTGTCATAATCCAAAACGAGCGCTGATCTCCAGCATTCGGTCAATTGGCTTTTTGGCTGCCTTGCGCAAGTCTTCATCCATCGTGATTTCCGGCGTTTCGTATTCCATGCACAGATACAGCTTTTCAAGCGTATTCAGTTTCATGTGTGGACAATCATTGCAGGCGCAGCTGTTATTGGGAGGAGCAGGGATAAAAGTCTTATTCGGCGATGCTTTTTGCATCTGGTGCAAAATTCCTGTTTCGGTAGCCACGATGTATTCCATGGCATCGTCTTTTTGCGTGTAATTCAGCAGACCGGTGGTAGAACCGATGTAATCGGCATGTTTCAAAACAGCGTCTTCACATTCGGGGTGGGCGATAAACTTTGCTTTCGGATGCCGTACTTTCAGTTTCGTGATTTTTTCAAGGCTGAATATTTCATGCACCATGCAGGCCCCGTTCCACAACACCATATCGCGACCGGTTTTTTTCACCAGGTAGGCGCCGAGATTTTTATCGGGTGCAAAAATGATCGGCTGATCGGGTGGCACACTTTGCACGATCTTTTCGGCATTACCCGATGTGCAGATGATATCGCTGAGTGCTTTAATTTCCGCAGTGCAGTTGATGTAGGAAATCACAATGTGACCCGGATGCTTTTCCTTGAATTTTTTAAACAGATCGGCCGGGGCGCTATCGGCCAGTGAGCAGCCGGCTTTCAAATCGGGCAGCAGCACTTTTTTGCTCGGGTTCAGGATTTTCGCAGTTTCGGCCATGAAATGCACGCCGGCGAAAACAATGATATCGGCCTTTGTTTTTTCGGCCTGTTGCGCCAGCCCCAGGCTATCCCCGATGTAATCGGCCACATCCTGAATATCGGGCTCCTGGTAGTAGTGCGCGAGCAAAATCGCATTTTTTTCTTTTTTCAATCTTTCAATTTCGTGAAACAGATCGAGCGTGGGGTCAACATCGATGTCAAGGAACCCGGCCTTCTTCACATTTTCCTTCGCCGCGGCGAGGTGGATATCTTCCATAGTATTTATATTAATTCTATTATTTTATAAATAAACTACTATTATTACGGCTGTGAATTCGTGGATAAAATTCAGTTCCGGAAATTTGGTAAAGTTACAAAACCCTGGTTATCCACGCTTTTCCACTTTCTTTCAACATCTAACAATTATGATGGGGTGCTGGTTTTGGCCGTTTATCCACTGCGGTGGAATAAAAAGGGCCGGGATAAAATGTTTGTTAAGGGAATATAAACGCTGTGTTAACGGAGCATGAATAACTAAGGGTTTTTATACATCGTCCGGTAAACAAAACCCCGGGGTATAACTTATGTTCTATCTATCCACCAAAACCAATGTGTAAAAACCCGGGTTACCAACATAATTTCGGGGTTATACAGAAACGGTGTTAGCATTGTTTTCACGGTAATGTTTCACGACCCAGGCAAATATTAATAAAATTGCGTTTGTTCACATGGATGTGGATTGGTAAAACCTTTAATTGATGCCGGTTTTACATCGTTTTCCACAATTTGTTCATAATCTTTTTTCACCTATTTTTGCCATCCCTTTAAAGAAAAAAGTATATACTTATAATATGTCAGTTATTCAAAGAATCCGCGACAAAGCAGCGTGGATAATCATTGGTGCGATTGCTTTAGCCCTTATCGCCTTTATCGTACAGGATGCCTTACAGGGAGGAGGCAGAGGTTTATTTAGTGGAAGCTCTACCGTACTCGGAAAAGTTAACGGCACCGAGATCGATGTTCGTGAATTCGAACAGCGGTATAAAATGGCCGAAGATAACTACCGTGCCCAGAATTATCCTATCAACGACCAAATGCGTAATCAAATTCGTGAAAGCCTGTGGAACGAATATATTGAAGAAGCGCTGATGGGCAAAGAGTACGATAAATTGGGTCTTGTAACAACCGAAAATGAGCTGGGTGATATATTATATGGCGCCAACCCACCCCAGATGCTGAAACAACAGTTTACCGATTCAACCGGGGTGTATAATGGCCGTGCTGCTTATCAGGCAGTAAAATCATTGAAGAAAAACACACCTCAGTATAATAGTTTTGTTGAGTTTCAGCTTTCGCTGATGAAAAACCGTCAGCGTGAGAAATTCACAGCCCTTATGGGAAAAACTGTATATGTTCCCAAATGGCTGGTTGAAAAAAATAATGCTGAAAACAGTCAGCGTTCTTCCATCTCATATGTAAATGTTCCTTATTCAACCGTTTCTGATTCGGCAGTTAAAATAACTGATGAAGATGTGAAACAATATGTTGATGCACATAAAGAACAGTACAAACAGGAAAATGAACGTAGCCTTGTTTATGTAACATTCGATGCTTCGGCCAGCAAAAGCGACAGCGAAGCAGTATATAACCAGGTTACCCAGGCAAAAGATGCCCTCGCTAATGCAAACACCACTTCAGATATTCAAAACGTAATTGCAAACAATTCTTCCGAAACGCCATTTTTCGACGGATATGTATTGAGCACGAAAATGCAAATGTCGAATGCCGATACATTACGTAAACTGGCCGATGGAGCAGTGTTTGGTCCTTACCTCGATGGTGGTAATTATGTATTGGCAAAAATGGTTGGCCATCGTAGTATGCCGGATAGCGTAAAATGCCGTCATATATTAATTAAGGTAGCCGATCAGCAGGGTCAAACCAGAACCGATAGCGCTGCCAAAAAACTGGTCGACAGTATTGAAACCGCCATTAAAGGTGGCGCCAGCTTCGACAGCATGGTGGTGAAATACAGCGATGATCCGGGCAGCAAGGATAAACAAGGGGAGTATGAATTTACCTCGATGCAGTTTTCGAACCTGAGCAAGGAATTTGCTGAAGTAATATTTTATGGTAACACCGGCGATAAAAAAGTGGTGAAAGTTGAAAACGCTTCTTACACCGGATACCATTATATAGAAGTACTGAGCCAGAAGAAAATTGAAACGGCTTATAAAATTGCTTACATATCGCGCGCCGTTGTTCCCAGCGACGAAACAATTAATTCAGCCAATGGTTTGGCTCAACAATTTGCAGCCGAAAGCCGCACGCTCACTGCCTTCAATGATAATGCTACTAAAAAGAAGTTGAATAAATTCCCTACCGACGTGAAAGAATCTGATTATATGATCATGGGATTAGGCGAAGCACGGGAAGTGATTCGCTGGGCATTTAACGATGCTAAAAAAGGCCAGGTTGCCGAACACGCATTTTTTATTGGCGAAAAATATGTTGTGCCTGTAGTAACACAGGAATTTGAAAAAGGAACCATGTCGGTTGAAAAGGCACGCCCGATGGTTGAGTATAAAGTTCGCAACCTGAAAAAAGCCGAGCAGATCACTAAAAAAATCGGCAACGCTTCTACGCTCGAAGCTGTGGCGCAGGCTACCGGTCAGCAGGTGTTGAAAGCCGACAGCGTTACCTTCGGTAGCACCTTTATACCAAATGTTGGTAATGAGCTGAAAGTATTGGGAGCTTCTTTCAATAAAGATTTCCAAACTAAAGTTTCTGCCCCCATAAAAGGGGAGTTGGGTGTATTTGTTATTAAAGTTGATAACATTACTGCATTACCCAATCCTAACTTCGATGCCAAACAACAACAGCAAGGTTTGCAACAGCAAATGGGAGCTATGGTTGGTTACAGAACCTTTGAGATCATGAAAAAAGCTGCGAAAATCAAGGATTACAGAATTAAGTTTTTTTAGTTGAGATAAGCTGAAAAGTTAATAAGTTGAAAGGTTGACAAGGATTTAAGCCCTGTCAACCTTTCGTCTTTTAAAGGGTGGGTCACCTTCTAAAAGGTGGCCCATCCTTTAAACTTTTAAACCTATTGCCTACCTTTGTACCTGTTTAGTGAAAAAGGAATTTTATGAGTGATGAAATTGTAAATAAGGTAGCCCAAAGTCAGCTGGTCACCATTGACCTGGAAACTTATTATCCTGCAGAAGAAATTGCGGTATTTGACCTGAAGCCGCATTTGTTCATGGAACTGATTTTGAAGGAAAAAGAATTCAGGGCGGCTTTACAAAATAACGACTGGTCTGTTTATCAAAATAAAATAGTAGCAGTTACCTGTTCGGCCGATGCCATTATTCCCATGTGGGCTTATATGCTGGTAACATCTTACCTGCAACCGGTGGCAAAGGAAGTTATTTACGGAGATGAGAATGCAGTAAAACAACAACTGTTTTTACAACGGATTGAAGCTATTAATGTTGAAGAGTATATCGATAAGCGGATAGTGATAAAAGGCTGCGGAGATATACCGATTGGTGAGTTTGCCTACCTGGCCATTACAAAAAAGTTAGTGCCGGTAGTTAAAAGCCTGATGTATGGCGAACCTTGCAGTACTGTTCCTATTTTTAAAAGAAAATAACTAACGAAAGCCGATGCCGACGCGTCGGCTTTTTTATTTGGCAAACAAAACCGTTCACTATGGACGTAGAAATATTAGCACGCATACAATTTGCCTTTACCATCGCCTTTCATTACATCTATCCGCCTTTGAGTATAGGCTTGGGTTTACTGCTGGTAGTTTTTGAAGGATTATACCTGAAGACCGGCAATAAAACATACGAACAGATCACCCGCTTCTGGATCAAGATCTTTGCCCTCATCTTTGGTATTGGTGTAGCTACCGGTATTATTATGGAATTTGAGTTTGGCACCAACTGGGCCACCTACTCAAAATATGTAGGCGATATATTCGGAAGCGCCCTGGCTGCAGAAGGCATTTTTGCTTTTGCACTGGAATCGGGCTTTTTGGGCATTTTGTTATTTGGTTGGAACCGGGTTAGTCCGCGTGTGCATTTTTTCTCAGCCGTAATGGTTTTCCTCGGCTCCATGTTCTCGGCCATATGGATCGTAGTGGCCAACTCGTGGCAGCAAACGCCTGCCGGCTTTCATATTGTAGGCGATGGTATGGATGCACGTGCCGAGATTATTGATTTCTGGGCCATGGTATTTAACCCCTCGAGTGTTGAACGTTTGATACATGTGTGGAT
>Ga0114129_10005957_pt1 | contig 17261 bp, 18 predicted proteins | sample RhiMetdeltSRZDD1_FD_80071 | JGI IMG/M metagenome (GOLD analysis project Ga0114129, IMG submission 80071) | Populus rhizosphere microbial communities from Tennessee, USA - Rhizosphere MetaG P. deltoides SRZDD1 (version 2) (version 2) | ecosystem: Host-associated > Plants > Roots > Rhizosphere >... | reverse complement strand
TCGGGCTGAGTCGCCCGGAGCTTCTGCACGATGGAGGTCGCGTCGGGCAGGGGCGGTGTCCACACCTCGTCGGCAACCAGCTCGATGCCCTTGGCCTGCAGCAGCTTCTCGCGCAGGGGCTTGAAGAAGAAGACGGTGGCGGCCGTGTTGTCGCCCACGATGGCGGCTCGCTTGATCGGACGGCCGTGCTTCTTGCCGAGGTCGACCACGAGGTCGAGCGCCTGCTCGGCCTGCACCGACGACACCGGTGAGGTCTGGAACGTGTACTTGAAGCCGCGCTCGGTGATGCTGTCGGCGTAGGACAGCGAGAGCCACGGCACCTGCAGTCGCTCGGCCACTTCCGTCACGCCCAGCGTGAACGACGACAGCCAGGAGCCGATCCCGGCGCTGATCTTGTCGCGGGTGAGCACGCGCTGAGCGGCGCTCACCGCCTTCTCCACGCTGTCGCCGGCGTCGGCCTCGCGCAGCACCAGCTTCGCGCCGCCCAGCGCCTTGATCCCGCCCTGACCGTTGATCTCCTCGATCGCCATGTCGGCGCCCATCTTCTTGAGCTGCCCCTGGCGCGCCCAGCGCCCGGACAGCGGCGCCACCAGCGCGATCTTGACGTCGTCGGCCGCCGGCAGTGGAGCCGGGGAGACGGCGGCGAGGAGGACGAGAGCGAGGAACAGGGACAGCGCACGATACGGAGCGGGCATCGGTGGCTCCTTCCGGCGAACGGGGTCGGCAACGTCGTGGACTATAGCACTCGGGCCCGGACTGATCTACGCTCGGGGACCTCGAGAGGAGGTCCGGGATGGCGACGAAGAAGGGGAGTGGACTGCTGATGGTGTGGGCGGAGGTGCCGGCCGACAAGGAGCCGGGGTTCAATCGCTGGTACAACGAGGAGCACGTGGCCGAGCGGCTCGCCGTGCCCGGCTTCCTGAACGCCGCGCGGTACGAGGCGGTCAAGGGCGGTCCCAAGCACCTGGCCGTCTACGAGCTGGAGAGTCCCGCGGTGCTCGACAGCCCGGCCTACAAGCAGGTCCTGGCCAACCCCACCCCGTGGACGAAGCGGTGCTCACCCGACGTCATCGGGACCACGTTCATCCGCAACGTGTACTCGCTGATCCATCCGCGCGCGCTCGGCCCGGCGGCCGCCGCCAGCGACATGGCGCCGGCTCTGCAGCTGGGCCGCATGGACGTGCCGCCCGAGGTCGATGCCGAGTTCAACGAGTGGTACAACACGGTCTACGTGCCGAACTACGAGAAGGTCCCCGGCGTGATCCGCGGCCGCCGCTTCCGGGCCACCGTCGGCGCCCCGCAGTACCTGACCTTCTACGAGTTCGAGCACCCCACGGTGTCGGAGAGCGCCGCCTGGATGGCCCAGCGCGACGCGGTGCCCGCCTCGGCCCGCATGCGCGCCCACATGCGCCACGCGCCGGGTTCGCCCGGGGTCTACGTCAAGACGTTCCAGGCGGGGCGCTGACCGTGCGGGCCGCGGTCATGCGGAAGCGCGCGCTGGTCGTCGCCGACGTCCCGGCGCCCGAGCCGGGACCCGGCGACGTGCTCGTGCGCACGCTGGCCTGCGGCATCTGCGGCTCGGACCTGCACGCGCTCCGGCACGCCGAGCGCTTCGTGGAGACGGCCCGCCGTGGCGGCAACGCCTTCGTGATGGACCTCGGGCGCGACGTGGTCATGGGCCACGAGTTCTGCGCGGAGATCGTGGAGCACGGGCCCGAGACGGCGCGGCGGCTCCCGGTGGGCACGCGCGTCTGCTCGCGCCCGACGCTCATGCGGCCGACGGGGCCGCAGAGCATCGGGTACTCCAACGACAATCCCGGCGGCTACGGCGAGTACATGCGGCTCAGCGAGGCGTTGCTGCTCCCCGTGCCGAGCGGGCTGGCCACCGAGCACGCCGCGCTGACCGAGCCGATGGCCGTCGGCGTCCACGCCGTGCAGAAGGCGCGCCTGGCGCCGGAGGACGCGCCGCTCGTCATCGGCTGCGGCCCCGTCGGGCTCGCGGTGATCGCCGCCCTGCGGCTGGCCGGCGTGCGGCCGATCGTCGCGGCCGACTTCGCCCCCCGGCGTCGCGAGCTGGCGGTGACGCTGGGCGCGGACGTCGTCGTCGATCCGGCCGAGCGCACGCCCTGGTCCAGCTGGCGCGAGGCCGCCGTCTATCGGGACAGCAGCCGGACGCCGGCGCTGCCGCCGTGGATCGCGGGCCCGGCCGTCCGGCCGGCCGTCGTGTTCGAGTGCGTCGGCGTGCCCGGCGTGCTCGACCAGGTGATGGCGGCGGCGCCGCGGAGCACGCGGATCGTCGTGGTCGGCGTCTGCATGGAGCCGGACACGATCCATCCGCTGCTCGGCATCGGCAAGGAGCTGAATCTCCAGTTCGTGCTGGGCTACACCCCCGACGAGTTCGCCGCTACCCTGCGCCACATCGCCGACGGCGCCATCCCGACCGCCCCGCTGATCACCGGCACGGTCGGCCTCGACGGCGTGGCCGACGCGTTCACGGCCCTCGGCTCGCCCGAGCGCCACGCCAAGATCCTCGTCACCCCCTGAGGGTGGTGGTCACGGCGGCAGCATCGTCGGCGTGGGCGTGGCCGACAGCAGTGTGACCTCGGTCCGGGCCTGCTGGCGTGATTGAAGGATTCGAGCTTGCTGAACGGCGTGCTGGCGAACGACGCGTTGCCTTTCAGGGCTGCGGACAGCGGCTTCGTCGGCTGCCGGGACAGGCCCCTGAGCAACGTCTGCACGGAGTGTGGCGGCATGAGTCCCCTCCTGCGTGCTCGTACTGTGGTCTGATCTATTCATCCGGGATGAAGGGACGGTCCGGCAGCTTCGTCCCGCATCACGGGCAATAGACCGCGAAAGCGTTCACACCGTCGATCTGCCAGCACGGGTCCTCCCCGCGAAACATCGAGAAGCTGAAGCGCGGGGTCTGGCGCATCTCGTGCTCTTCGACGGCGCAGAACATCCCCGCGCAGCAATAGCGCGCCAGCCGCGCCTGCCGGCGGTAGTGCGCCTCGGGGACGATGGTGGATACCCATGCCCGACATCTCGGACACTCGCGCACGTGCTTGATCGAATGATCTTCTTCCGACTTGTCTTGCCGACGGACTGGCACCGCATCGGAGAAGAAGCGCAGGACGATCATCTCCGGACTCTTGTAGTAGTCGATCAGCCATTCACGCTGCCGGCGGCAGATCGGCAAGGGATCGTGGTCGTCGGCGTCACCGAGCGGGACCGAGGTCACGGGGAGATCTTCACTGAATGGTCTGGTCCGCTCGCAGCAGGAGCGGCGGGGGGATCGCGAGATTGAGCGCCCGCGCGGTCTTGAGGTTGAGCAGGAAGTAGAACCTGGTCGGGCGCTCCACGGGCAGATCGGCAGGCTTCGTCCCCTTCAAGATCTTCGCGATCATCCGTCCCTCCTGTCGATACTGATCCGGCGCGTCGGGGCCGTAGGCCATGAGGCCACCGAGCCGGGCGAAGGCGGGAAAGATCGCGATGGTCGGCAATCGGGCGGCCGTGGTGGCCTCGGCGATCTTGGGGAACTCGGCCGAGACCACCGGCGATCCCAGAAGAAGCAGCGCGTTTTCCTTGCGGTCCACCGCGGCGCGGACCGTGTGCTCGAGGCTCCCGGCCCGGGCCTCCAGGATGTCGATCTCGATGCCGAGCGCCTTGGCCGCCTGCTCGACGGCAATCACTTGCGCGTTGCCGGTGAGGGGATCCCAGATAACCCCGATCCGGCGGAGTCCGGGCAGCGTCGCCTTCAGGAGCTCCAGCAGCTTCCCCGCCATGTCCGGGAGGTCGAGGAACATCCCGGTAATGTTGCCGCCGGGTCTGGCCAGGGTCGCGACGAATCCGGCGGCCACCGGGTCGGTCTCGTAGTCGTGCGCCACGATCGGAATGGTCGTGGTCGCGCTCCGGGCCGCCTCGACGGCGACGCGGGCGATCGCGTGAATCGCGTCGACCCTGTCGCGCGCCAGCCTGCGGGCGAGCGTGACGACGTCGGTCGCGCTCGTCGGCGCATGGTAATCGATGCGATAGTGCTGGCCCTCCGCGAAACCTTCGTCCAGGAGGCCAGCGCGGACGTCCGCGATGTTCTGCCTGATCCGGTCATCGAGCGGCCGAGTCTCGGAGCGCAGCATTCCGATGCGGGCGACCCTCTCGGGCGCCTGCCCTTCGGCAGGCTGCACGGCGAGCGAGAGGAGGGCGACCGCGATGGCGAGCCACATCACGATGCCGCGGCCTTGGCGCCTGCCGCCACCAGCACCTCGGCCGGCGCGACGAATCCGGTGGCGGTCTCGAAGGTCTCGAGCGTCTCGGCGACCTCTGCCCACGCGGCCACTTGCACGGCCTCGGGGCGGTCACTGACGACGGCCCGGTAGGCGCCGAAGGCCTCCTGCATCATCGCCAGAGCGTGAGCGGCAGAAGGCATTCGCAGCGCCAAACCCATGGTCCGCTGCTCGACGGTGGCGAAGCCGCTGTCGGCGAACAGGCGTTCGAGCACGCCGGGGGCTCCGAGCGCGAAGATGCCCGGCTGTCCGGGCGCCGGAGGGGTCTTCCCAGCGTGACGCAGCAGGGTCTGCATGGGCCTGGCCATGAACGGATTCGCGGCAGGCGTGGTGAACACGACGACCGCGAGCCTGCCGCGAGGCCGCAGCGCGCGCCGCACGGCCCGAAGCGCCTTCGGGGGGTCACGGAAGAGCATCAGGCCGAGACGACAGATGACGGCGTCGAAGCTCTCCGGCTCCACGTCGAGGTCTTCGGCAGCGCCGGCGAGTGTCGTGACATTGCGACGACCGGCGGCGCGAGCGTTCTCCTGCACATGACGCAACATCGTATCGGCAATGTCGCTCGCGACGACCTGGCCCTGAGCGCCGACCGCCTCGGCAGCACGTAACGTCTGGCTCCCGGCGCCACTGGCAAGGTCCAGCACGCGGGCCCCGGCGTCCACCCCCGCCATGGCGAGCATGGCCTCCGTGGCCGGCTCCATCCAGGTGGCGATGGTCGCCTCCCAGCGTGCCCAACCGGGAGCCGCACCCTCCCACTGTGTGCGAATGTCCGATGACTGCATGTCATCCTCCACGCAAGCGATCGGTGGCCGTGCGCCGTGCGCCATACCGGCACGCCGACGTCTCGGACACCCGTTGTCTGTCGTCTGATCGGCCGCCGGTCATTCGACCACTCGATCGGCTCTCAGCAGGAGCGACTGCTGGATCTGGAGACCAAGCGCTCTGGCGGTCTTCTGATTGATCACGAACTCGAAGGTGACTGTCCCCTCGTCGACGGCAACGAGCGCGTCGCCCACGCTGCCATGGTAAGCGTTCCTCCTGCTCGACGGCGCGGACATTGGCGCGCCATGGCCGGGCCTCCCCTCGGGCGTATGGGCCGAAGTGAACGAGATCATCACGTCGATGACGCCACCTCCGGCAACGAACGCCAGGACACTGCGCACCCAATGTCGACGCGATAACAGCCCGGCGGCGAGAAGATACAGTGGAATGACGGATCTGGCTCAGGCTCATCCTACGCGGCGACGGTCGCGCGAGCCGCCCACGCCCGGGCGGTCAACGAGATCGACCCGTCGGCCTGAATCGGCAGGCGTGCGCGGATGCGGTCCCGCAGGCGCGCCCGCGCTGCCTCGTCGAGCGACATGACATAGGCGGGCGCTGGCCCCTGGCCGCCGAGGAAGGGCTGCCAGTAGTCATCGAACGTCGTGAACCGTGTCGGGATGTCGATGGGCTGCACCTCGACACCTCCGAGGCCGGCGTCGACGAAGAGCTTGTCCAGAGCCGCGGGGCGGCAGAGCGGGAACCGGATGCCTTCGTCCAGCTTCGAGGCGTCCGGGTCGATCTCGACCGCCGCGTCCCAGAAGAACCGCATGAGCTCCATCTTGCCGGCGTAGTCCCACACGTAGGCCGCGATGGTGCCGCCTTTGCCGGTCACGCGCGCCATCTCGGCGAGTGCGGCGCGCTGATCGGGGACGAAGTTCAGGACCAGTCCGGACACCACCACGTCGACCGACGCGTCACCCAGGGGAATCGCCGTCGCACTACCGTGGTGAAACGCCGCCCGGCCCGCGAGGTTCTGTTTCGCGGTCTCGAGAAACCCCTCCGAGGGCTCGACGGCGGCGACCGCGGAGGGCGCGCAATGGTCCACGATCGCCGCGCAGAGCGCTCCCGTTCCGCATCCGACGTCGAGCCACCTCCGACCGGCAGGGATTCTCAGCCAGGCGAGGAACAGCGGCGCGACCCGCCGGCTCCAGCGGCCGACATACTGTTCATAAGGGTTCCCGCGCTCCCAGGTGTCCTGCGCGCGCGCCTCTGCGTTCACTTGGCGTTCCCCCCCGCGGAGCGTCCTCGCGGTGCTCATGTTGACGACCAGCTCGAACGTCACCGGTCACTCCACCGGTGAATTGCCCGGCCTGGCGCCCTTCAGGATCTTGTCTACGTAGGTGGCGGGGCGGCGTCCACATCGACTGACAGACACCCTGCTCGCCTCGAGCCTCAGGCCGGATCGCAGGAAGCATGGAGCCTGCGCCCCCTTTGCCACACCACGGACGGTGTCGTCATTCATCGGCTCCCGCCGCTCCGGGGCCGAGAGTCGGCCGGCGAAGCGGGGCTGCTCGAGCGCCTCGTTGGGGAGTCATCGTGCTGGCGGCGGCTGGGATTTTCGGGAAACGGCGACGACAGCCGAGTTCTACGACAAGGCGTGCGCTCTTGTTTTCGCAATCGCCGGTTGAGGCAGCCTTGATGCACGGGTACCGCCAGTTCGACGTGATCTTGTCACGAACGAGGGTCAGGTGGGGCGCATATCTCGGAGCGACCGTCGGGGCCGGATCAGCTCGGCCTGTCTCATACGCGGGCCGCGCGTGTCGGGCGCCGCCGAGACACAGCCCGAAGGCACGAGCAACGCAAAGGAGATGAAGCCGCGGCGATGGACCTGGCCGCCTTCATGGGACCCTGGGCGTCTCCGCAAGGCGTTGCCGGGGCATCCTGTTGTCAGCTCAAGCCGGGCGAAGGACGGACTCGATCTCGTCCGCCGCGGTCTGTGCACCGTCCTCTTTCGCCAGGATCTGTGCCATTCGCCGCGCGCTGTCTGCGAACCCGGGTCGCGCGAGCACGCACTCGATGGCGGCCCGGATCTCCTCCGGTGTGCCGTCACGTTCCAGGCGCACGCCGGCACCGCGCGCGACGACACGAGCCGCATTGTCGGGTTGATCGCCGACCAGGGGAATGCAGACCAGCGGTACGCCATGCGCCAGGGCCTTCATCACCGTGCCGAGGCCGCACTGGGTCACCATGGCGGTTGCGTGGGGAAGCACAGCCGAGTGGGGCACGAACACCTCCAGCCGGACGTTCGGCGGAGTCTCGAACTGCGCCGGATCGAGCGCCGGGCCGAGCGTGACGAGACCGCGGACGGGCAACGGCGCGAGGGCGTGCATCACCCGCTGCATGACAGCGGCTTGCCCCTGCTCGAGCGTGCTGAGGCTGACGAGCACGAGCGGGCGTGGATCTTCCGTGGGCCAGGGCAGAGTCCACGGCGGCACACCCGCGTCGTCGAACGGCGTACCCACGTGGCGAACATTGGGCGGCAGGCGATGGGCCTGGTAGTCGAAGGCCCGACTGGTCAAGACCAGCACTCGAGCTGCCCTGTCGTACTGCTCCACCGGTGACCGCAGAGGCGGCAGACCAAGCAACCCCCTCGCGCGATTGAGAGGCGGCCGGCCGTTGCGAACCAGGACTCGCTCGACGATGGCCCGTCCGAGGACATCTCGGAGAAGGCCAAGGGGACCGCGAGCCGGGAGCAACCCGGGGCCATATGGTGGAACGCCCGGCAGGGGCCGCGAAGGCACGGTGTGCATGAGCACGGCCGCAGGGATGTCGGCCGCTTCCGCTGCCGCGATGGCGCCGAGGAGAACGAAGTCGATGACGACCACGTCCGGTGGCGCTTTCCGCAGCTCCGCCGAGAAGTGCTGGGCCCAGGCCGGCGCCCACAAGACGGTCTGCGCCTCGCGCTGAACGACGCGGAACGCCTGCGGCACCCACGAGCCGATCAAGCCGCGGACCGGCGTCCCATGGTCGAGAGGGTGCGTGTCGAGATCCGGGAACGGGACGGCCGTGGCGCCGGTGGCACGAATCCGTCCAAGGAATGCCGAGCTCACAGGGAGTCGGCTCGCGCGGACACCCGGCCCCGCCACGATCCGGACCTGGTGGCCACGCGCAACCAGGCGCGCCGCGACGGGCAGGATGAGAGGAATGTTGCCGCCACCCTGAAACATCGCGAAGAGGACACGGGCTGACCTGCTCATCTGCGGTGACATCAAGGTCGTCGGTCAAAGGAGGCCGGCCAGGCCTTGGAGGGAGACGCCACGCGGGAGCATGGCGAGCCCCGCCCGCCCGCCGCCGCCGCCGACGGTGTCGATCCTCGCGCTCATATGCGGAACGCGCGCGATCGACGGCCAGAGCGGGCAACCGGCGCGATGCTCACGAGCTACTCGATGACTTCATCTGCCCCGCCCAGCAGTGATCGAGGGATCGTGAGGCCAAGCGCCTTGGCGGCTCTCAGGTTGATGATCAGCTCGAGCTTCGTGGGCTGCTCGACGGGAAGATCACCCGGCTTGGCGCCCTTCAAGATCCTGTCCACGTACTCGGCAGCTCGACGATAGATTTGCCGTCGATTGACGCCGTAGGACACCAATCCGCCGTCCTCGACATAGTCTCTGCCCGGGTACATGGTCGGGAGCCGGACCTTTGCTGCGAGATCGGAGATCTATCGGCGAAGACGGTATATCAAGGGGTCCCGCTGACGAGCAGGCCACCTGCCCCACCCGCGATCGCGGCCTCGATCTCCTCTGCCAAGGTCTTATCGACGGAGTACACCCACGCAGCGATCCCGAGTTCCTGGAGGCGGCTGGCTAGATTCTCGACGATGTCTTCGTTTGGGCTCGGGTAGCTGATGAACACTTGGTGCTTCACTGTAGCCTCATGCGGCTAACGCCGCCGTTCACCTGCGGCGGCCCGAGCGACCGAAGGGAGCGAGGCCCGGCGTCAGGTGAAACGGCTTGTTGGGCCTCAGATCGCCAGCGGCCGGCGGGTGGTCCGAAGGAACAAGCCGGTGCAGACGGTTGACGATGGCGATTGAGCGAGGGACGCCTCGCTTCCTGGTGATGAAGCCCCGCCGCTCCAAGGTCTGGACCATTCGGTTCACCGACGGAGCGGACAAGAGGAAGTGCCCCCCGATGTCGGACTCGGCTGGGGAGACACCATACCGGAGGATGTATTTGGCAATGAACTCAAGGTACTCCCGTTGACGGAGGGTGGGCTCAGGACCGGCATGAAGACCTCCGCCAGCCGCGTCGTCGATGCCGGACCTCACTGCTACGGCAAGGCGACTGTGAAGCACCTCGATGGCGAGCACGGAGTCGTCCGTGAAGTGGATGTCGAGTCGGCCAGCGTCGGGCCGGGTGACGTGCGTCACCGACTTCCCCGCGATCTCGTCCGTGATGTGCGCTGCGTCGGTGCGCGACCTTCCCATGCCAGCTTAGCCTCTGCGCCTCACGTCACTCGACTGAGGCCCAATGCCGGCGCTCAGCGGCCGGAGCGAGCAACGCGAGCTCCGGACCGCTGGAGCGGCCTGTTCGACGAGCTCCGCCGCTTGGCCGGTCGTGGTGGCCGAGCCCACGCGCGCCTAGCCTTGGGTGGCACGTCGACGGGCACGAAGAAGCTTGTTGGATATAGGTAGTCCTCGCCGGACTCGTCGATGACCCGCACGTAGCCTGTCGCCGCGGTACGATCGGGCAAGACGCGATAGACCTTTCGAACGTCTAGATCCTCCGCTCCGCGATTCTCGATACAGAGGACGAACTCCATCTCACGTGTTGGCATGGCTTAGTCTATAAACCTCTTGATCTTGTGGCGAACGCGTCCGACTCCATGCGCCTCGTACCAGTGGATTTCGGCACGCCGCAGCTCGCCGCCCGCCAAGCGGACCATGGCGACGCCTTGAGCTTACGCCATCGGCCGCGGCCATGGCGGCGCCTCAGCCGGGAGAGCTGGCGGATGGATGTGCCGACAGCAATTCTCTCGATGCTGGTGATCGGCCCAACGATCTCGAAGTACATGACGCCTCATCGCTTCGTCGGAGTCGGCGAACGCGGCGCTGACCCGCGGCCGCCTCGGCCGTCGGGTCGAGCGGCTTGTTAGCGAGACCGTCTGATGTCACGCCGCTCGAAGGGGCGCGAGGTCAGCACGGGTCACGCCAGGAAGGCCGAAGCGACGCAACACTCGATTGAGTGCTGCCGCCGATAGCTTTGCCGGTGCCGTGATTTCGATGCATTTGGGCTTACCGCGTCGGTTGAGATCAATCACCAAGCCGGGTGCGGCCCTCTTTGTCCGATAGCTCTTGTCGGCCGGCTGGCTGGCGAGGCAGATAGAGATAAGCTGCCAGCGGACGACCATGGCGAAGCGTGACCTCCGGGTACGAGTTCTTGATACCCTCACTCCCAGACCGGGTACGCCGTGACGACGACCAGAAGCTGGCGCTCGGCGTCTGGCTCTACGATACCCTCTCACGGCTTCCGGCGGTGTGTCTCGATCACCCACCGGCCCTCCACGACATCCTCGCGGTAGCCGGAGGCTCGCTCGAGCATTCGCCGAAGGTCGATCTCGGTGAACCGCCGGTCGTCCATCCGCTTGAACAAGTGTGGACTGAGTTCCAACTCCCAGTCCCACCATTCTGGCCACCCGCGGCGACTCACACGCCATCTCCTTCACGGAACGTTGTGCCTCCTCCGGTTGGATCGCCAGTTCTTCTCGCTAACGCTATCTCTCTTGAACTCGGAGATGCTTTCGTACGGTTCTGTATATCCGGACTAACTGACCCGCCGAGTGCCAGCAAGGCCGCGATGGATCGGGGCTTTGCGATACGGATAGCGAGGTCGGGCGCCAGATATCTTGCGAGGCCTCGCCGGCTAGCGGTCGCGGGTCTGTGGGGGTCTCGCGGTCACGCGGCTCAGAACGAGGGGGACATTCGATCGACTGACCGGACCGAGGTCGGCGGCGCGGTCGGGGACCGAGGCGACACGGCAGGGCGCTTCGCTCACGCACGGACCACCGGGCAGGAGTTGGTGTCAGGGGCGGGGCATCGAGAACGGGCGACCGGCTCACGGCGGCAGCTTCATAGGTCCTGACGCGGCGAGCTTACAAGCGCGGGCACGGCACCGGCGGCGGCCGAAACCGCCCCGGGCGCGGCGCCGAGACGCGGCGTCCGCGCCCGAGGCTCGGCCCGATCAGCCTCACACGGCGCGGTACACCTCGGTCTCGAACCTGGTCAGCAGGTCGATCGTCGTCGCGTCGTAGAACGGCAGCACCTGCGAGAGGAACACGCCGGAGACGCGCTTGGGGCGGTCGATCCAGAAGTAGGAGTTGGCCAGGCCGGCCCAGGCGAGGCTGCCGGCCGAGCGGCCGGTGGGCAGCGGCTGCATGTTGATCAGGAAGCTCAGGCCCCACTTCTTGGACACGCCGGGCATCAGCTCGACGTCGTTGGACAGCGGCGGGGCGGCCGTCTTCATGGCCGGGATCTCGAGGTTCCCGATGTGGTTCTGGCTCATCAGGTCGACGGTCTCGCGCCGCAGGACCTGGGTTCCGTTCAGCGTGCCACCCTGCACGAGCATCTGGGTGAAGGCCAGGTAGTCGCCGGCGGTGCCGTTGAGACCGCCGCCGCCCATGAGGAACTCCGGCTCCTCGGGCAGCCCGAACTCGATGGGCGCCAGCGCTCCCTGCTCGTTGCGCGCGTGCACGCGCGACTGGCGGGCCTGCTGGGCCTGCGAGAGACTGAAACCCGTGTCAGTCATGCCGAGCGGGCCGAGAATGTTCTCCTTGAAGTAGCGATCGAGCCGCTGGCCGGAGGCGGCCTCGACCATCTTGCCCGCCCAGTCGATGCCGATGCCGTAGTCCCAGGCGTCGCCCGGATCGAACAGCAGGGGCGTCGTCAGGGCGGCGTTGGTGCAAGTGGTGATGCCGGGCGTCTGCGTCACCTCCTGGTAGCGCGCGATCTCGGGCCGCCAGATCTCGTAGCTGTAGCCGGACGTGTGGGTGAGCAGGTGCTTGAGCGTGATCGGCCGCTTCGGCGCCCGCAGCCGCGGCTGGCCGGCGGCGTCGAAGCCCTCCAGCACGCGCGCCTTTCCCACGTCCGGCACCACGTCCTGGGCCGGCCGGTCCAGGCTCAGCTTGCCGCGCTCGACCAGCTGCATGGCGGCGGTGGCGGTGATGGCCTTCGTCATCGACGCGATCCAGACGATCGTGTCGAGCGTCATCGGCGCATTGGCGCCGACCTCGCGCGTGCCGAAGGCGCCCTCGTAGACGCGACCGCGATCGGTGGCGGCCACCGCGACGATGCCGGGCATCTTCCCGGAGTCGCAGGCCTGGCGGAACATCGTGTCGATGGACGGGATGCTTGGCATGACTCTTCTCCTTGTCGGTGACGCTCCCAGCACCTCGAGCGCTGACCGCGGGGGCGGGGCAAGCTTAGCTCAGCGTGGTGGCCGCCTCAACCGCCGAGGTCAGACGTCCTCGATCCGGCGCGGCACCGGGCGGGAGCCCAGCTCACCGCCCATCCAGCCGGGCACCACCGCGGAAAAGCGGCCGGCGGTGCCGCCGGCGACCACGATCACGATCTCCTCGGGCGAGGGAAACTTGGGGACGCGCTCGTCGGGCGGCCGCCCGTCGAGCAGGTTCTTGAGCCGCCCGGTCTCGGCCCCGTCGGGACCGGGCGCGAGGTCGCGCACCGGGCGGCGCACCGTCTCGTAGAGGTGCTGTCGCACGGCCTGCTTCGACCAGCCCTCGGCGCCCAGCGTGCGCGCGTGCTCGGGGCCGATGACGAACAGCGTGTGCCCGTAGAGGGGAAAGCTCTTGTGGTTCCAGACCCCGGCCGCCGACCAGCCCAGCGAGGCGACGAGCTGTCCCGCCGAGCGGCTGAGGTGGTCGTTGACCATGAACGGGCTCTCGCCGGAGAAGAGCGTGACCGTGCTGTCCGCCGGCGCGAAGCCGTGCTCGACGTGCAGCGGCTCCCACGGCGAGACCTCCTCGTGCTCGCCGATGCAGTACGTGTAGCGCCCGGGGTGACCCATCGTGGACATGGAGATGTCCCCGGCCCGACTGCCGCCGAGATTGATCATGACCAGCCGCAGCGCCCGCCCGATGGTCGCGTTGGCGCGATACCCGGGGCCGAACAGGCCGGCCGCGCAGTTGACGTCGAGGCGGCGCCGCACGGGCCCGTTGACGATGATCAGCGGTGAGGCCGCGTTGGTCGTCCCGGACTGCCCGTGCAGATTGAACACGGGGTCGCAGGCGGCCTCGACGGCGGCCAGCACGACGGGGAAGTAGTCGGGCCGGCACCCGGCCATGACGGCGTTGACGGCGAGCTTCTCGACGGTGGCGCGGCCGAGGTTCGGCGGCACCTCGGCGATGAGCGTGGCGCGGTCGCGCCGCGTCGCCGCGAGCATCGCCTCCACCCGCTCACGCGACGGCGGCACCACGGGCAGGCCGTCGGTGACGCCGCGGTCGAACCAGGCCTCGACGTCGTCGTCGGCCACGCGCGCTAGTCGCGCGTGGCGCGGGCCGCCTGGATCGCGAGCCACACGCGCTCGGGCGTGGCCGGCATCTCGACGTGCTCCACGCCCAGCTCGGCCAGGGCGTCGACGACGGCGTTGACCACGGCGCCCAGCGCCGGCGTGGTACCGCCCTCGCCGCCGCCGCGCAGGCCGAGCGGGTTCGAGGTCGACGGAACCTCGCTCAGCTCGGTCGTGAACGACGGCAGGCTGTCGGCGCGCGGCAGGGCGTAGTCCATGAACGTGGCCGCGGTGAGCTGACCGTCGGCGTCGTAGTGGCACAGCTCGCACAGCGCTTGGCCCACGCCGGCCGCGATACCGCCGTGGGTCTGCCCGTGCAGGATCAGCGGGTTCACCGCCCGGCCGACGTCGTCGACCGTGGTGTGGCGGACGACCTCCACCGCGCCGGTCTCCGGATCGACCTCGACCTCGCACACCGCGCAACCGTACGGGTACGAGGGCACGGGCATCGTCTCGTCGCTGACGCCGGCCAGCGGGCCGCGGAGCGCCTCGGGCGCGTCCGGTCGCACGGCGGCCGCGGCGACCTCGAACAGCCCCACCGAGCGGTCGGTGCCCTTCACCGCGAACCGTTGGTCGGCGAACTCGACGTCGGCGGCGGCGGCCTCGAGCAGCCAGGCGGCGATCTCCACGCCCTTCGCGACGATCTGGTCGGACGCCCGCGCCATCACCACCGCGCCCAGGCGCATGGACCGGCCGGAATGCGAGCCGCCGCCCCACGGCATGAGATCGGTGTCGCCGGTGGCCAGCCGGACCTGGTCGAGCCGGACGCCGAACCACTCGGCCACGAGCTGCGCGAGGCTCGTCTCGTGCCCCTGGCCGGAGGACAGCGTGCCGAGCACGACGTCGATCCGGCCCTCCGGCCGCACGGTGATCTCCGCCCGCTCGCGCGGGGCGCCGGTGTTCAGCTCGATGTAGTTCGCGATACCGATGCCCCGGTAGCGCCCGCGCCGGCGCGCGTCCGCCCGGCGCGTCTCGAAGCCGGCCCAGTCGGCGAGCGCGACGACGCGGTCCTGAGCGGCCGCGTAGTCGCCGCTGTCGTAGAGCAGGCCGACCGGGTTGCGGTACGGCATGGCGGACGCCGGCACCAGGTTACGGCGGCGCAGCGCGACCCGATCGAAGCCGTGCCGGCGGGCGGCCAGGTCGATCAGGCGCTCGATCACGAACATGACCTCGGGCCGGCCGGCGGCGCGATAGGGCGTGGTGGGCGCGGTGTTGGTGAGCACCGCGCGCCCCTGGATTAACGCGACGGGGATGTCGTACACGCTCGGCAGCACCGCCACGCCCTTGGCGAGCGGGATGAAGGACACCGCGTGGGCGCCGACGTTGCTGGTGTTGACGGCGCGCAGCGCCAGGAAGCGGCCATCGGCGTCGAGCGCCAGCTCCGCGTGACAGACGAGGTCGCGCGCCTGGTAGTCGGTGAGCATGCTCTCGCGCCGGTCGCCCGTCCACTTCACGGGCCGGCCCAGCCGCCGGGCGGCCCACGCCACCAGCGCCTGCTCCGGGTAGCAGCTGTTGCGGGTGCCGTAGTTGCCGCCGATGTCGCCGGCGATCACGCGGACCGCGGTCGTCGGCACGCCGAGCGTGCGGGCGACGTCGTGCTGGATGCGCCAGGACCCGCCGGAGCCGGTGTGGACGGTGTAGCGGGCGCTGGCGGGGTCGTACTCGCCGACGACCGCCCGCGGCTCCATCGGCACGCCGGTCACGCGGTTCACGCGCGTCCGCAGCCGCACGACGTGGGCCGCGCGCGCGAAGGCGCCCTCGGTGGCGGCGGCGTCGCCGGCCTCGGAGTCCACGCAGAGATTCGACGTGCGTTCGTCCCAGACGGCGGGCCCGCCGACGGCATCGGCGGTCGCGACGACGGCCGGCAGGGCCCGCCACTCGACCCGGACGCGCTCGGCACCGTCGCGGGCGGCCGCCGGCGTCTCGGCGACCACCATCGCCACCGGCTCCCCCACGAAGCGTGCCCGGTCGATCGGGAGCGGCGCGTGTGGAGCGACGAAGAACGGCGACCCGTCACGGCTGCTGAGCGGGACCTCGTGCGGATTGCTAGGAATCGCGGGATGCGGGATCGGGCCCACACCGTCGCTGGCGGCGTCCACGCCGGTGAGGACGGCGATCACGCCGGGTGTCTTCAGCGCGTCGCCGGGGTCGATCTCGAGGATCGCCGCGTGGGCGTGGGGCGAGCGCACCATGCCGGCGTGGAGCTGGCCGGGGCGCGTGACGTCGTCGGTGTAGCGGCCGCGACCGGTGACGAGGCGCCCGTCCTCCTTCCGGCGGAGCGGCCGCCCGATTCCCTCCGGACCCGTCGAGGTGCGCGACGCCAGGAAGGACGTCGTCATTCGCTGAACTGCGCGGCGCGCCACCTGAGCGCGGCGCCGAGGCCCTCCTTCTCGCGGATCTCGTCGAACTTCATGCCCACCTCGGTCCGCGCCGCGTAGAGCGGCGCCAGCACGTCGAGCCCGGCCCGGATGGCGTTGCGGAAGCCGGCGGCGTCGGCGCCGCGGTTGATGGCCAGCTTGGTAGCCATCAGCGACTCCGGCGAGATCAGGGCCATCCGCCGGGCGAACTTCATGGTCGCCGCCGCCAGGTCCGCCCGCGGCACCACGCGGTTGACCATGCCCCAGGCCAGCGCCGTCTGCGCGTCGATCGGATCGCCGAGGTACAGCAGCTCGCGCGCCCGCTTGAGCCCGACGATGAACGGCATGACGAGGGCGGGGCCGACGTTGGAGAAGCGGATCTCCGGCTCGCCGAACAGCGCGTCGTCGGCGGCGATCGTGACGTCGCACATCATCACCATCTCGCACCCTCCGCCCAGGCAGTGCCCCTGGACCGACGCGATCACCGGCTTGCGCATGTCCCACGGCGTCATCTCGAGCCGGACGTCGTCCGTGAGCGACTCGTGCCAGGCCAGCGCGTTCCCCCGCCGCGCCGCCCGGGCCGGGCTCGGCCCGATGTCGTACCCCGCCGAGAAGCTCCGCCCCTCCGCCCGCACCACCACCACGCTGGTCGCCGGATCCCGATCCGCCTCGAGGAACCGCTCGATGAGCAACGCCTTCAGCTCCGGCGTGATGGCGTTGAGCTTGTCCGGCCGATTGAGCGTGACGATCCCGACCTTCCCATCCACCGCATACGTCACGAGCTGAGCGGTCATGTCTGACTCCCCGCAGCCGCCAATCTCCCGGATCGGCGCCCACGGCGCCTTATGCTATACAACGCCAGCCGTGACGTCTCAAGGGTGGGCAGCGGCGGCCCGCGAGTGGGTGGGCCTGGGGGCGGGGTGCACACGGGCTCGCTGGGCGCGCCGTCGCGGCGAGCCGTCGTCGCCGTTCGAGCGCAGGACTCGGCTCGCGAGCCGCCGGAATCGACTGTTCGCCGACCGAGTTCGTGCGGAACCGAATTCACTATCGAGGAGCGCCACGGCTCCGCCGGGGCGTTCCGAGCCGCCGGGGGGTTTGGGGGCCATCTCGGTGCCCCGACCGGAAGGCTCCCTCCTGATGTGCACGCCATTCTCCGGCACCGTCCTGACACATCTTATTAAGTGGTTCATCCGGCTTTTCTGTGGGTGCCCGAGTAGTGTAAGGATGCCGCCAGCTCTACTGACGTGGGAGGGCTGGCGCCATGCGCGATGTCGAACTGTACCGTC
>Ga0114129_10005955_pt1 | contig 17263 bp, 16 predicted proteins | sample RhiMetdeltSRZDD1_FD_80071 | JGI IMG/M metagenome (GOLD analysis project Ga0114129, IMG submission 80071) | Populus rhizosphere microbial communities from Tennessee, USA - Rhizosphere MetaG P. deltoides SRZDD1 (version 2) (version 2) | ecosystem: Host-associated > Plants > Roots > Rhizosphere >... | reverse complement strand
TGGACCGGCGTCTGAGGGGTCCGCGCGGGCTCAGGCGCCGTCGCAGCGCCGGCAGATCCCGAAGAAGCGCAGCTCGTGATCCGTGACGCGGAAGCGGCGGGACTGCCGGACGCGGCGCCCCAGACGGGCGAGAACGTCCTCCTCGAGGAGGCACCCGTCGAGATCCTCGATCTGGCCGCACTGTCGGCAGATCAGGTGGTGGTGGTGCGCCGTGAACGGCTCGGCCAGCTCGTAGCGGCGCTGGCCCTGGGCGGCGTCGGTCGCGCGCACGAGGCCGACGTCGCAGAGAAGCTTCACGGTGCGGTAGACGGACACGAGGTTGACACGTTCGCCGCCGAGGGCGCGGTGCAGCTGGACGACCGTGCGCGGCTCCTGGGTCGTCGCGAGGGCGTCGAGCACCGCCCGGCGGGGCCCGGTGATGCGGTATCCCCGGCGCGCCAGCAGGCGCGGGATCGCGTCGCGGGGGTCCTCGGCGACAGTGGGCGCCGCGGGGCCGGCACTCATTGCGTCGCGCGGGAGGGAGGCTCGACCCCCACAGCGCGGTAGGTCTCGTCGCCGTGCGGTAAGAACGGCCCGCGGGACTGCCAGCCCTCCGTCGGCAGCCCCTGTTCCACCCAGCCGGGGATGCCCTCGTCCAGGACCTTCAGGTTCCGGTATCCCATCGTGTGGAGCTTGCCGTAGGCCAAACTGGCCAGGTGGTGTGGGCACGCTCAGTAGAGGACGACGAGGCCCTGGCGCGGGATCTCGCCCGCGCGCTGCTCGATCGTGTCGAGCGGGATCGAGACCGCCCCCTTGATGTGGCGCGTCAGGTACTCTTGCCGGGCGCGGACATCGACGATCTGGACCTGGGTACCTCGTCGAAGCAGGGCGTTCAGCTGGTCCACCTTGATCAGCTCGATCGGCGGTTGCTGCGCGCTGCCCACGCGGGACGCCGCCGGCAGGAGCGCCGCGGCCAGCAGCACCAGGAGCGCCGGGCCGAAGCGGGGTCGGACCCTCATGGATGGCCTCCTCGACGCCTGTCGGTGATCTCCATCAGAGCCAGGATACCCCATCGGGGGACCGTGATGCTCGAAGTCGAGGCCGGCCCGCCAGAGGCGCGCCGCGCCGCGGTCCTCCACCCCCGATCCGGCCGGGCGGCCGACCGGACGGTGAGCCCAAGTCGCGGCGCATCCTAGGAAGCCGGGGCCGGGCTCCGGAGCAGGCTCTCGAGAATCCGCTGGTCGGCCGCGTCGATCGACGTGAACGTGATCCGGGCCACCCAGCTGTCCTGTTCCCGCTCGATGCCCACGACCTTGCCGTAGATCTCCTCCGAGTCTTGCCCGAGCGCGGGAAAGCGCAGCCGAAGCCGCACGTTGGCGAGGGGAGGCAGCGGCGCTCCGAGGCGCGTCACGAGGCGGCGGGGCCCGAGCCGCAGGACCTGCCCCTCGAAGGCCTCCGCCCGGATCGTCTTGCCGTCGAGCGCCCAGACCCGCACGGGGAGGTCGACGACCGCCTCGGTGGCTCCATCCCCGGCTTCCTCCGGGAGCCGGCGCGCGTAGACCCCACCCAGGGCGTGGAGCTCGTAGAGGAGCAGCGGCTCTCGGATCCCCTTCACCTCGACCGGGATGGGCGGCCCGACCTCGGCGAGGTCCCGGATCCGATCGTAAGTGTACGGGCTCAGGAGCACTTGCCCTCCGACGGTGCAGGCCTCGACGCGCGACGCCAGATTGATGGCCGTACCCACCGCCGTGTACTTCGCGCGCTTCTCCGAACCGACGTTGCCCACGATGGCCACGTCGGTGTTGAGCCCGATCCCCATCTCGAGCCGCGGGAGCCCCCGGTCGGTCTGACCCTGGTTGACCTCCTCGAGTGCCGTCTGCATGGCGATCGCGCAGGCCGCTGCCCGGACGGCGTGGTCGGGCATCGCCAGCGGCGCTCCGAAGAACGCGACGATCCCGTCGCCCATGAACTCGTTGATCGTCCCGCCGTGTTCGACGATGATGTCCGTCATGCGACCGAGGTAGCGGTTCAGCACCTCCACGACCACGGTTGGGTCGCCCTGCTCCACGAAGCGCGTGTAGCCGCGCAAGTCCGACATCAGCACGGTGACTTGACGCTTCTCCCCGCCGAGGCGCAGCCCCCCCGGCGAGTCGAGGACCGTCTGGGCGACTTCGGGGGAGACGTAGCGCCCGAACGTGTCCCGGATGAAGTCGCGCTGCCGCAGCCCCTCGAGCATCCCATTGAACGCCAGGGTGAGCAGCCCCACCTCGTCATGTGAACGCACGGGGAGCGCCTGCGAGAGGTCGCCGGCCGCCACCCGGGCGACCCCGCGGGTGAGCGCGGCGACCGGGCGCGTGACATGGCGGGCGAGGAGCAGTCCCACCCCGAGCGCCACCGCACCGGCGAGGAGAGATATGACCAGAACCAGCTGGCGAACGCGGGCAAGTCGCTCGAAGTAGATGTCCACCTGGAAGTCGACGTCCAGGACTGCGAAGACGCGGCCCTGGGCGTCCCGGACCGGCGCGAACGCCGTGATCCACGTCCCCGACTGGTTCCGGTACACCCCCGTGTAGGTATCGACGCCCTCACGAAACGCCCGGCTGAGCGGCTCCAGCAGCGCCGGCACCAGGGGGTATGGCTCCCCGGGCGCGCCGGGCCCCCGGCTCGTCACCATGAAGCGAGCGAGGCGTCGTCCCTGGTCGAAACCGGTCAGGGTATAGATCGGCGTCGCGATTCGATTGGCGTCCTGGATGCGGGCCAGAGTCGCCCGCAGCTGCCGGTAGGCCTCGGAGTCCTGAGTGAGGGTTCGCTCCACGTCGGCATGAAGTACGGGGTCGATTTGGAGAGCCCCGGTGCGGGCGACACCCAAGAGCAGCGTGCCCAGGTCTTCGGGCAAGGCCGCTTTGCGCTCCTCGTAGATCAGGAGACCGACGAGGCCGACCCCGAGCAGCGTGACCGCGACGAAGCCGGCGGCGACGCGCACGCCGAGCCGTCGCCAGGCCGGCGGCCGCGTCGGCGGTACCCCAGCGCCAGCCTCGGCGCCCCGGCCGGGAGCGCCGCGGGCGGCCCCGGCGGCGGGTGGGGGTGGTCGCTCCATGCTCGCCTCCATTCGGGGACCGGCCCGGGCCTTCTATGCTACCCCCGAGCGGCCATTCCTCCCTCGGGACTTTCGATGTGGAGAACCAGGACAACGGCGCGCTCGACGCTCGCGGGCGGCCCGGGGCCGATTCCGGGCGCATCAGCCTCCACTGATCAGTGGCGCCGGCCTTAGCGCTTGATCAGCACGACCCAGAGCCTGAGCGGCACGGAACCCTCGTTGCGCGCGTCGTGTGGCACGAGGGCGGGGAGCCAGCGGACCGAGCCCGGACCGAGAACCTCGCGCCCGGCGGGGGTCAGCAGGGTCAGCTCTCCTGCGACGACGATGCCGAGCTCCGGGTCCAGGCCCACGTGCTCGCCGGAGGCGGAGCCTGGCGGGAAGACGAGGAGGGCGACACGCACTGTGTCGTTGTCGACGAGCACCTCTTCCTGGATGGCCCCGACCGGCGCCTGAGCAGCCGCCAGGCGACCCACGAGGAGGAGCGTCACGACGACGGCCACGACCGCGTGGCCGCTCGCGCGCAGCGGGTGGGAGCGGTCGGGACAGGCGCCGCTCACCGGACGACTTCCACGGGGAAGCCGAGGCGGATCCAGGCGGGAAGCCCGCCGGCCAGCACCATGACGTTCCGGTGCCCGGCCTCTCGCAGCGCCTGGTAGGCGGCCGCCGCCTCCTCGAGCGTGGCGGCGTACAGCACGACGCGGCCGGTGCGAGGAACCTCCACCGCGCGCCGCCGCAGCTCGCCGAGCGGCAGGGACCGAGCGCGGGGCAGATGACCGGCCCGGTACGCTTCCGGCGGGCGGAGGTCGATCACCACGACGTCCTCGCGCACTTCCTGGTAGCGCTGGACGTCTTCGGGTGCAATCGCCAGCGGCACGTCGGTGGAGACGTGGACCGCGTGGACCGGCATCCCGGCGTCGACCCCGACGATCAGCCCGACGGACGCGACCAGTGCGGCGCAGACGTCTCGCGTCACGGCGCCCGCAGCTTGTCTATCGTGACCAGGATCAGGCGCTCGCCGTCCTTTCGCACCGTGAAGCGCACCGCGTCCCCTGGCACGAGGCCATCCAGGAGCTTCGCGTCCTCGGTCTCGAAGCCCATCGTCATCGCGTCCATGAGCCCGGGCATCGCCTCGTGCGTGAGGAAGATGGCGCCGAGCTTGGGGATGACGGAGCGCACGATGCCGCGGACCGTCCACGACTGCGGGGTGGGTCGGGCGGTCTCGGTGCGGAGCCGCGTGATCTCGTCCTGGAGACTCCGAACCTCCCGCGCCCACCGGAGATAGCCGAGGCCGACGCCCACGGCCAGGGCGATGTTCAGCAGCACGACAACCTTCCAGAGCCGCATCACGGGGGGCCGATTCGCTCGGTCACCATGGGTCAGTGGACGTGCTCGGCCGCCAGGGGGGCCACCGGAACCTCGCGCGCCAGACGATCGACCTCGGCCAGGAGCCGCCCCAGGTCCGCCCAGCCCTCCGTGTCGCCGCCAAGGTCCCGGGGGATCCAGCGAGCGCGTAGATAGCCCTGACGGTCCACGAGGAGCTCCATGTGCCGAGCCGGAGGCGGCTCCGGTCTGAGCCCCTCGGCCGTGAGGTCGCGCCGGAACAGCATGTAGGCGGAGCTGGCCTCGGCTGCTCCCTCGACGGCGAGCGGGAAGAACACGGGCCGGCCACCGAGCGCCCGGTACACGATGCTGGCATCCCCGAGCGGAACGCCCAGGATCTCACCGCCGCGAAGCTTGAGCGCCACCGAGAGCCGGTTCAGCTCCACTAGGCGGTCGGCGGAGCCGGGCAGGGTGAAGAGGACCACCAGGACGACCCCGCGGCCCCGCCAGTCCCGCAGCGCACGCCCCTCGCCGACCCCGGTCGTGAAGGTGAAGTCCGGGGCGACCGCGGCCGGGCGGGTCGTGGCGATGGGCCCGAGGTCCCGCGCCCGCTCGGCGGCACCGAGGGCGCGCACGAAGTTGATCACGTCCCAGCGTTCCTCGGGGCGGAGCCGGTCCGCGAAGCCCGGCATGCCTGCCGCCGGGATGCCGTGGCTGACCCACCAGAACAGATCGCCCGCGGTGTGGTCGGCCGCGTGCTGGGCGGTGAGATCGGCCGGCGGGCGGGGGAGGCCCGTGGCGGCTGGTCCGTCGCCGTAGCCGGTGACGCCATGGCAGGCCTGGCAGTGCGTTCGGTAGAGAGCCTGCCCCTGGACGACCGAGGCGGCGGCGTAAGGAACGGTGGGCCGTACGTATGTCGCCGGGTTCGCGTCGACCGCCATTGGATGGAGCGCCAGCGTGGCGCCGAGCGCCAGCGCGAGGCCTCCGCCCAGCGCGGCCACGCGCCAGCGCCGCGGCCGGACCACCAGCGCCAGCAGCAGCGCGACCAGGCCGAGCGTCGCCACCTGGCTCCCGATCGCGACGCGGGGCTGGACACCGGGGAGCGTCTTGGTGGCGGCCCAGTCGAACCGGAACGACAGGGGCCACGCGACCTCGTCATGCCGTGCCGGAGTGGTAAGCCCGAGAACCGCCACGGCCGCGAGGATTCCCGCCACGAGGGCTGCCTCACCGAACACGTTGCGCCGGAGCGCCGTCACGGCCTCCGCTGTCCCGGGCCCCGACACAGCGAGTCGACGGCGCCACACGAGGAGGTTCCGCGCCGCCAGCGGAAGCAGCGCCCCGAAGAGGAGCAGCTTCAGCATGAGCCAGTGCCCATAGGCGGTCCCGATGAGGGCGGGCACGCCGCCCACCTGCTGCCAGGCCGCGAACGCCCCGGTCAGTAGGAGGACCGTGACGGCGCCGAGGCCGAGCCCCGAGAAGCGCTCGGCGGCCTTCGCGGCCGCGGCCGCGCTCGGCAGACGTCGCGCCCACGCCAGGCAGAGAGCAAGCGGGACGAGACCGCCGCCCCACACGCCGGTGGCCAAGAGGTGCACTCCGTCGAGCCCCATCGCGAGCGCGCCGCGTTCGGCCGAAGCGGCATGGCCGGCCATGGCGCCAAAGACGAGGCTTGCGGCCGATAGGCCAAGAGCCTCGAGGTGAAGCGCCAGTCGGTCCCTGTCGTCATCCTCGTCCGCCAGGAGAAGCAACGCCCCCACCAGAGCGAGGAGCCCGGTACGCGCGAGCCACACCGTCCCGTAGCGCGTGTCGATCAGAACGGAGAGGGCGCGGCCGCCGCCCATGCTTTCCCGGAAGCCCACGCCGGTGGCCACCCCGATCTGACGCCAGAGATCGAGCACCCCGGCCACCAGGGTCACGAAGAGGGCCACCCCCCCGAGCCAGAGGAGGCGCGAGTCGAGCTCCCGAAGCCGCTCGTGCCCGACGTCGCCCGCGGCGCGAGCGGCGGGGCGGACGACCAGGACCAGAGACGCGAAGGCGCCGACGAGCGAGATCACCCCGGCCGTGTAGAGCCAGCGGACGGCGATACCGGCAATCTCCATGAAGGGGATCAGCGGAGAAGGCCGTCGCCGTCCGACCGCGCGCTCGCGGCGGGGCCGATCATCGGGTCGGGGGCTCGGGCTCGGGCCGGTCTGGAGCCGTCGGTCTCGGGCGGTCTTCGGGCCGGTCCGGTGCGAAGAACGCCCACGCCGCCAGGCTGACGGCGGCCACGGCGCCTGCGACCAGCAGCCATGTCGTCCAGTCGAAGCCGCTCCGTGCGGACGCCGGAGCCCCGTGATCGGCCAAGGCGAGGGCCGCCGTGAGGAAAACGACGGCTGCCACGATCCATCGCATGTCGGAGACCTCATTTTCGCACGGGTCGCGGGCGCCCCGGCAAACCTTGACTTCGACGGGGACCGGCGACGAGAATGAGTCCGCCTGGAGCCCGGCTGTAGCGTCCCGGGCGGCCGGGGGTCGAAGTTCCACTGGGGAGTAGGTCAGGGAGGAGCGATGGAGCTCGCCGGCGTCCTGCGGGAAGCCATGAGCCTCGGCGCGTCCGACATCCACCTGAAGGCGCGGCAGTATCCTGTCCTCCGAGTGCGCGGGCACCTGTTGCGTCTGGAGAACTGGCCGCTGCTCGACGGGAAGGACCTCGAGCAGATGGCCGGGGCGATGCTCAACCACCTCCAGCGCCAGCGATTCGAGCGAGACGGGGGCGTGGACGTGCAGTACACCGTGGCCGGGATCGGGCGCTTCCGGGCGAGCATCTTCCGGGCTCGCGCCAACATCGGAATCGCGCTCCGTGTGGTCCCGTACGAGCCGCCCACCTTCGAGGAGCTGCACCTCCCCCCGGTCGTCGCGAAGCTCGCCCTGGAGCCGAGGGGGCTGGTCCTCGTGACGGGCCCCGCCGGCTCTGGCAAGACGACGACCCTCGCCTCGATGCTCAACCACATGAATCACCACCGCACCGACCACATCGTGACGATCGAGGATCCGATCGAGTATCTGTTCGAGGACGGTACCAGTATCATCACCCAGCGCGAGGTCGGGATGGACGCGCCCGCCTTCGCTGAGGCGCTCCGGATCTGCCTCCGTCAGGATCCCAACGTGGTCATGGTCGGCGAGATGCGCGACGTGGAGACGATGTCGACGGTGCTGACGCTGGCGGAGACCGGCCACCTCGTCCTCTCGACGCTCCACACGATCACGGCCGCGGAGACGATCAACCGGATCATCTCGCAGTTCCCCCCGGACTACGAGCGCCAGATCCGCCAGCAGCTCGCGCAGGTTCTGCGGGGGGTTATCTCGCAGCGGCTCATGGAGCGGTCGGACGAGCCCGGTCTGGTTCCTGCGGTGGAGGTGCTCGTGGGGACACTGACGGTCCAGCGTTGCATCGAGGAACCCGGCCGGACCGCCCAGCTTGGCCAGGTGATCAGCGAGGGCCGGGACACGTACGGGATGCAGTCGTTCAACCAGAGCGCCATCGAGTGGTACCAGAAGGGCATGGTCTCGTACGAGGAGGCTCGGCGCACCGCGACCTCCCAGACCGACTTCGAGGTCGAGGTCGAACGGCTGGCGCTGGCCCAGGATGTCGCCACTCGCAAGACCGCCCCGCCGGTGCCCGGACGCCGGTAGGCCGCTAGCGCGACGTTTCCCGCTCCTGCCGCGCTGACGTGGCGGGGGCGGCCCCGGATTTTTCCCCATGCAGGTCGAGCAGGTCGCCCCCTATCTCTGGCGCATTCCCCCTGACGCGAGGCCCGGGATGCGAGTCCCGGGATTGATCTACGCCGACGAGGCCCTCATGGCCGCCATCCGGCGCGACGCCGCGCTTGAGCAGGTGGCCAACGCCGCCGCCCTGCCCGGCATCGTCAAGGCGTCGCTCGCGATGCCCGACATCCACCAGGGCTATGGCCTTCCGGTTGGCGGCGTCGTCGCCACGGCCGGACCGGACGGGGTCGTGAGCCCCGGTGGCGTCGGCTACGACATCAACTGCGGCGTGCGCCTTCTGGCGACCGACCTCGCTGCCGCCGACGTGGTGGGCTCACGCCTCGAGCGGCTGGTCGACGCGCTCGCCGCGGCCGTCCCCTCGGGCGTCGGGTCGAGCGGGCGAGTCCCGCTCTCGGCCGCGGAGCTGCGGCGGGGGCCGGTCCGGGACGGAGCTGGCTGGGCGGTGGCGCGTGGTTACGGGGAAGCCGACGAGCTCAGCCGGATGGAATCCAACGGGTGTCTCCCGGCCGCCGACCCCGATGCCGTGTCCACGAAGGCCTACGAGCGCGGTCGGGGCCAGCTCGGCACGCTCGGCTCCGGCAACCACTTCCTCGAGGTGCAGGCCGTGGAGACCGTCTTCCTGCCCGATGTCGCCCGGGTGCTCGGGCTCGACGAGGGCCGGCTGACGGTGATGGTCCACACGGGATCTCGCGGGTTCGGCCACCAGATCTGCACGGACGCGCTCGGAGCGATGCAGGGGGCGATGCGCCGATACGGCATCACGCTCCCCGACCGCCAGCTTGCCTGCGTGCCCCTCGCCTCGCCGGAGGCGCGGGCGTACTTGGGCGCCATGCGCGCCGCCGCGAACTTCGCGTTCGCGAACCGCCAGTGTCTGGCGCACTTCGCCCGCGAGGTAGTCGAGCGGGCGCTCGGCGTCTCGCCCCGGGAGCTCGGCTGGCGCCTGATTTACGACGTCGCGCACAACATCGCCAAGGAAGAGGAGCACGAGGTGGATGGCCGGACGCGACGGCTGCTCGTCCACCGGAAGGGGGCGACACGCGCCTTCCCGCCGGGCCATCCGGAGTTGGCGGAAGCCTACCGGGCCGTGGGCCAGCCGGTGCTGATCCCGGGCGACATGGGTCGATACTCCTACGTGCTGGTGGGCGCGCCCGGGGCGATGCGGGAGACGTTCGGGAGCACGTGCCACGGAGCCGGGCGAGTGCTGAGCCGCACCGCAGCGGTCCGGGCGGCGCGGGGACGGTCGATCGCGGACGAGCTCCTGGCCCGGGGTATCGTGGCGAGGGCCGGCGGCCGGGACTCTCTCGCCGAGGAGATGTCTGAGGCCTACAAAGACGTCCGCAACGTGGTGGACGTCGTGGAGCGCGCGGGGCTCTCCCGCGTCGTCGCGCGCCTCCGACCGCTGGGTGTCGTCAAAGGGTGACGAGCGCCGTGGCCCGCGCGCCCCTGCAGGTCCTGGTGCTACCCTTTCGCGCTGCCGCCAGCGGCGCGATCGAGTTCGCCATCTTCAGGCGGTCCAACTATCCGGACGAGTGCTGGCAGGGCATCGCGGGCGGCGCGGAGGAACGCGAGACGGCGGAGCAGGCGGCCCGTCGAGAGATGCGGGAGGAAGCCGGGATTCCCCCGGACACGCCGTTGATCCCGCTGGATTCGATAGCCAGCATTCCCGTCTCCTTCTTTCGCGACCGACACCTGTGGGGGCCAGCCACGTACGTCGTCCCTCAGCACGCATTCGGCGTGCAGCTCGGCGGGCACGAGATCATCCTCTCGGACGAGCACACGGAGTTCCGCTGGGTTTCCTACGAGGACGCCGTCCGCCTGCTTCGGTGGGACAGCAACAAGACAGCGCTGTGGGAGCTGCGTGAACGCTTGCAGCGATCGACGCCACGGGTCCGAGGGGACCTGGAGCCACCCGTGCGCCTGGCCGGGGAGGATACGGCATGAACGTCAAGGGGATCCTGATCGAGGGCCGGGACGGACAGGAGTACCTCCTCGGGTTCGAGCGTCGGCCGCGGGACCAGATGGCCGGACCGCCCACGTTGAGCCGCCGGGGGCCTGACGGAGGCTTCCGGCGCTTCGAGGACGTCCGGGAGGCTTCTAAGGTCGCAATGGCGCAGCTCGGGCCTCGAGGCGGGTACGTGATCGGCCCCGGTTGGGGGAAGGAGCTGTTCCTCTGGACGACCTTCGTGGAGGCACTCAAGTCACTGCCGACCGTGCCAACGTGGCCAACGTGGCGCGAGTCCGACTAGCCGAAGCTCGCAGCGCGAGAAACGTGTCGCTGCACTTCCTTGCCCGCGATTCCGCCGTCTGTTAGGCTGTAGGCCGCATGTCCTGGAGTCTCAAGGAAAAAGCCGACCGCCTCCTCTCGCAGGAGACTGGAACCATCCGAAAGGACTGGGGGGCTCGCGTCTCGTTCGCGCTGGTCTACCCCAACACCTACGCCGTTGGGATGTCCAACTTGGGCTTCCAGACTATCTACCGTCACCTCAACGCCCTCCCTGACGTCGTCTGCGAGCGCGTGTTTCTGCCCGACCCGGAAGACCTCCCGGAGTACCAGCGAACCAGCACCGGACCCTTCTCGCTGGAGTCCAAGCGACCCCTCGCTCAGTTCGACCTGGTCGGGTTCTCGATCACGTACGAAGGGGACTACATCAACACCCTCCGGCTGCTCCGGATGGCCGGCATCCCGCTTCGGCCCGAGGACCGCCGGCCTGAGGACCCCATCGTCCTGATGGGCGGCGTGTGCGCCTTCGCCAACCCCGAGCCAGTCGCGCCGTTCATGGACTTCGTGGTGGTCGGCGAGGGCGAGGAGATCGTCGGGGAGATCGTCGCGGCCTATCGCGAGGCCTTCGGCACGGTGTCGCTCGGCGCCCGCCGGCGGGGTGACCTCCTGGACCGCCTGGCGCCGGTCCCCGGGATCTACGTCCCGCAGCGCTACGCGGTTTCCTACCATGATGACGGTGTGATCGCTGAGGTGCGCTCCGAGCGCGGCGCGCCGGCCGTGGTAACCAAGCGGCGTCTCAAGAAGGTCGACGACTTCCGGACGATCTCGCTGCTCCGGACGCCGAACGCGGAGTACGGCCACCTGGCCCTCCTCGAGGTCGGGAAGGGGTGCGGGCGCGGTTGCCGGTTCTGCCTCGAAGGGCAGATCTACCGGCCCGTTCGCCACCGGAGCCTCGAGACGCTCCGGGAGACGGTCCGCGAGATCAAGAAGGACTCGAACCGGGTCGGGCTCGTCGGGGCGTGCGTCTCCGACTATCCCTGGATCGGTGGCCTGATGAAGGTGCTCGAGGAGGAAGGGCTCGAGGTTTCCATCTCCTCGATCCGCGCCGACAGCCTCACCGAGGAGCTCGTTTCGTCGCTTCGCCGCGGTGGGCACCGAACGCTAACGGTAGCACCGGAGGCGGGCACGGAGCGGCTTCGCCACGTGATCCGGAAGGACATTTCCGATTCCCAGCTCTACGACGCCTGCGACCTGGTCCGTGCTCACGGCATCCCGAATCTCAAAACCTACTTCATGATCGGCCTCCCGACGGAGACGGACGAGGACATCGAGGCGATCCCGGACCTGGCGACGCGGCTCCTCGAGCGGCTGCGCGTGCCGTCGGGACAGGGCGAGCCCTTCGGTCGGTTGACGCTGTCGATCAGCTCCTTCGTGCCGAAGCCGTGGACGCCGTTCCAGTGGGCCCCGTTCGATCCGGTGAACCGGCTGGAGGCCAAGCTCCGGACCATCAAGGCCGGGGTCCGCCGCCTCCACAACGTGCGCGTCCTCCACGAGAACCCGCGTGAGGCGTACCTCCAGGCGCTCCTGGCCCGCGGGGACCGCCGGGTCGCGGACCTCCTGGAGTGTTCTGCGCGCCTCGACGGCGACTGGCGCACGGCGCTCCGGGAGTGGGACGGCGACCCCGACTTCTACACGCACCGGGAGCGCACGCTCGAGGAGACGCTGCCCTGGGACCATCTCGACGTCGGCGTGCGGAAGGCAGGCCTGATCCGCGAGCACCAGCGCGCGGGGCTCTCGCCGGAGACAGCCGCCGCCACCTGACGGCCGGCGCCGGCGCCCGGATGTCGACACGAGGCGGAGGCGAGCCATGACGCAACCGGAGGGCGGCAAGCTCGACGTCCGGGAGCACGGTGCTGGCCAGCAAACGTCGACCCGACGCCTGTACATGCAGCTTCAGGTGTTCGGCGACTGCGATGATGCGAAGCGTCTCGTCGGCGCACTGGAGCGCGCACGTGTCGAGGGCGTGCTTTACGCGGACGCGGCCGATCCCCTTGGCGTCGCCGTCCTCGGTATCGCGGAGGACCCCGCCTTCTTCGTGGGCCGGTGGCGAGAGATCCTCGGGACCGAGCCGTTCCTGGGACTCCGGCGCAAGCCCGAGCTGACCATGTTCGGGCGGAGCTACTCGAGCGGCTTCGAGACGGACCTCGAGGACTGGCTCCTGGCCCGTCCGCGACGGACGGCTCTCGGTCCAGAGTGGCCCTGGGCGATCTGGTATCCCCTCCGTCGGACCGGAACGTTCGCGCGCCTCACGCCCCAGGAGCAAGGCGCGATCTTGAAGGAGCACGCCGCCCTTGGACGTACGTACGGCGAGGCCGACCTCGCGCACGACGTTCGCCTCGCCTGCCATGGGCTCGACACGCACGACAACGACTTCGTGATCGGGCTCGTGGGTCGGGAGCTCCATCCGCTCTCCCACCTCGTTCAGACGATGCGTCGCACGGCCCAGACGTCGGAGTTCATCCAGACGCTGGGCCCCTTCTTCGTCGGGCACGTGCTCTGGCGCGGGTCCGGGACGTGATCATCGACGCCTGCCATTGGCCGGCCGCCGGACCGCGGCGCCGGCATCCCCCGGGCCCCGCTAGCCACTAGGTCGCGGGGCCGCGTGCCCTACCCCCGCGCTGACGGAGGGCAAGAGCACTCCCGAGGAGGGCGAGGCCGGCCGCGCCGGCGAAGAGCCGGTCGAACCCGGCCGTGGGTAGGAGGGCGCCGAAGAGGACCTGGCCCCCGCCGATCCCGAGCTCCCACGCGGTGTAGAACGTCGCCAGCGCGCGTCCGTGGTCGTTCGGCGGCACGAGGTCGGCGACCCAGGCCATGAGAGCGGGCTGCGCGGAGCCGAACCCGAGCCCGAAGAGCAGTCCCGCCCCATAGATCGCCCACGGCGCCCGCGCCGCCGCCACCACGGCGAGCGAGATGGCCACGACGACGAGGGCTGGCGCGATGACGGCCGGACGGCCAAACCGATCCGACAGCTGGCCAGCCTTCGTCCGGACGGTCAGGAGAGCAACGGCCATCAGCGTGAAAAACCAGCCCGGGCTCTCCGCCCCACGGGCGTGCGCGAGGAGCGGCAGGAAGCCCATCAGGGCTCCGTAGTGAAGGAAGAGCAGGCACGTGATGACGGCCGGATGAAGGGCCTGGCGGGCGAGCAGGTTTCGTACGCGAAACGGAGGCCGCGGGACCGCTCGGCCGGTCTCGGGGACGCCGAGCGTGAGCCCGGTGCCGAGGATGGCCAGCCCGAGCGCCACCAGGCAGAGTCCCGTGAACCCGGCGCGTGCCTCAATCACTCCGCCCAAGGCGGGCCCGAGGGCGAGCGCCAGGTTGGGAGCCAGCCCGAAGAGTCCCATCGCCTCGCCCCGCCGGCCGGCCGGCGCGAGGTCGGCGACAACCGCCGCGCCCGCGGTGGGGAAGAGGCCCATCCCCGTGCCGTGGACGAGGCGCACGACGAACAGGCTCGCCGCGGACCGCGTCCATGGATAGCCTAGGTTGGCGAGCGCGAAGAGGGCGGCGCCGACGCGAAGGATCGGGCGACGCCCCCGCCAGTCGATCACCCAACCGGCCCATGGCTTCCAGACCATCGACGCGAAGGCGAAGACTCCGATGACAACACCGACGCCCGCCTCTCGGATGCCGAGGTGGACCGCGTAGACGGGGAGGGCCGGCAGCACGAGATAGAAGGAGAAGAAGATACAGAAGGTCGCCACCCAGAGCAGGGCGAACGCCGGCGTGAGCAGGCGCCCGGAAGGCTGCATGCGCAGCTACTCTAGCATCGGCCTCCGGTCAGGATCTGGTTACGACAGGGGGGCGGGGAGCTCCGAGCGTCCCATGAGGTGGCGATCGACTCCGCGGGCCGCGCTCCGCCCCTCGGCGATCGCCCACACGATGAGCGACTGGCCGCGCTGCATGTCCCCGGCGGCGAAGACGCCCGGGATGCTCGTCATCCAGCCCGCGTCCCGCCAGACGTTGCCCCGCTCGGTGAGGCGCACGCCGAGCTTCTCGAGCATGCCGGGCCGCTCCGGGCCCAGGAAGCCCATGGCAAGGAGGACCAGCTCGCAGGGCAGTGTGAACTCCGACCCGGGAATCTCTCGAAAGACCGGGCGCCCCTCCTCGCGGGCGAGCTCGACCCGCACGGCCTCGAGTCCGCGGACGCGCCGCCGCTCATCGCCGAGGAACCGCTTCGTCGACACGGCGTAGACGCGCTCACCACCCTCGTCGTGGGCCGACGAGACCCGGTAGACGTTCGGGTACTGGGGCCACGGGTTGTCCGGCGCGCGCTGGTCGGGCGGACGCGGCAGGATCTCCATCTGGTGGACCGAGCGCGCGCCCTGGCGGTGGACCGTGCCCAGGCAATCCGCGCCCGTGTCACCGCCGCCGAGGATCACCACGCGCTTGTCCTTCGCCGTGATGAAGTCCGCCTCGGGGATCGCGTCGCCCTCGCAGCGGCGGTTCTGGAGGGGGAGGTACTCCATGGCGAAGTGGATCCCGCTCAGCTCGCGACCCGGGATGGGCAGATCGCGCGCATGGCAGGCGCCGCCGGCGAGCAGGAGCGCGTCGTGCTCCTGTCGGAGGTCCTCCACGTCCACGTCGACGCCCACGTGGGCGCCCGTCACGAACTCGACGCCCTCCGCCCGCATCTGCACGAGGCGGCGATCGAGCACCCGCTTCTCCATCTTGAACTCGGGGATGCCGTAGCGCAGCAGGCCCCCGATCCGGTCGGCGCGCTCGAACACCGTGACGTCGTGACCCGCGCGACGGAGCTGCTGGGCGGCGGCAAGGCCGGCCGGTCCCGATCCGACGACGGCGACGCGCTTGCCAGTCCGAACGGCGGGAGGCTCGGGGACGATCCATCCCTCGGCGAACGCGCGGTCGATGATCGTCAGCTCGATCGGCTTGATCGTGACGGGATCGTCGTTGATCCCGAGGACGCACGCGCCCTCGCACGGGGCAGGGCAGAGCGTGCCGGTGAACTCCGGGAAGTTGTTCGTCGCGTGGAGGCGGTCGATGGCCTCCCGCCAGTCGTCCCGGTAGACCAGGTCGTTCCAGTCGGGGATGAGGTTCCCGAGGGGGCACCCCTGGTGGCAGAAGGGGATGCCGCAATCCATGCACCGGGCCGCCTGCTTCTGGAGCTTCGGCACCGGCCAGGGAAGCAGGACCTGCCGCCAGTCCTGGAGCCGCTCGGGAACCGGCCGGTAGGGCTGCTTGTCGCGGGTGAACTCGAGGAAGCCGGTGACCTTCCCCATGCCCGGTTAGCCGTGCGCCCCTTCCATCACAGCCCGCTCCCAGGGGATGCCTTCCTCCCGGGCGCGGCGCATCGCGGCGAGCGCCCGCTTATAGTCCCGCGGCATGATCTTCACGAAGCGTGGCCGTGCGGCCTTCCAGTCGGCCAGGATTCGCTCGGCGACGGCGCTCTGGGTGTAGCGCACGTGGCGCCGCAGGAGATCCCGCACTTCCTCGACGTCCTCGTCCTGGAGGAGCGGCTCGAGGTCCACCATGCCGAGATTCGCGTGGTGGCGGAAGTCGCCCGCCTCGTCGAGCACGTATGCGACTCCGCCGGACATCCCGGCGGCGAAGTTGCGGCCGGTCCGGCCGATCACCACGACCCGGCCCCCCGTCATGTACTCGCACGCGTGGTCGCCGACGCCTTCGACCACGGCGAGCGCGCCGCTGTTACGGACGCCGAACCTCTCCCCGGCCACCCCCCGGACGTACGCCTCGCCGCTCGTGGCGCCGTACAGCACGACGTTCCCGACCAGGATGTTGTCCTCCGGGGCGAACGTCGCCTCCCGGGGCGGGAAGGCGACGATCTTGCCGCCCGACAGCCCCTTGCCGAGGTAGTCGTTGGAATCGCCCTCGAGGACCAGCGTGATGCCGCGGGGCACGAAGGCTCCGAAGCTCTGGCCGGCCGACCCGGTGAAGTGGATCCGGATCGTGTCGTCGGGGAGGCCGTCGGCGCCGTACCGCGAGGTGACCTCGTATCCGAGGATCGTGCCCACGGTCCGGTGCACGTTACGGATGGGCAGGCGCAGGTCGACGGGCGTCCGCGCCTCCAGCGCCGGCTGGCACAGGGGCACGATGGTGCTCATGTCCAGCGAGCGCTCGAGCCCGTGGTCCTGCGGACGGACCCTCCGGATCGGAACGTCCGGCGCGACGGCCGGACGGTGGAGGATCATCGAGAAGTCCAGGCCGCATGCCTTCCAGTGATCGACCGCCGCCCGCACGTCCAGACGGTCGACCCGGCCGATCATCTCGTCCAGCGTCCGGAAGCCGAGCTGGGCCATCAGCTCGCGAACCTCCTCGGCGATGAACCGGAAGAAGGTCGTGACGAACTCCGGGACCCCGGTGAAGCGCTTGCGGAGCTCGGGGTCCTGGGTCGCGATGCCCACCGGGCACGTATTGAGGTGGCAGACTCGCATCATGACGCAGCCCATTACCACCAGCGGGGCGGTGGCGAACCCGAACTCCTCGGCGCCGAGCAGGGCGGCGATCACGACGTCACGCCCGGTCTTGAGCTGCCCGTCCACCTGGACCACGATGCGGTCCCGCAGCTTGTTGAGAACGAGGACCTGCTGGGTCTCGGCGAGGCCGAGCTCCCAGGGCACGCCGCCGTGCTTGATCGATGTGAGGGGTGACGCGCCCGTCCCGCCGTCGTGGCCCGAGATCAGGACCACGTCCGAGAAGGCCTTGGCGACACCCGCCGCCACCGTGCCGACGCCGACCTCGGCGACGAGCTTCACGTGGATGCGCGCCCGGGGGTTCGCGTTCTTCAGGTCGTGGATCAGCTGCTTGAGGTCCTCGATCGAGTAGCTGTCGTGGTGGGGCGGGGGCGAGAT
>Ga0114129_10005954_pt1 | contig 17264 bp, 18 predicted proteins | sample RhiMetdeltSRZDD1_FD_80071 | JGI IMG/M metagenome (GOLD analysis project Ga0114129, IMG submission 80071) | Populus rhizosphere microbial communities from Tennessee, USA - Rhizosphere MetaG P. deltoides SRZDD1 (version 2) (version 2) | ecosystem: Host-associated > Plants > Roots > Rhizosphere >... | reverse complement strand
TCGTCGACGACACGCTCTACGACGCGTTCGGGCAGCGTCAGGTCTCGACGATGTTCACGCAGGTGAACCAGTACCGTGTCGTGCTCGAGGTCAAGCCCGAGTACCGGCAGTCGGCCGTCGGGCTCGACAGCCTCTACGTCCGCGGCCCCGGCGTCACCGGAGCCGTGCCGCTCGGCGCCATCACCACCGCGACGGAAAAAACGGCGCCCGTCGCCATCAGCCGTCAGGGCCAGTTCCCGGTCGTGACGTTGTCGTTCAACCTGGCGCCGGGCGCCTCGCTGGGCGAGGCGGTGCGTGCGATCGAGGCGACGGCGAAGGACCTTGGGCTGCCGGCGAGCATCGAGGCGAGCTTCCAGGGCACGGCGCAGGCGTTTCGCCTGGCCCTGGCGAACGAGCTCCTGCTGATCCTGGCCGCGCTGGTCGCCGTCTACATCGTGCTCGGCGTGCTCTACGAAAGCTACATCCACCCGATCACGATTCTCTCCACCCTGCCCTCGGCGGGTGTCGGCGCGCTGCTGGCACTGCTGGTGTGCCGGATGGAGTTCGGCGTGATCGCGCTGATCGGCGTCATCTTGTTGATCGGCATCGTGAAGAAGAACGCGATCATGATGATCGACTTCGCCCTGCACGCCGAGCGCGAGGAAGGCAAGGCGCCGGTCGACGCGATCTACCAGGCCTGCCTGCTCCGCTTCCGCCCGATCATGATGACGACGATGGCGGCGCTGCTCGGCGCCTTGCCGCTGGCACTGGGCACCGGCGTCGGCTCCGAGCTCCGACGGCCGCTCGGCGTCTCGATCGTCGGCGGCTTGATCGTGAGCCAGGTGCTGACGCTCTACACGACACCGGTCATCTATCTGGCCTTCGACGAGCTCGCGCGTCGCCTGCGGCGGCGCGAGACTCCCGAGGCGCTGGGCCCGGCACCCGCATGAACTTTTCGGCGCCGTTCATCAGGCGGCCGGTCGCGACGACCCTGTTGGCGGTCGGTCTGTTCCTGGTCGGCGCGCTCGCCTACCCGCTGCTGCCGGTGTCGTCCCTGCCGCAGGTCGACTTCCCGACGATCTCGGTGCAGGCGAGCCTGCCCGGGGCTAGCCCCGAGACCATGGCGACTTCCGTCGCCACGCCGCTCGAGCGTCAGTTCGGACGCATCGCCGGCGTGACCGAGATGACGTCGACGAGCATCCTCGGCGCCTCGACGATCGTGCTGCAGTTCGACCTCGGCCGGAACATCGACGGCGCCGCGCGCGACGTGCAGGCGGCGATCAACGCGGCGCGCGGCTACCTACCGCCGGAGCTGCCGACCAATCCCAACTACCGCAAGGTGAACCCGGCCGATGCGCCGATCATCATCATCGCGCTCACCTCGGCCACGAAGAGCCGCGGGCAGATGTACGACGTCGCCTCGAGCATCCTGCAGCAGAAGCTCGCGCAGATACCCGGTGTCGGTCAGGTCATCGTCGGCGGCAGCTCGCTGCCGTCGGTGCGCGTGGAGATCAATCCCTCCGCACTCAACAAGTACGGGATCGCGCTCGAGGACGTGCGCCAGGTGCTGGCCGCCACCAACGTCAACCGCCCCAAGGGCTCGCTCAGCGACGGCACACGGAGCTGGCAAATTCTCGCCAACGACCAGATGCGCCATGCGGTCGACTACATGCCGGTCATCGTGGCCTATCGGCACGGTCAGGCGGTGCGGCTCGAGGACGTTGCCCGGGTGGAAGATTCGGTCGAGGACGTCAGGACCGTCGGGCTCTCCGACGGGAAGCCGGCCGTCCTGCTGGTCGTCTTCCGTCAGCCCGGCGCGAACATCATCGAGACGGTCGATCGCATCCGGGCGCTCCTGCCCGAGCTGCAGGCGACCACCCCGGCGGCGATCGACCTCAAGGTGGTCCTCGATCGGACCACGACCATCCGTGCCTCGCTCTTCGACGTGCAGCGAACGTTGATGATCTCGATCGGGCTGGTCACCCTGGTCGTGTTCGCCTTCCTCCGCAGCGTGCGCGCGACGATCGTGCCGGCGGTGGCCGTGCCACTCTCGCTGGTGGGCACCTTCGGCGTGATGTACTTGCTCCGCTTCAGCCTCGACAACCTGTCGCTGATGGCGCTGACGGTGGCGACCGGCTTCGTGGTCGACGACGCGATCGTCGTGCTCGAGAACATCACGCGCCACCGTGAGGCGGGGCTCGGCCCGGTCGAGGCGGCGCTACGCGGCGCGCGCGAGATCGGCTTCACCGTGCTGTCGATCAGCATCTCGCTGATCGCGGTGTTCATCCCGATCCTCCTGATGGGCGGCATCGTCGGGCGACTCTTCCGCGAGTTCGCGATGACGCTCTCGGCGGCGATCCTGATCTCGCTGGTGGTGTCCCTCACGACGACGCCGATGCTCTGCGCCACGCTCCTGGGCACCCACGCCCAGAGCCCGGATGCGCCCCGCGGGCGGCTCTACCGCGCCAGCGAGCGCTTCTTCGACGGCATGCACGGCTTCTACGCGCGTACCCTGGCCTGGGTGCTCGGCCATCCGCGCTTGATCCTGGCGGTGGCGATCCTCACCGTCGCGGTCAACGTCTATCTGTTCGTCGTCGTCCCCAAGGGGTTCTTTCCCCAGCAGGACACCGGGCGGCTCACCGGCATGGTGCAGGCGGCGCAGGACACTTCGTTCCAGGCCATGCGCGACAAGCTCGGGCAGATCGTGGAGATCATCCGGAGCGATCCGGCGGTGGAGAACGTGATCGGCTTCACCGGCGGCGGAAGCGGGGGCAGCGGCACCACCACGAACACCGCCCGCATGTTCGTCGCGCTCAAGCCGCTCGCCGAGCGCAAGCTCAGCGCGGACCAGGTGATCGGGCGGCTCCGCGGGCGCCTGGCCGGCGTCGTCGGCGCGCCGACGTTCCTGCAGGCCGTCCAGGATCTCCGGGTCGGCGGGCGCGCGAGCAACGCCCAGTACCAGTTCACCTTGCAGGGCGACAACATCCCCGACCTGAACAGCTGGGCGCCGCGCGTCCTGCAGCGGTTGCGCGGTCTGCACGAGGTCGTCGACGCCAGCAGCGACCAGCAAGATCGCGGTCGGCAGGCCACCGTCGTCATCGATCGCGACACCGCCTCGCGCTTCGGGATCAGCTCCTCGCTCGTCGACAACACGCTCTACGACGCCTTCGGCCAGCGCCAGGTCTCGGTCATGTATACGCTCCTGAACCAGTACCACGTGGTCATGGAGGTCGAGCCGAAGTACTGGCAGCGGCCGGAGACTCTGCGCGACGTCTACCTGCCGGGTGCTCAGGGCACGATGGTTCCGCTGTCGGCGGTCACGCGGTACGCGCCGACCAACACGGCGCTCGCCGTCAATCACCAGAGCCAGTTTCCGGCGGTGACGGTCTCGTTCAACCTGCCGCCCGGCGTCGCGCTCGGCCAGGCGGTCAGCTCGATCCAGGACTCGATGCTGCGCGCCGGGTTACCCTCCACGATCCGCGGGAGCTTTCAGGGCACGGCGCAGGCCTTCCAGGCCGCGCTGGCGAACCAGCCGATCTTGATCGTGGCCGCGCTGGTCTCCGTCTACATCGTGCTCGGCGTGCTCTACGAGAGCTACGTGCATCCGATCACGATTCTCTCCACCCTGCCCTCGGCGGGCGTCGGGGCGATCCTGGCGCTCCTGCTCTGCCGCGTGGATCTGTCGGTGATCGCGCTGATCGGCATCATCTTGTTGATCGGCATTGTCAAGAAGAACGCGATCATGATGATCGACTTCGCCCTCGAGGCGGAGCGCGGCGAGGGCAAGAGCCCGGAGGAGGCGATCTACCAGGCGTGCCTGCTCCGCTTCCGGCCGATCATGATGACGACGATGGCCGCCCTGCTCGGCGCGCTGCCGCTCGCGCTGGGCACCGGTGTCGGCTCGGAGCTGCGCCGCCCGCTCGGCATCGCGATCGTCGGCGGCCTCGCGGTGAGCCAGCTGCTCACGCTCTACACGACACCCGTTGTCTACCTCGAGCTCGACCGTCTGCGGCTGGCCGTGCAGCGCATTCGTCGCGGCCGCGCCCACGAGACCGTCGCGAGTCCCAGTCACGCATGACCAGGCCACATCGCGCGCTCACCGGCCTCGTCGCCGCGATCGTGTTCGCCGCCGCCGGCTGCTCCGTGGGTCCGAACTACGTGCGCCCCTCGGTGATCGTGCCGCCCGACTACAAGGAGCGCGCGGAGGGCGCGGAATGGAAGACGGCGCAGCCGAGCGACGGCACCACGCGGGGTCCGTGGTGGGAAACGTTCGGCGATCCGTTGCTGAACACGCTCGAGTCGCAGGTGAACATCTCCAACCAGAACGTGCTGGTCGCCGAAGCGCAGTTCCGGCAGGCGCGCGCGCTCGTGCTGGCGGCCCGCTCGCAGTTCTTTCCGACGGTGACGGTTGGGGCCGGCTACACGCGATCGCAACAGTCGCAGAATCTCGTCGGCAGCGCCTTCGCCCAACAACAGCTGGGCACCAGGAACGACTTCGTGCTCCCGCTCGACGTCTCGTGGGAGGTCGACGTGTGGGGGCGCATCCGGCGTAACGTCGAGGCCAATCGCGCGAGCGCTCAGGCCAGCGCCGGCGATCTCGAGACGAGCCGGCTCCTGTTCCAGAGCGAGGTGGCGCAGGACTATTTCCAGCTTCGCACCCTCGACGCCCAACGCCAGCTGCTCGACGCGGCGATCGCCGCCTTTCAGACCTCGCTCAAGCTCACCCAGAGCCGATACGGAGGCGGAGTGGCGTCGGCGGCCGACGTCGCCCAGGCCGAGACCCAGCTGAAGACCACCCAGGCCCAGGCCACCGATCTCGGGGTGCAGCGCGCCCAGCTCGAGCACGCGATCGCCGTGCTGATCGGCCAGCCGCCGGCGATGCTGACGATTCCGTTCTCGCCGCTTTCGGCAACGCCGCCGCCGATTCCGGTCGGCTTGCCGTCCGAGCTCCTGGAGCGGCGGCCCGACGTCGCCGCCGCCGAGCGCCGCGTCGCCACCGCCAACGCGCAGATCGGCGTCGCGGTCGCCGCCTACTATCCGACGGTCACGCTCAGCGCGTCGGCGGGGTTCGAGAGCGGCAGTATCGCGAAGTGGCTCGTGTGGCCGAGCCGGTTCTTCTCGGTCGGCCCGGCGGTCACCGAGACGGTGTTCGACGGGGGATTGCGCGGCGCGCAGACCGCCGAGGCGCGGGCGGCCTACGACGCGAGCGTCGCGAGCTATCGCCAGACCGTGCTCGGCGCGTTCCAGGACGTCGAGGACAACATGGCGGCGCTGCGCATCCTCGAGACCGAGGCCCGCGAGCAGGCCGACGCCGTGCGAGCCGCCGAGCGCTCCTTGAGCCTGACCACCAACCAGTATCGGGCGGGCATTGTGAGCTATCTGAACGTCGTCGTTGCGCAGACGGCGGCGCTGACCAGCGAGCAGACCGGGGCGGGCATCGCGGGGCGTCGGCTCGCCGCGAGCGTGCTCCTGGTCAAGGCGCTCGGCGGCGGATGGTCGGCGGATCGGCTCCCGACTGCCGACGAGGTCACGCGCAAGTGAGCTCGACGGCGCCGTACGGACTCTTACGGCGACTCGACGGCGACGGGATCGAACGAGACGACCACCACGTCGTACTGTTCGGCGACTGCCTGCAGCGGGACCGTGAAGTAGCCGACGCCCCCGGCCGGCACGTCGCCGAACACCCATCCCCACGCCTCGGCGACGGGACGGGCGGCACCGTCACGCTCCACGACGTGCAGACGGACGTCCGTGATGCTCACGCGCGAGTCGTTATAGACGTAGCCCTCGAGCATGGTCCGCGTCGGCTCGGTGAGCTGGGTCACGTGCCACTGCACTCGCAGAAAGCCGTCGACGCGCGGCTCCTCGGCCGAAGCGGATGCGGCCACGGCCATGAGAAGCACGATCACGGAAGTCAGGACGCGCGTCGTTGCGCGGCTCGTCGCCGGACCCCCTGCGCCCTCGCGCCGTATCGTCATCACGGGATCGAGCCTGCGGGGCGCGCGTGAGAGCCCGATGATAATCACGTGAAATGAGCTGGCATGCCCTCATGCCGGGCTCACCGAATCCGATCTCGACGCGCGCGGCGCGTGGCTCGCGGTCTCGACCAGGCACATCCGGACCTTACCCTCTCGGACCAGGATCGCCAGGAGCGAGGCCGCCGACGTCTCCGAGAACCCAAGGCGCTGCCCCACCTCGGCGGGAGTGGCTAGTCCGATCTCCTCGACACAGCTCAAGAGCTCGTTCTCGAGCTCGCTCCACCAGTCAGTCATACCGCCGCCTTCCTGTTTGCTCGCTCGCTGGCTCAGCGGACCAGTACCGACAGCGAGGTGAGCTTCGCCGGCCACACCGGAGCCGGCCGCTCGCGGGGAATCGGAACGCTGTAGGCGATGAGCAGGAGCCAGCGTGCCCAGGCCTGATTCCAGGCGGCGTTCGGCGTGTGCAGCGCGCGCTGGAGGTCGCCGACGACGAGACCGACCCACACGCTCCACACGCCGCGATCGTCCGGAGGAATCATCGCGAGGAGCGCCTCGCCGAGCCCGGTGATCGTCTCGCGGATCTGGGTCGCCGAGGTCCGGCCGTCGGCGGCCGTGATCAGGATGTGCTCGGCGATCCAGCGATGCGTCTTGAGCACCAGCGCGCGGCGAAGGAGGGGCTCGACGCTGAGCCAGGACGGCGCCATCGCGTCGTACCAGGATTGAAGCCCGTGCAGCTCATCGGTTGCCGCGAACGGCGGCGGTGTTCCGACGGGCCGCGGGCTCGGCCGCTGGCGCGCTTGAATCTGCCGGGCCAGGTAGCGCTCGTCGGCGGCGTATCGCTCGGCGACCGCGGTGAGCTGCGCGCGCCGCACGGGATCGGCGTCGTAACGGCACGTCCAGGCGCGCATGATGTCCGCCGCCGCGCCGAGAGGCTGCCACTGCAGCACCAGGAGCCCTCCACGGAAGCCGGCCTGCCGGAGCCTGTCGGCGGCCGCGCGCGCGGCGCTGCGGGTCATGCGACGCATGGTCGCGAACTCCTCGGGCAGCGGTACCAGCGTGTGCCGGAGCAACAGCGCGATACGGCCGTCGGGAGCTTCGTAAACGGCCACCAGGTCGAGACATTCCCGGCAGATGTCGGCATAGCGATCGAGCCACATGAGCATCCTCTCCACGATCGAGATTGGCTTACCGTCTGCCACGACGATGAACGGAGACCATGACGGGCGCATGAGAGGCACATGAGAAACGTCTCAGGTACGGCGAGTGCACCCGCCGGGGGTGAAACATGAGAATCCTCGTCGTCGAGGACGACCGGAAGGTCGCGCGGTTCGTCAGGCAGGGTCTCTGCGAGGAGGGCCACGCGGTCGAGATCGCGAAAGACGGGCCGGAAGCCCTCGATTTCGTCTTCACCGAGCCCGCCTACGATCTGATCGTGCTCGACGTCATGCTGCCGGGCAAGGACGGGTTTGGCGTGCTCAAGGTCTTGCGATCGCGCAAGCTCGCGGTGCCCGTGCTCATGCTGACCGCGCGCGACAGCATCACCGACAAGGTCGCCGGCCTCGATCTCGGGGCCGACGACTACCTGACCAAGCCGTTCGCCTTCGAAGAGTTTCTGGCCCGCGTGCGCGCGCTGCTCCGACGGCGCGACACCGATCGCGCGCCGGTGCTCCGTCTCGACGACCTCACGGTCGATCCAGCGACTCGCAAGGTCGCGCGCGGCGAACGCCGCATCGAGCTCACGGCGCGGCAATACGCGCTCCTCGAGTATTTCCTGCGCAACGCCGGGCGCGTGCTCACGCGCCAGATGATCGCGCAGCACGTGTGGGGGCTCGACTTCGACGCCGAGAGTAACGTCATCGACGTGTACGTGGGCTACCTGCGCCGCAAGATCGAGCGCGACCGGGAGCGCCGGCTGCTGCACACCGTGCGGGGCGCGGGATACGTCATGCAGCTCGAGGAATGACGCCCCGTCCCCGGAGCCTCTCGGTCCGCACGCGGCTGACCTTGTGGTACGGCGGCGTCCTGCTCGCGATCGTGCTCGTCATCAGCACGTTCTCGTACTTCATGCTCCGTCGTACGCTCGTCAGCGGCGCCGACGTCGAGCTCTTGATGGTCGGCCAGGTGGTCCGCGACGCGGGCATCGGCGAGGCGCGGCGCTCCGAAGCCGAGGTGCGCGAGATCCTGGGGCCACGATTTCTCGACGTGTTCTACCGGGTGGTCGGGCCCGCGGGCAAGCCCGAGGCCGAGTCCGGGCCGTTGCGCGGCCGCCACCTGCCGCTGTCCACCGCGGCGCGCGAGCGCGGCCGCTCGGGTGATCCGACGTTCGAGACCGTCCACCTGTCGCGGGGCGAGCGCATCCGGCTCCTCACGATTCCGCTCACGCAGGAGCCGGCGCGCTTCATCCAGGTCGGCGCCACGTTCGCCGACATCGATCGCGCGCTCGCCGGATACATGGAGACTTTGGCGGTGATGGTGCCGCTGGGCCTCGGACTGGCGCTGGTCGGCGGCGCGTCGCTGGCGTGGTCCGCGCTCAGACCGGTGGAGACCATGTCGCGCACGGCGCGCCGGATCAGCGCGCAGGACCTCACGCGGCGGCTGCCACTGCGCGGCACGGCCGACGAGCTCGATCATCTGGCCGAGACGCTCAACGCGATGTTCGCGCGGCTCGAGGCCGCCTTCACCCACGTCCGCCGGTTCGCCGTCGACGCCGCGCACGAGCTGCGCACGCCGCTCACGGTGCTCAAGGGCGGCATCGAGGTCGCGCTGCGCGCCGACCGGAGCCCGCGCGAGTACCGCGACGTGCTGCACTCGAGCCTCGAGGAGGTCGAGCAGCTGATCGAGCTGGCCGAGAATCTCTTGCTGCTCTCGCGCTTGCGGATGAGCACCGCGCTGGCGCGTCAACCGGTCGAGCTCGAGACCGTGCTCATGGAGGCGGTCGACACCGGCATGCGCCTGGCGGACGGCCGCGGCGTGATCGTGCGCCTGGGCCCGGTGGCGTCGGTGACCGTCCACGGCGATCACGCGACCCTGCGGCGCGCCCTCGTCAACCTGGTCGACAACGCGGTCAAGTACACGAAACCCGGTGGCCGCGTCGAGGTGTCGCTCGAGCGCGACGGCCGCCACGCCGTCGTGGCGGTCAGCGACACCGGGGTCGGGATGAACCCGGCCGACGTCGAGCGTATCTTCGAGCCGTTCGTTCGTCTGGACGAGGCGCGCGCCTCCGATGTCGGCGGGGCCGGGCTCGGCCTGTCGATCGTCCACTCGATCGTGCTGGCGCACGACAGCAGCCTCTCGGTGACGACGGCGCCCGGGATCGGCAGCACGTTCACGATTCGCTTTCCACTCGGGTGACGCGCGGGAAGCTCCGTGGGCTCTGCCGTCCACGGTCTTGGATTTCTTGGTCTCGCCAGCGAGCCGACAGACACTAGACGCGTGAACGCGAAGACCGGTCGTGGGGATCTCGTGTGCCGCGCCATCGGTCTCGTCACGGTTCTCGGTTTTCTGGTCACCGCGTTCAGCCCCCTGGCCCATCGGCTGAACCAGTGGGCGGCCGTTCCGCCGGAGCTCGTGCCGTCGGACGCCATCGTGGTGCTCGGCGCCTCGATCTCGGCGTCGGGCATGCTGAGCCAGGAGTCGCAGCGCCGAACCAGGCGCGGCATCGAGCTCTACCAGCAGGGTCTCGCGCCCACCTTGGTCTTGCTGGGGGTGTCGCGCGGGGGGGGATCGGCCGAGGCCGACGTCCGCGCGGAACAGGCCCGGCTACAGGGCATCCCGGCGCAGGCGGTCCTCACCGACACCCGCGGCAACACCACGCGCGAGGAAGCAGCGCGCGTGAAGACGCTGCTCGCGGCGCGCGGCGCGCGGACCATTCTGCTGGTCACCAACGCGGGGCACCTGGCGCGGGCGCGCCCGCTCTTCGAACGGGTCGGATTCACCGTCCATCCTGTGCCGTCCGACACGTTCGTCCAGTCGGGCTCACCCGAGACGCGGCTCGACCTGATGCGGGTGCTGCTCAAGGAATTTCTCGGCTGGTGGTACTACCGGGTCGCCGGCTACATCTAGGCACGGAGGACTGACCATGGAGGCGACGTTCATCGCGGCGCTCGCGTGCATCACATCCATCGGCGCGTACTACTTCGGCGCCCGCGTGCTCGGGCTCTCGGACGCCGGCCTCAGGACCGCCGTCGCCAAGATGCTCGAGTCGGTGGGCCTGATCATGATCTTCCTGGCCCTGAATCTCGGCACGGCCGTCGCGGTGATCCTGGTCGCGCGCGGGGTGACCGGCGCGTTCGTATCGGCCTACGTCACCGACGACACGGTCTGGGTCGGGCTGTCGATCATCCAGGGCCTCGCCTTCCAGTGGTGGCGCGGGATGTCGCCGGCCTCTCGCGCGCCGGGCTCCGACTAGATGCGACCCCGCTCAGATCGAGTCGGCCGGGGCTAGGCGGAAGCGCCGAGCGCGGCGCGTACCGCGTCGATCACGCGACGCAGATCGTAGGGCTTTCCGATGATCTCGAGCGCCTCGTTCTGGCCCACCATGCTCTCGAGCGCCGGCTTATTCGTCGTGGTGATCACGAACTGTTTCCGCTTGAGCGTCTCGGAGCTGCGCACGAGCCGGAGAAAACGCCAGTTCGCGTCGTAGGGCGGCGAGATGTCGTAGAGGATGACCGCGGGGGCGTGGTGGTTGATGAAATCGATGAGATCGATCTCGCCCTTCTTGACGTCCGGGATGTGGCCGACGACGGTCTGGAACCCCTCGACCTCCAGCGCCGTGCGCAAGAGCTCGACGGTATCCTCGCTCGAATTGAACACGGCGATCGTGGGCTTGCCCCCTCCTGCGGCCGGCAGCGAGGGGTTGCTCTGCGCCATGGCCGTGAGCCTATCGTGACAAAACGACGCTGTCTAGCCGCTGCCTGCTCCGGAAGCTCACCCGGCGCGACCGATGAAGCTCGCGATGATGGCCGTGAGCTCGGCAGGGTCGACCGGCTTGGACACGTGATTATTGAAGCCGGCCGTGAGGCTCCGGATCCTGTCCTCCGAGCGACCGAACGCGGTCAGCGCCACCGCCGGCGTCTTGCCGCCCAGCTCCGGGCCGAGCGCCCGCACCTTGCGGATGAGCGAATAGCCGTCTTGCCCCGGCATCTCGATATCGGAGACGATCGCGTTGGGTCGCGAGCGGACCACCGCCTGCAGGGCTTCGTCGGCCGAGCGGCACTCGATGACCTCGGCGCCAGCCTGGACGAGCACGTCCCGGATCAGCTCGACCGCGGTCGGATCGTCGTCCACCACGACGATCCGCGCGCCCTTCAACGAGGCGTTCTCGACAGGCGAGCGCTCGGCGTGTGCGACCGCCTGCTGGCGCGTCTCGGCGACCATCAATGGCAGCTTCACCACGAATGTCGCGCCCTGCCCCTCGCCCGGGCTCTCCGCGTACACGCTGCCGCCATGGAGCTCCACGAGATGCCGGACGAGTCCGAGCCCGATTCCCAGCCCGCCGTGTCCGCGCGCGCTCCCGGTCTCGCCCTGGCGCAACCGGTCGAACACGTAGGGCAGGACCTCCGCCGCGATGCCCTGGCCGGTATCGCTGACGATGATTTCGACGTGCGAGCGCACCCGCTGGAGCTGTACCTGGACGCGCCCGCCCTTGGGCGTGAACTTCACGGCGTTCTCCAGCAGGTTCCAGACGATCTGCTGCAGACGTCCGGGATCGCCGCTGACCAGGAGCCCCGGAATCTCCAGCACCGGCTGGAGCCGAATGCCTTTCGCCTCGGCGGCATGGCGGACAGCCTCCAGCGCATCGTCGATGAGATCGCGCAGATCGACCGGCTGGACCACGAGGCGCATGCGGCCGCTGAGTACGCGCGACATGTCGAGCAGGTCGTCCACGAGTCTGATCTGCGCGTTGACGTTGCGCACGATGACCTCGACCGCCCGGTGTGTCTGGGCCGCGCCGAGCTGGCCGCGCTCGATCAAGGTCGCCCAGCCGTGCACCGCGTTGAGTGGATTGCGCAGCTCGTGCGAGAGCGTCGAGAGGAACTCGTCCTTGGCACGGTTGGCCGCCTCGGCGGCGGCGCGTGCCGACTGTGCCTCCCGATAAAGCCGCGCGTTCTCGATCGCCGAGGCCGTGTGCGCCGCCATGACTGTGGCGAAAGACAGATCGGCCTGGCGGTAACGGCGCGCGGACTCCGTGATCGCCAGCGTCAGCGCGCCGAGGACGCGCTCGTTGGCGACGAGCGGCACGATGATCCAGGACCTCGGGGACAGTCGGCGGAAGAGCGCGAGCTGCTCGGCGTTCTGCGCGATCGCGCTCAGGTATGCATCGGTGACCCGGGCGACGATCTCGGGCCGGCGCGTGCGCACGACCGCCCCCACCCCATGAGCCGCCGCCGGGTTGAAGCCGTGTCGCGCGCGGATCTCGTACGCGAGTGCTTCCTTCGAGCTCTCGCCGTGCGCGCTGGCCACGCGGTGCAGCGCGCCGTCCTCCTGGACGACATCGATCGTGCACAGATCGCCGAGCACCGGAACAGCCAGACGCGCGACGCGCGGCAAGGCCCTCTCGTAATCGAGCGAGGAGCCAAGCACGATGCTGATCTCGGCGAGTACAGCCGCCCGTCGCTCCGATGGGGTCCGCGGCGCCATCGCCCCGAGTCTCGCCCGGCGGAAGCCCGATGACAAGCGACACGCCGCGACTTTGCGGACGAAATCGCGCCCAGGCCGAAGCTCGGTCAGGAGAATACCGGCAACCGGCGGCGGGAAACACCGGAGCCGCCGGTCCGGCCGCGACCGCACAGCTAGCCGATCAGCTCGGTGCGCGCGACGTCGAGCGCGTGATCGATCAGCGGCTCGACGCGCGCGATGAAGCGCATCGTGTGGGGCAAGCCGGCGTGACGCTCGAAGGCCGCGTCGTTCGTCCAGCGCGAATGGATGTAGTAGAGCCGCGCGTCGCGGCTCGAGCGGAACGCGTGGATGGCCAGGCAGTCGGGCTCGGCGCGCGTCGGCGCTAGCACCTCGAGTAGCGCGTCGGCCACGTCGCGCTCGACACCAGCGCGGGCGTGAAATCGCGCGAAGACGAATAGCTCCATCGTGGCTCCTTTCGCGTTATGACCAGATGCATCGCGGCGCCGCTCGTGCCTATGATCGAAATAACGACGTCGAATTCACATAGGGGTTTTACCGGATGGGGACGTCGATGAGAACAAAAGAGGAGGGCCCCATGCACGCATCTCGCCGACGCCTCTTCCGGAGCACGCTCTGCTGCGCTGCGCTCGTGGCGATGTCGGTCGTCGGGTGCGCCAGCCACCGTCCCCTGGCCAGCGCCAAGGTCACGCAAGCCGAGCGCGCCGTCGAGGACGCTCAGCAGGCGGGCGCTGCCGTGAGCGCGCCGCTCGAGCTCAAGACCGCGCAGGACAAGCTGAAGGCAGCCCAGGAGGCCCTGGCCAAAGGCAAGTCTGACCGGGCGATCCGCTCGGCCGAGCAGGCGGCGGTCGATGGGGAGTACGCGCGGGCGCTCGCCGCCAACCAACGCGCCAACGCGACGTCAGAGGAGTTGAACCAGTACATCAAAGTGCTGCGCCAGGAGCTCGAGCGTCTGCCGAAGTAACCGAGCTCGGCCGCGGAGGTGTCGTCGATGAGTCATCCCACGCTGCAGCTCACACGAGTCGTTGCGGTTGTCACGCTGCTGATCGCCGCCGCCGGCTGCGCGTCATCCGATGCCAAGCGCGCGGCGCGGGCCCAGCTCGAGCGCGCGGAGGCCGCCTACCAGGACGCCCAATCCAACCCGCAGGTGCAATCGCACGCGCAGCTGCGGTTGATCGATGCGCAGAAAGCCCTGCAGGCCGCTCAGGACGCCAAGGACAGCGACGACCGACTGCATCTGGCCTATCTCGCCGAGCGCAAGGCGCAGATCGCCTCGGTGACGGGCGCCACCGCCAACACCGAGCAGAGCATGCAGCGGCTTCGCAAGGACACGGCGGACGTCCTGCTGCAGAAGCGCGACCGTGAGCTCACCGCTGCCCGGCGCGAGGTCGACGTGAAGACACGCGACGCCGAGCAGGCGCGGCGGGCCGCGGAAGAGCGCGCCCGGGACGCCGAGGCCCGGGCACGCGAGCTCGAACAGGGGCGCCGTCAGGTGGAGCCGGTCGACGAGAAGGACCGCGCAAAGGCCACCGCGCTCGCGAACGAGCTGGCGAGCCTCAAGGCCCAGCAGACCGATCGCGGCGTCGTGCTCACCGTCGGCGACGTGCTGTTCGCCGCCGGCAAGGCCCAGGTCGGTCCCGGCGCGCAGCGGAGCATCGACAAGCTCGCGGAGTTCCTCAAGACGTATCCGCACCGCAACGTGCTGATCGAAGGGCACTCCGACAACCTCGGCGACGAAGAGTTCAACGTCAAGCTCTCGCAGCAGCGCGCCGACGCGGTTCGGGACCTGCTCGTGACGCGGGGGATTGCGCCGCAGCGGATTCGGACTAAGGGCTACGGTGCGAAGTTCCCGGTGGTCGACAACGACACGCCGGCCGGACGGCAACAGAACCGGCGGGTCGAGGTGATCGTGCTGAACGAGGGCGCCACGGCGGACGGCTCGACGCGCTAGGTCACCGTTCGGCTCGCGCGCGAGCACGTGCGCAGGCGGGCAGCGCGGCGACGATGAGATCGCGGCGAGCCTCCGGAAACCGCGCCCGGTCGAGCCAGTCGCAGAACCCACCGGTGGGATCCACTGCCCATTCGGCCACCCGCGCGGTGACGCGGAGCCCCTCCGTGAGCTTGCGGTCGGCCAGGAAGCCGAAGCTCACTACGAGGATCTGCGCGAGCGTCGCGGCGACCTGGTCGTCGATCAGCACGTAGGCCGTGAGCGTCGGCGTCACCCGGTCTCCGCGTGTCTCGAGGTCCACGACGGTGAGCGCGCTTCCGCTGATCGTGCCGAGAAACGGACTGGTATGCTCGCCGCGAGACAGGATGACGCGCCGCTGGCCCTGCCGCCGGAGCAGCTGCGAGATGCCGTGGGCTCCCTCCCCATCGTCGCCTTGATAGCGTTCGTCGCCGAGGGCCTGCACGCGATAGTTGCCGAGGCCTCGAAATCGCGCGGCGGCCGCGGTCACGTCGGGCGCGTCGATGAACGCCGCATAGACCTCGAGCGGAACGCGCGCCGGCGGCCCTGCGACCGTGCGGCTCAACGTGGGCTCGTGCCAAACGCGCTCGACGGCGGCGGACACCTCGGGCGAGAAGGCCTCGCGGGCGCCGAGGAGCGTTGGCCACGGACCGATCGGGACGCTGCCGGCATCCGTCGCCAGCGCCAGCAGCACCGTCGTCGCCGCCAGCAACACCGGCGGCAGATGGCGCGGCCGACGCATCAAGAGATGACCGGATTCCCGGATTGCCACGTTGATCCCGCGTTGCGGCCTCCTGACCCTTGAGACGGTGAACCTGAAGGCCGCGATACGGTGCCTTGAGGGGAATCGCCTGCCACCGGCAAATCTGCGCGTGGGAATCTGTGCCCCTTCTCCGCGCACCTAAATAGGAGATGAAGCTCGCTTTCGGCATGATGCTGCTCTTGCTGATTCTTGCGGTGGTGCTCGCCGTGCCGCTCGTCGCGCATCGACGGGCGCCGGTGTCCGACTGCGCCAGTCGCATCGTGACGATCAAGCGAAACGACGGCCGGCCTATCGAGTGCGTGTGTCTCGACGGGGCGCTGTCGACCTGCTTCGATCCTGGGCCCTAATCCCACGACGCTCGGTCAGTTGGCCGAGCCGCCCGCCGCACACACGTGTGGCCGCCAGGAGGTCATCGAGATGAAGCCAACGGTCGCGCTCGTACTGCTGCTGCTGGGCCTCGTGATCGCGTCACTTGCCGGCACCGCACGCGCGGAGCCGAGCACCGACGACATCATCGAGCTGCGCGGGCGCTAGATCTCGAGCTCGTGATCCGTGCCGCCGGCGCCGTCCCGCGACGTCGCGCGCCAGTTCGCACGCGTCTCGGCGCCGGCGCGCCAGGTCGGGAGCGGCATCAGCAGATATTCCGAGAGCGTCGTCACGAACGGCTCGTACATCCGGCGCAGCTCGGCCAGCTTGTCGTCGGCGCCGGCACCGGCGTCGAGGATCACGCCCGTGGCCGCGAGTCCGGTGCGCAGCCGCGAGAGGTCGGCCGCGGGCAGCCGATCTGTTGACGGCGCGATCGGCGGGCGCCCGAGCACCTGGGCCAGATCGACGACCGCATGCCGCGCCATCGCGAACGTGAGGCTCGCCTGCCGGGCGCTGGGTCCGGGGACGCCGACGATGAGGAGCGCGCTGGCGTCGAGGATCGTGGTGAGCGCGGAGAGCCAGGATTGATTGTCGTGCTGCGAGCGGTAGTACGAGAGCACCGGATACGAGAGATGCGACTCCAGAACTTCCGCGCTCCAGCGCTCCCATTCCCGCAGCAACGCGGTCAGCGCGTTCTGATCGCTCCACTCACCGCGCAGCAATTCCTCGGCGCTCGGCGGCGAGCCCGCGCGCGCGTCGAGCAGGGTGATGTTCACCTCGCGGCGCGAGAACGCCTGATACAGGACGGGCAAATAGCCGATGACGAGCGCGAGGAACGCGAATCCCACGCCGGCCTCGATCACGAGCAGCACCCGGCCGGCGCGCGACGCGGGGGTGACGTCGCCGAGCCCGAGCGTGAAGAATGTCTCGCCGCTCAGGTAGAGATGGTCGGCGAAAGAACCGCCCGCGCCGACGTCGATGGCCGTGCCGGTCTGGAGGAGCGCGAATGCCCCGACGAGGCTCACCGCCCACACGGCCATCAACACGAGCAGCGAGAGGGGTCCGAAGAAGCTCAGGTAGGTTTCGCGGCGGCCAGTGGGCTGGATGCGGCGCCCGACGGCTGACCACAGCTTCCACGTGAGGCGATAAAAGGTGCGGGTCGGTCTGAGCCGCCGGGTCACGCGCCGAGGCAGCACCAGCGCCTCGAACGCGTCCCACATGATTACGAGGGCCCAGACCGCGCCGGCAGCCGCGATCAACAATCCCATTAGGGTTTAGATGCCGAGGGCGGCGCCGGCGCTTCGTGGGTGGCTACTGTTCGACGGCCGTCGCCCCTGAACCGCCGTCGCGGTCGAACCGCAGCATGACCGCCGACTGGATCGCGGGGTCGTTCGCCACGCCGTAGAGAGTGTTGCCACGGCGAACGAGCGTGATCCACTGCCACGGACCGACCTCGCAATGTTCGAGTGATATCGCATGACCGCCGTCTTTCCGCGAATCGAGCGTCTCCCTCGCGGGCGATCCGCTTCGCTCGCCAGTCGCTCGAGACCACTCACCATTTATGACGAGTGGCGGC
>Ga0114129_10005952_pt1 | contig 17264 bp, 14 predicted proteins | sample RhiMetdeltSRZDD1_FD_80071 | JGI IMG/M metagenome (GOLD analysis project Ga0114129, IMG submission 80071) | Populus rhizosphere microbial communities from Tennessee, USA - Rhizosphere MetaG P. deltoides SRZDD1 (version 2) (version 2) | ecosystem: Host-associated > Plants > Roots > Rhizosphere >... | reverse complement strand
TTTCACCGAAGCAACGTCCGTGATGCCAAGTGGGAGACGTAAATCCTTCCACGCGATCGGGCGAAAAGTTCGATGGCGGTCACGCTAAAACAGCGTGTATATGAAAGGAGCTACGACGGAGCCGGAAGTAAGCACAATCAAACCGCTCAGCACGATCAGAATTGCGACGATCGGAAGAAGCCAGAACTTCTTCCGTTCCCGCATGAAACTCCAAAGTTCTACGAGGAACTCGCCCATACCCGTTCACCTCTTACCCAAAAATAAAACTACCTAATATTGACGTTGCATGTGAGTCGCCGGACGTTTAGCCCGCACCATTCTGTATGTTTCACTATTCTTCTCAAATTGCAGCCGCAAGAGATCCTTACGCCTGACGCGCAACAGCGCGCCCGTTGGCACCAGGACACCATAGTAAACGAGAAGCAATATGATTCTGGTATTCACCCATGCAAGTACTTCGGCCAGGGCCATCCACCACCGATATAACGGTCTGAGCGCGCGAGGGAAGATCAATGCCGGTATGGCGAGTATAAATGTCAACCCGAGCGCCCAAGCACGGAGAGAATGGCCACGCAAAACCGGCACGAGCGCAACTACCGCGAAACCCGCGCCCACGACCAGTCCAAAGTTCCGGAGCTGCCGAGTCGTATTTTCTTTACCGGCCATCGTACTAGTCCAGTTCAAATTCCTTTCTCCAGTCGGAGTCGTCGGAGAGAGGTTTTTGTTTCTCTTTATACAGAATGCAATTTTCTAAAACGAGCACGTCCATCTCGGTTCGCATGAAACACCGAAACGCATCCTGGGGCGAGCACACAATCGGCTCTCCACGCACGTTGAAGGAAGTATTCACGAGGACGCCGCACCCTGTGAGTCTCTCGAATTCCTTTATGAGCGCGTAGTAGCGGGGGTTTGTGTCGTGGTGCACCGTTTGTACACGCGCGGAATAATCAACGTGAGTAATAGCCGGAATGTCCGACCGCGGAACGTTGAGAAGATCGATTCCCCATAGCGCTTTCTGCTCCGTCGTCATTTCGACTCGCCGGCTCTGCCGAACAGGAGCGACTAAGAGCATGTATGGACTGTCCGCATCCATCTCGAAATAGTCCGCTACTTTCTCGCGCAAGACGGACGGTGCGAACGGTCGAAACGATTCACGGTACTTGATTTTGAGATTCATGACGGCCTGCATCTTGGGACTCCGAGGATCTCCCAGAATGCTGCGGCCTCCCAAGGCTCTGGGCCCAAATTCCATGGGCCCCTGCAACCAGCCGACAACCTTTTCGGAGGCAAGTTCCGTTGCCACCCGTTCTAGCAGTATCCCTTCATCGAGCCTGGCGTATGGCGCACCGATGTGCTGGAGGAACGTCTCGATTTCGTCATTACCGAACTTAGGACCAAGAAAACTGCCCTGCATCGAATCTTTTTCGGCACAGACGTGCCGAGGCTGTTCGTCATACAAATGCCAACCGGCGAATGCCGCACCAACTGCGCCGCCTGCATCGCCGGCCGCCGGCTGAATCCACAGGCGCTTGAAGGGGCCTTCGCGGAGGATCCTGCCATTACCGACGCAGTTCAGCGCCACGCCTCCAGCAAGGCAAAGATTCTCGATTCCTGTCTCCTTCTGTAGCGTGTGAGCAAGGCGGAGCATCACTTCTTCGGTGACTTCTTGTACAGATCGGGCCAAATCCATCTCGCGCTGAGTCAACGGGCTTTCGGGCTTTCGGGCAGGTCCGTCGAACAACGAATCGAACTTCCCGTTCGTCATCGTGAGACCCGTGCAGTAGTTGAAATACTCGAGGTTCATCCGAAATGTGCCGTCCGGCTTTAGGTCCATCAACTTGTCGTAAATCACCTCAACATATTTTGGGCGGCCGTACGGTGCGAGACCCATCACTTTGTACTCGCCGGAGTTCACCTTGAATCCCGTGTAATACGTAAAAGCGGAGTACAGCAACCCCAGCGAATGGGGAAACGAGATCTCCCAAAGGGGTGATAAAGATTTCCCCTCACCAAGCCACGCGGACGTTGTAGCCCATTCGCCCACTCCGTCCATACATAAGACGACTGCGCGTTCAAATGGCGACGGAAAGAAGGCAGACGCAGCGTGCGATTCGTGATGCTCGGTAAAGAGGAGCGGCGGAAGAGATTTCTGGCCCGTCTTCGGACTAACTGCGGTGAGCTCCCGTTGAAGCAGCTTTTTTAAGAACACCTTCTCCTTGATCCAGAGAGGCATTGCCATCATGTACGAACTGATTCCTCTCGGGGAAAACGCAAGATACGTTTCCAATAGCCGATCAAATTTCAGCAGCGGCTTGTCGTAGAAGACAACATACTTGAGCTGCTCGAGTTGTGTGTTTCCCTGCTGAAGGCAGAAACGCACGGCGTGACGAGGAAACCGTGCATCGTGTTTCTTTCGGCTGAATCGCTCTTCTTGCGCGGCGGCTAGGATCTGCCCATCGCGTAGAAGACACGCAGCACTGTCATGATAGAAGGCAGAGATTCCAAGAATATCCACAGCCATATTTGACGCTTACGAAGTAGTCTCCGGCATCCGGATTTACCGCAACCCCATTGTCTAGAGACCGACCGCACTTAACCTGCGGCCACACCCCGGCTCTTATTTTCCCTCCGCGGAAAAACTCTTCAGGATTTTCCTGGACGCCTTTGTGCTAGTTTGCACCTACTGGATCCTGTTCGGCAAGCCGCGGCGATTCCGTTCGACGCACGTCAGGAGGCGCTAGCCGCAGAGCACAAAGGTGCTATTACCGGCTAAGCTGAAATGCCCCATTTTTGCGATTCTCATTTTTCGGCAGCCTATACTATTCTACGCGACGGAGGTGGATCTAAACTTCACAGTTTGGGTCTTCTCTGACGACGACAACACTTGGCTACGCAAATTACCTCTGCAAAAATGGGAGTGACAGGGCGGTAGCGTGTCTCTCCTGACCATCCTGCCGGTACTAGGCTGCAGTTCAGAGAGTCCATTCTTAAGGTTGTGATCACGCCAATTGGCAGATCAGATGATCGTTTAATCCACGTCACCTTGTGGGATGAAGAGTCCTTAGTGCGGGCGCGCTTGCGGATCCTGATTGAGGTGTGGAGATAAGACAGACGGCATGATTACGTTATTCTGCATTCCCAAAGCTTTCAGCGGTCACACCGGTATCATCCAGCGAAACGCGATCCAGAATTGGTCGGCCCTTGGGCCGGAGGTCGAGGTTTTCGTTTGCGGCGATGACCCAGGTGCTGAGCAAGTAGCGCGCGATTCCGGTGCGCGTTTCATCGGTAACATCGACAGAAATGAATTCGGAACACCGATCCTGCGGTCGGCGTTTGATCACGTCGCGCGGTGCGCTAGTAACGATCTGCTCTGTTACGTCAATGCCGATATTATGTTTTTGCCTGACTTCTTGGATGGCGTCCGAAGCGTCCAATTCTCGAGATTTCTCTTAGTTGGGCAACGCTGGGATTTAGACGTCGAAGAGCCTCTCGACTTCCGATCACCGGCATGGGCACAGGAATTGGGCCAACGTGTTCGCGCCCAAGGCGAATTACACGAATTCTCCGGTATCGATTATTTCGTGTTTCGGAAGGACGAGGAACTTTGCGGGTTGCCACCATTTGCGGTCGGTCGCCCAGGATGGGATAACTGGTTCATCTATCACGCTCGTCGATTGGGTGTTCCTGTGATTGATGGTACGGGCGCGATCACGACTATCCACCAGAATCATGATTACCGCCATGTCTCCACAACAGCTGGTGGTAAGGATCAGATCAAAGGATGGTACGGACCGGAAGCAGAAAGGAATTGGGTGCTCGTCGGACACACCGAAGATATCTTCACCACGGCAGATGCAACCCATGTTCTCACCATTCGAGGGGTGAAGCGCGCCTTAGATTACGCGCATCTCTGCCGACGTTGGAATAAAATACCTATCCTCAATCCTCGGTTCGGATCAACGATAACATTCGTCGATCGGCTTGTTCCCAAATCGGCAAAACGCCTGTTTCGCCGCGTACTGGCGTCCTCATGACCGCCTAAGTGTGCCGGCCAATTCCTCTCCGAGGAATGCCGGACCTCTTCAGTCCGTTTAATCACCGAACATGTCTCTAAAGAAGGATTGGATTCGCCGACGCGACTTTAGATTAAGATACAGTACGATGCTGGCTCATTGCGAAGACACTGCTAAGGTCTCTACTGTGGAAGTTCAGTTGCAACAACGAGGTGGATGCGCATGCTCAGTGAACCACGCTCTAGCACGCAAATCGAGGCCTGCCTATCCCGCTAGGGCTCAGGAGCGTCGACGTTAATGATTGACCTTTCAAGACAAAAATGGGTGGGTACGCGTATGGCGACTTTAGAACAGCCTTCGGATTCCATCTACCACACTCTTATAGAAGCACTCCTTGCAGCGCCTCCAGAGCGCGCATTCATTACAGTTTGGATTGACGAAGACGAGATAGCCGCGGTCACGTTTGGAGAATTCATTCGTGAAGCGAAACTGTGCGCGGCGGCTCTACAGGCGCAGGGTCTGAGTTCCGGCGACACGGTTATCGTCATCATGCCGCAGAATATCCCGCTCATGACAATGTTTGTAGGTGCCATGCTGCTAGGTGCCGTGCCGGCGATACTGGCGTACCCTTCCTTTAAGGCAGATCCGGCCAAGTACAAATCCGGACTGGTCGGTGTGTCGCGGAATCTACAAGCACGTTTTGTAGTCGTCGATAAGGAATTCCCCGAGGAGTTTGTCGGGCACCTGTCCGCGTCCGATGGAACTCCAGTTGTCCGGAGCAATCAGATTTCTTCCGGGATTGAGGCTTCTGAGATTGAGGCTTATGAATTGCCTGACATCGATAGTTCGCCGGACCGACTCGCATTTATCCAACATTCTGCTGGAACAACAGGCTTGCAAAAAGGCGTCGCGCTGACACACCACGCTGTCCTGACTCAGCTGGATCACCTGGCGAAAGCGATCTCTGTTAGTTCCGAAGATCGTATTTATAGCTGGCTACCCCTCTATCACGACATGGGCCTCATTGCCTGTTTCATGCTGCCAATGGTTTATCATGTGCCAATCGTCATGCAATCTCCTCTGGAATGGGTCATGCGTCCCGGTACGATGTTGCAATTGATTTCTAGCTACAGGTGCACGCTGGCCTGGGTGCCGAATTTCGTGCTTCAATTTCTGGCGCGCCGCGTGAGACCCGAAGATCGATCTGGCAACGACTTGTCATCGCTGCGGGCTCTGATCAACTGCTCTGAACCAGTCCGCGCAGAAAGCATCGACGAATTTGTTGCTATTTACGAACCGTACGGGTTGAATCCAAACGCGATACAGAGTTCGTACGCCATGGCCGAAAATGTGTTTGGCGTTACACAGTCCGATATCAATTTTACCCCTCGCCGCATTTGGGTTGACGGCAGAGAACTGGCACAGAAGAGTACCGCCATTCCAGTTGCTGCCTCCGCTAAACAGGCAACCTGTTTCGTTTCGTCTGGCCGGTGTCTGGAGGGCAATAGTATTCGCATCGTCTCCTCCGATGGTGGAGATCTCGGCGATTACGAAGTTGGAGAAATTGTCATCCAGAGCGATTCACTCTTTGATGGCTACTATAACCGAACGGACCTGACTTCAGCAGTTTGCAAGGATGGATGGTACTGGACTGGTGACTTGGGCTTTCGTGTCGAGGGGGAGCTGTACGTTACCGGTCGCAAAAAGGACCTGATCATCGTAGCTGGCAAGAACATATATCCGCAGGACATTGAAGAAATCGTGAGCCGCCATCCCGCGGTCCACGATGGGCGGGTTGTCGCATTCGGTGTGTACAACGAAGAACTGGGAACCGAAGACATCATGGTCGTGGCGGAATTAGAGAACGACAACCTGACTAACGATACAGCCCCAATCGAACGCGCTATTAGGGATGCGATCGTGTCTGAATTAGATGTAACTCCCCGCGCCGTTTTTCTGAAACCCTCACCATGGATTGTAAAGAGCACGGCCGGGAAGCCTGCGCGTTCAACCACTCGTGAAAAACTGTTACGCGAGCATTTTAAATCTGCCTGAAAAAATTCGCTCTATCATATGGAAGATCTACAAAAACAGGAATACGCGGAACGGATAATCGACTACGTGTTACGCGAGGTGATCGGTCGTCCCGGGGTCGAGATTAAAATCGATACACCGTTAGTGTCATCCGGCCTAATAGACTCGTTAGCTCTGGTGAACATTTTGCTTGAGCTGGAAACTGTCACCCGCTTGCGCATTCCGGCCAGCAAGGTTCAGCCGAAGGACATGGATACGGTGGCCCTGATGCTGGCGACGGCGCAAAGACTCGGCAAACCACGCAAGTAAGATGGTAAAATGACAAGCTACATGTTTGCTATCGTTGGTGTTGTTCTTGTCTTGTGGATCGTGGCATGGACTCTTCCTTCGATGCGTGCACGCCAGGCGCTTCTGCTGCTGGCAAGTTATCTCTTCTACTCCATTTGGGGACTCAGGTTCCTTGCGATCCTGGTCGCAAGCTCGCTTCTGAACTTTACGTGGGGGGCTGTGCTACGGCGGCGTATGACGTCCGGCTGCCTGTGGCTTGGAGTAGGGCTCAACATAGTCTTGCTCGGGTTCTTCAAATACCTGCCGCCGATACTCGAAACTATTGGGACATCTTCGTGGCACCTGGATCTCGCACGGCACATTCTAATGCCTGTAGGCATTTCGTTTTGGACATTTCAAGGACTCTCGTATCTATTCGATACTTATCGCGAAGAGGAAATGGAACCGTCCCTGCTGGAGTTCTGCCTTTACATGGCGTTCTGGCCAGTGGTTTTTGCGGGGCCTGTGTGCAGGATGCCGGAGATGCTGCCGCAATTTCGTAGGCAGCCCGTTTTTTCATGGAGCGATGTTTCTGAAGGGTCACTTCGCCTGATTCAAGGCGTTTTTATGAAGATGTTTTTGGCTCAGCTACTGGTTTCCGGTCTGGTCGCTGGACAGGGAGTTGGGGCGGGTTTTGATCAGATGAAGAGCGGTTGGGGAGCTCTGGACATCTGGCTCCTCGGGATCGGATTCGGTTTCCTGCTGTTTTTTGATTTCGCCGGCTACTCCAATATCGTCATCGGTACAGCCAGACTGTTTGGAATCCAATTGCCGGAAAACTTCGACCGTCCTTTCGTTTCAAAAACGCCTTCTATTTTCTGGACCCGCTGGCACATGTCGCTTTCGTCATGGATTCGGGACTATGTGTTTGTACCTCTTGCCGCCGCGAGCCGGAATCGTCGATGGCCTTACGCAGTGTTCATTATAGCGATGACCCTCTTTGGATTGTGGCACGCCGCAAAGTGGACCTTTATTCTTTGGGGAATCTATCACGGCTTAGTCCTGGTCATGCATCGACTCGGCCAGCAACTGAAACGCAAGCAGCAGCTAACCATGCCGCCCCGTTTGGGCGCCTTTCTCGCGTGGGCAGCCACATTCCTTGTAGTTTCTTTAGGCTGGGTGTTCTTTCGTGCGAATAGCCTCACTGAGGCTCTTACCATGTTCGGCACGGTTTTCAACCCTGCTGCCTATGGTCATTTGGGCATGCCGCGCAACTTCTATATTCTCATCTTGATTACTATAGTCGCCTATTTTGCTTACGACGGCGCGCGTTCTATTCTGTTGTCATGGGCCGGCGCCTACAAAGCCACCTCGAGTGGTGCATGGCCTGTGAGCGGTCTAGAGGGTCTCCGATTGAATGCCGGCGGATTGTTCAACTTCTTCCACGACAGCCTTTGGTGGTGGTTTGCTCCGACTGTTGCGATCCTGACCGCCTTCATCGGCATAGCAATGTATCAGCAGAGTGCAGTCATAAGCGTGACACCGTTCATTTATACGTTATTTTGAGCAGTATTTTGAACAAGGTCCCACTATGCGAGATATCGACTCACTGATAAAGATCGCGCGGCGGTACTACACAATGATTGCTCTTTTGGTTTTGAATACCCTGATTGTTTTAGGGGGGTTGGAATTAGCATCCATAGCCGCGACTAGATTTCGCGCTTCCTTCCAAACCAAAGAAGAAACGATACCGGATCCAAGAGCGAAGTCTTCTTATTATATTTCCGAAAAGTGGGCGCCCGAATATTGGCAGGAATTTTCTCAAAGCCGAAAACAGCAATACTATCCGTATACCGTCTGGAGAAGAGCACCGTTCAAAGGTAAAACGATAAACATTGACGAACACGGGATCCGGGCGACACCCGGTAATGACTGTGGTCCAAAAGCGTTGAAAATATTTACATTCGGCGGCTCTCCGATGTGGGGGACGGGATCGCCCGATTGGGGTACGATTCCAGCCTATCTCCAGGAAGACTTCCAAAAACTGCGCGGCCGTCCTGTCTGTGTGCTGAACTTCGGGGAATCCGGTTATGTCTCAACCCAGAGCGTGATCGAACTCATTCTGCAGTTACATTCGGGCAACATACCGGATATAGCTATCTTTTTCGATGGCAGTAACGATGTTTACACGGGGTATCAATCTGGTAAATCCGGAGTTCACGAGAATTTGGCAGTTATTGCCGCCAAGCTGCAGGGCACGGGACAGCCAGGGTTGCCGACTCAGATGCTCGAATCGCTGTCTCTCTTTCGGCTCGTGCGCAACCAATTGGCTAGGTTCGCCGCACCGCCGACGAAGAGGATGTTGACTTATGAAACGGCTGGCGTTGGCAAAGACGAGCTAAGTAAGGCTATTGTGAGCACGTACCTCGGGAACTATGAAGTCGTGAACTCTCTGGCGCAGAAATTTCACTTTCAGCACTTCTTCTTCTGGCCGCCTTATATAACCAAGGGGAACAAACTGTTAACGGATGAAGAAAAGCGACTTGCGAGCGCCGACGATGCTAGCCTCGGAAGGCTGTACGATTCCGTTTATGAAATGATGGATCCGTTGACGGAAAAGTACGAGAATCTCAATTCCCTGACTGATATCTTTGACGATCAGAAGGGGTTACTCTGGCTTGACAACACTCACGTAACACCCGTCGGAAACGAGTTAATTGCTCGAAGGATGGTGCAGGTCATCGAAGGCTCCAGATCAAAGAATTCGCCCCTCCCCGTTTCATCCATCTCGAATGGGTACTGACGCGCCGTCAACGCGTGAATAGCACGCATTACAGCGACACGAAATTCTCTCATTGTTCCTGTTGCACTTTACGACCGGCGTTCTGCGCTGATAAAAGGTTTATATAATGACCAAAACACCGACTGATAATGATCTAGTTTTCGAAACTCCTCCAGTAATCGCAACAGAACCAGCCGCAGCCGTGGCCACACTGAGGATTCAGCCGGGTAGGGGTCTTTTTAATCTAGATCTGAAGGCAGTCTGGGAGTTCAGAGAGCTTCTGTACTTCCTTGTCTGGCGTGATGTTAAGGTCCGGTATAAGCAGACTGCTATGGGCGCCGTCTGGGCAATTCTTCAGCCGGTTTTGACCACGCTCATGTTTATGGCGATCGGGAGCTATGCGAAATTGGCTTCCAATAGCGCTCCATATCCCATTTTCATCTACGCCGCCTTGCTTCCCATGAACTACCTTTCACAAGCGATCGCTAGAAGTGGAACAAGTCTTGTTAGCGATGCGAACCTGGTGAAGAAGGTCTACTTCCCGCGCTTGATTATTCCGTTTGCAGCAGTTACCGCGCCCCTTGTCGATTTCTTCGTATCATTTTGGGTACTTGTCTTAATGATGGGATGGTATCGTTTGCCAGTTCGCTGGCCTGTGCTCACGCTGCCGTTTTTCCTGGTGCTCGCCATCGCCACAGCGATTGCGACTGGCCTGTGGCTCTCGGCGCTCAATGCACGGTACAGAGATATCGGTCACACGGTTCCTTTCCTGACACAATTCTGGTTTTTCGCGTCCCCGGTGTTCTACTCGTCGAACATGTTTCCGGAAAAATGGCGTCTGCTCTATGGATTGAACCCGATGGTCGGAGTCATTGAAGGATTTCGGTGGGCACTGTTAGGCAATCAAGTTCCGGCCTTCGCCCCGATGGCATTGAGTGTGATCGTAGTCACTGTGTTGCTGTTAAGTGGGATCGTGTTTTTCAAACGGATGGAACGAATTCTCGCCGATATCATATGAGAAATCAGATCGAACTACATGAAGAGTCGATAGCGTTCGGTTTAGGCCGAACCCAGTTACTCTTGATTTTGTCCCTTGCCTCGCTTGCGTTGTGGATGGGTTTTGCGAAGCTGGCTGTCCCGCCCATGATTGAGTCAGCTTACCGTGGTGAAAGCTTCAGGCTTTTGAACGAAACGATCAAGGAACAGGCACAGTATCCGGTTGAACACTATTTGGAAAAGTGGGATCGGAATGCCGCAAGAGTGCTGGTGGCAGGTCTGGCATTCTGGATAATGACCTTCCTGATAACGTCCAGAGCATTCTTTCGTAAATTCGTCGGGGAAGCCACACCGGGGACACTCGGGGCGATTCGAATGTGGACGTGTGCGATTCTACTGATCATTACGGTCTGGGACGACTTGGGCAGCCTGGCGTTGCTGCCGCCCGAGTACCGCATGGATATGGGCCTTATGAGGGTCTTTCACGAGGGGCCGTTCGGCAGTGTGTTTAACGCGTTTCTTACAAACGAAACGGCGATGCGTTTGTTTCAACGAGTCACCGAGCTGGTGTTGATTCTCGGAGTTATTGGTTGGCAAACGAGGATCATCATCCCCTTAGCGACACTATTGGCGTTCGTATTCAATGGCATTCTTCGGGAATACAGTGGTTTTTGGCATCAAGGCTTGATTCCGATCTATGTCCTGGCCGTCTTATGTTTCACGCCTTGTGGAGATGGTTGGTCGTTGGACCGCTTGCGCAAGCTTTATAGAGGTGAGGCGGTGCCGGATTCGGCCACGACCTCAGCAGTATATGGCTGGGGCAGGTATATTTGCTGGAGTGTGATCGCTCTGGCTTACTCTGCCGCGGGTCTGAGTAAACTTCGTACCTCCGGTCTCGAGTGGATGAGCGCGTCCAGCTTTAGGGGCATGCTCTATGAGCAGACGCTCTATCCCAGAGGCAGTAATTTTAGCCTTGCCTTACATCTCGTTTCCGCGCCTGATATTGTGTTTGTTCTCCTGGCGATTGCCGCGATTTGCGGCGAAGTGTTTTTTGTCGCCGTCCTCTTCTCCCGCCGTGCGCGTCTGATCCTGCCCGCCACGGTTTTCCTGATGCACGTGGGCATCATTCTGCTGCAGAACATCGTGTTTTTCGATTTCATGCTGATTCTGCTTATCTACTATGACTTCAGCGTAGTCACCAAAAAGCTTGGAGAGTGGTTGCGTAACAGGAAACCTGTACAGGTACTGTACGACGGACTCTGCCCTTTTTGCCGTCGCACTGTGCGGGTTTTAGCCGCTATGGATCTTTTCCGACGGCTGGAGTTCCTGGACTTCCGCGCTTTGAATCTTGCCGAATACGGTAAGAAGCATGGCGTCACTCTAACGGCAGAGGCCCTCGATAACGAGATGTATGTGTTATCTCGTGGCAAGAGTTATCGCGGATTTGAGGGCTATCGTCTCATAGCGCTGAGTATTCCTGCCCTTTGGCTTTTAGTACCTTTTCTCTTCTTGCCTGGCATGGCGACAATCGGCAATTGGGTTTACGGCCAAATCGCCCGCAACCGACTGGCACTCGTGAAATGCGAATCAGATTGCCCGATCGAAATTCCCGCAACCCAGAACAGCAGGCAAGTTCCAGCGAGAAACACTACCCGAGCGGTCCTTGCGTACGGAATAGGCACCGCCGCCCTTATCACGTGGATGGGCACTTTCTGGGTTTTTGCCCTTGAGTATTATCCGTTTACGGACATGCACATGTTTTCGACGGCAAAGAAGTCGGTGATCTACTACAAGGTTTTGGGCCATTGGAAGTCCGGTCAGGTTCGCTCGTTTCGTCTCGAGGATACTCTGGGCGCTATGGCCATTAACAGCCGTTATGAACCTCTGTTCGACCTGTGCTTCGGAAATCCCAATGAGGTCTCTCTATGCAAGAGGACTCTTGCAATCCTGACATCTGCTTACAATCGAAAAGTCCCACCCAACGAAGCACTGTCGGATATAGAGATTCAACGATGGACCTGGGATTACATCGCCAGTCCTAACGATCCAGCCTACGGAAATCTGGATGCCAGCTTCGTGGGCGGGTTATCGACGGCTGAAAGCAGCAAGGTGGATAACGGGCCGGCAACGGTCCCCAACTAGACGGAACTGACTGAGGAAGAGTGCGGCCGCTTCGACGCGACGCAACGGGTGACGGTATTCATGAGTGATGTTGCAATTCGTATAGAAAACTTATCCAAACAATTCACGCTCGGAGCGGGAAAGGTCCAACATGATACGTTGCGCGATCAAATCGCCGGGGGCATTACCTCGTTTTTTCGATCGCAGCGGTCTGCTTCTAATGGGAAGCCGCACACATTTTGGGCCCTGACCGATGTTTCTTTCGAAGTCAAGAAGGGCGAAGTCATCGGTATCATCGGCCGCAACGGTGCGGGTAAGAGCACTCTGCTGAAGATACTTTCACGAATCACCGAACCCACGTCCGGTTTCGCGGATATCCACGGAAGGGTCGCTTCGCTGCTTGAAGTGGGAACCGGGTTTCACCCGGAATTAACGGGACGCGAGAATATCTACCTGAACGGCGCGATTCTGGGGATGAAGAAGACCGAAATCGCCCGAAAGTTCGACGACATCGTGGATTTCGCCGAAGTCGGACGCTTCATCGACACGGCCGTTAAACATTACTCGAGCGGGATGTATGTTCGGTTAGCGTTTGCAGTCGCAGCCCACCTCGAGCCCGAGATCTTGCTGATCGATGAAGTCTTGGCGGTTGGGGACACAGCCTTTCAGAGAAAATGTCTGGGCAAGATGGGAGACGTCGCACGAGACGGACGAACCATTCTGTTTGTGAGTCACAATATGGCAGCAATCGAAGGGTTGTGCACCGGAGCGCAAATGCTCTCCAACAGCCGCCTTGTGCACAGTGGAAATACCGCGGACGTCATTGCGGCCTATTTATCATCTTTTCAGATATCGCGTACGTCCCTTGCCGATCGGAGAGATCGCAAAGGTGACGGAGATCTGATATTCACCGACGTCGAATTCTTGGCAGAAACCGGCACCCCGGTTGAGGTTATTCAATCCGGGAGAGATATGCAGTTTGCCGTCAGTTACAAAAGTTCGAAAACGGATTTGAGAAATCTCGAAATTTCAATCGACTTGTTCGCCCAGAGCGGACAATGCATGCTCATCCTGAACAGCGAAATGGTCGGGACCAATTTCGACACGATTCCACCCACCGGTCGATTCACCTGCCGCATTGAGCGTTTTCCACTTGCCCCAGGCCAGTACTATCTCACTCTATTCTGCCGCGTCAATGGGGCCATAGCCGATTGGGTCCAGCAGGCTGCGCTTTTAATAGTCGAAGGCGGCGACTTTTACGGGTCCGGGAGATTGCCTCCTTCAAGCCATGGCGGTTTCCTCGTGGCGCAGGACTGGAATTTAGAGGAATTAACGGAAACGGCGGCAGGTCAGACTCTTGTCACCCCGTTGACCCTGTCGGATAATCCATAGCATTAGTGTGACTTGTATGCCACAGTCTCTACGTTCATTTCTGGCGCAGCAGTTGGGAAGATTCTGGGACAAAATCGGTATTAGAGTTGAGTTGCGCCGTAAGCGTTCCTCCCCACTACCGGTCGATCGCCGCTTCAATTATCAAAAACGTAGCATCGATTTCCGTGTACAAACGGGCGCCCGAGTTCTGGACATCGGCAGCGGAGGAGATCCGTTTCCGGCTGCGACGGTTCTCGTTGAGCGATACCTGCAACCCGTATTTAGAACCGAGACGCTGGTCACGAATAACAAGCCACTTGTCGTTGCCGACATTCATCATCTGCCTTTTGCGGAAAAGAGTTTCGACTTCGTCTATTCAGCTCACGTTCTGGAAGTAGTGGACGATCCCATCCTGGCTAGCAGCGAAATCATGCGAGTGGGCAAGCGTGGGTACATTGAAACGCCAATTTTGGGGAAAGATGTCTTATTCGCGTGGGCAAAGAACTTGCAAAAGTGGCACGTTGTTGGGATCGGCCCTAATCTGTGCTTTTTCGAGTACTCGGACCGACAGCTGGAGGGAATTAAGTCTGACGTGTGGCGGCAGCTGATATTCGACAAATGGCACCATCCACTGCAAGACATCTTCTCTGAGAACCAAGATGTTTTTAACGTGATGTTTCAGTGGAAGGATCGTTTTTCGGTGTTCGTCTTTTACCTGGACGGATCAATAAAAACCCTGAATAGCTCCGCAGACATTGGCTCGCCAGCTCTTGATATTCCTTTAGTCAGTAAGTAACGAAGAGCCCAGCGTTGAATACTCCGACAAATACAGCGCACTCACTTCAGGCCGGCACCGCTGCAATAGCCATCACACCACCGGTGGGCGTTGCGATGCAAGGCTACGGTCGAAGGCGTGCACGTGGCATCGCCGACCCGATTTTTGCTACGGGCTTGGCGATATACAAGGACCGTTTGGAATGGCTGTTGTTGAGCGTGGACGTTATCGGATTGGATCGTTCCTTTACAAACAGGGTGCGCCGTTCCATTGCCCGGCGCCTCCGCATAAGCCCGTCCATAGTTACGATCATTTGCTCCCACACGCATTCCGGACCTGCGACGCTGCCTCGCCTCGGCGTTGTACGCGGGGAAAGGAGCTATCTCAGGTTTCTAGAGTCCAAGCTTGTGGCAGTCGCCGAAAGTGCAACAGCCCAGTTTCAACCGGTTCGCTGGCGTTTTGGAATGACGTCGCTTTCGGAGAACGTAAATCGAAGGCTGAGGGTCGGTGATCACATCGAACTTGGTGTGGACTCGGCGGGCCCCGTCGACGAGCGAGTTCGTGTCGTGCGTCTCGACAAAGCGGATGGGACGAATGTTCCGGTCGCCTTGCTCGTTCACTACGCGTGTCATGCGACAACATCAGGGGGCGTTACGGAGATCAGCGCCGATTGGCCCGGCGCCATGAGAAACCACGTTTGCGAGCGTTACCCCGGAAACGATAAGCCGACCGTTTTGTTTCTTCAAGGTTGCACGGGAAATCTTACACATCGCATTGGACGGGACACCGAATCATGGCCCGACCATTTTGGTCAGGAAACTACTGTCCAGTCCCAGGCGTTGGGACGAGCGGTGGGGCAGGCTGCAATACAGGCGAGTGAGGATTCCAAGGAACTCGATGCGGTGGACGTTGAAGTCGGAGTGAAACCTGTGAGCTTACCCTTTCACAACCGAACAAGCGTCGAGACATCTGAGGTACAGGTTGCGAGAATCGGACCAGGGCGCTATCTCGCAGATACCCGCGATCAAGCTGTGTGGTTTGTCGGACTGCCCGGTGAGCCGTTTACGGAATACAGCACGGATTTTGGCCGCGAATTCCAGCGCTATCTCGGCGCATCACCGGATCGTACTCTGGTTTGTGGTTACACTAATGACTGTGTCGGCTATTTTTGTACAGAAGAGGCGCTCCAGGAAGGAGGATACGAATCGGCCGGCGCGCACCGGATGTATCACCGCCCGGCGCCATTCTCCGGCAGCGTCCAATCTATTCTTCGCAATCACTGTTTGAATGCCGCACAGGATCTCCATCTAAAATCGCCCGAACCGTTGCTCTCATGGAAGGAGGTCGTGGGTCATTGGGCAAATCGTACCGTCGCCTTTTTGGGAGTGAAAGGTAATAAATAAGATGAGCAAAAAAGAAATCAGCGTCGCACAACTGGGCTGTGGTTACTGGGGCCCAAATCTGCTACGCAACTTTTCCGCACAACCGGGTTGTCATGTTCGGTGGGTTGCCGAGGAGGATGCGAATCGTCGCACTTATGTCGAAAGCAATTATCCGAAGACAAAAACGACGGCTACATGGCAGGAGGCTGTTAACGACCCGAATGTCCAGGCTGTCATAATCGCAACACCTGCATCCACACACTATTCCCTAGCGAAAACCTGTCTTGAAGCCGGAAAACACATCTTCGTTGAAAAGCCCCTCGCAATGTCTTTGCGGGAGGCCGACGACTTGGCTGAGCTGTCGGCTTCACGGAAGCTTACTCTCATGCTCGGCGACACATTTCTCTACAACAGTGCCGTTCGTTACTTGAAAGGGCTCATCCGTAGAGGCGAGTTGGGAGAGGTCTATTACATCTATAGTCAGCGGCTGAACTTGGGTCGAATTCGCACCGATGTGAACGCCTGGTGGAATCTTGCACCGCACGACATCAGCATCCTCTTGTACCTGATGGATTGGGAGCTCCCCGTTTCAGTATCGGCACGCGGAGTGGATTACGTCCAACCCAGTATTGAAGATGTTGTTTTCGCAACCCTGACATGGGCCAATCGCGTTACTGCGCACATCCAGGTGAGCTGGCTGGACCCGGGGAAGACCCGAAAGATGACAATCGTCGGCAATCGAAAGATGGTTGTCTACGACGATGTCAGTGATGACAAAATTGCAGTAATGGACAAAGGGATCGACCGTGTTGCGAAACCCAACGGAAACATGGATTACGATTATTTCAACAACTATCAACTCTTTCATCGTAGTGGAGACATCTTGTTGCCGCGAATCGACTTCCAGGAGCCCCTCAAAGTAGAGACGTCCCATTTCCTCGAATGTGTACGCACAGGGGAAACGCCGCTAACGGGTGCTGTGCACGGACGGAGTGCTGTAGCGATTCTGGAAGCAGGTCAGAAATCGGTCAAAAGCCAGGGACAAATCGTCAACTTGTCTCCGGTCAGCGGGAGGTTCTCATGAGTTCCTCCGAACATACAATCATCTATCCGGGAGTTGTGTGGGAGGGCGACTTTACGTTGGGACCATTCTCGATAGTGGGACTGCCACCGCGTGGTAAATCGCCTGGCGAGAGCCCAACCCAGATCGGCGCGGGTGCGTTCATCAGCTCGCATTCGGTCGTTTACTTCGGAAACAAAATAGGCCGGAATCTTCGCACGGGACACGGCGTCCTGATACGCGAGGACAATGAAATCGGTGACGATGTGAGCATCGGCTCGGGGAGCAATGTCGAGCACCATGTCCGAATCGGCAACCGCGTCCGTTTGCACTCGAATGTATTTGTACCTGAACTGTCGGTGCTGGAGGACTCGTGCTGGTTGGGTCCAAACGTCGTGTTAACGAATGCGAGGTATCCTGCCTCGCCTACTACCAAAGAGGAACTGGCCGGCTGTTACATCGA
>Ga0114129_10005951_pt1 | contig 17267 bp, 14 predicted proteins | sample RhiMetdeltSRZDD1_FD_80071 | JGI IMG/M metagenome (GOLD analysis project Ga0114129, IMG submission 80071) | Populus rhizosphere microbial communities from Tennessee, USA - Rhizosphere MetaG P. deltoides SRZDD1 (version 2) (version 2) | ecosystem: Host-associated > Plants > Roots > Rhizosphere >... | reverse complement strand
GCACGATGCTCGCCGGTCACCTGTTTGCGGTGATTGCCTTCTATCCGATCTACCTCGGGATCATCGCGAATGCCGATCCCGTGAGGCCGGGCATGCTGACGCTCCTCGTGTTCCTGCAGATGATCGCGCTCGTGCTCGCGTACACGCCACTGGCGGCGTTTCTCGTGGAGGCGTTCCCTCCGCGAATCCGCTACACGTCCATCTCGCTGCCGTACAATCTGGGCAACGGCTGGTTCGGCGGGTTTCTACCGCTCATCGCGACGGCGCTCGTTACTGCAACCGGAACTCGGCTCGCGTGGCTCGCGTATCCGATCGGTCTGTCCGTGATCACGCTGATCGTCGGCGGGATCTGGGTGGTCGATCGCTTTGCCGAACGCAACATCGTGCACGAAGACGCAGCTTCCTACCGCAGCGTTCCGACACCGACGCAATAGACGCTATCGCTTGCGTCGGCGCGCTTGCTGCTGCTTCGCGCGACGCTTCTTGCGCTTCGCTGCATGAGCGTCCGGGCGGGGCCTGTCGAGGTCAACCTGCTCGGTCAACGCAGCGATCCAATCTCCCACGGGTTGGTCCACGCGCTGTTCGAATCGTTCCTGCTCTGCGGCGTTGCGTCGCTCGACGTCGTCTGGCGGTATGTCGGCGTCGTCGATGTCGAACAGCCCGATCGCTTCGAGCATGTCGTCGACGTCCGCGAGAGCGGCATGCGCCGCCGCAATCGTCGGCGCCGGGAGTCTCGCGACCGGCACCTTTGCGCCATAGACCGCGAGCGAAATCAATGCTTCGAGCGCGATCGGCGTCGCGAGACTCTCAGATAAACTCGTTAGGGTCGTCGCCATGTGGTCGCGGAAGGCATCGTCAGGCGACGAGACGATGATTGCGCCCGGTGATCGAAGCCACAGGTCGTCCTGGAGCGGAATCATCCGACCGAGAATGAGCAGGCCGGGACGGAGATCGGCCTCCTCGCTGTGCTCGTAGTATCGATGTGTCTGTCCGTTGCTCATGTCGCGAACGGTCCCATACGGACCATCGACCGCGACGATCTCGAAAACCCCGACAGTCGACTGGACGTACGCCGTGGCCAAGTGCTGTTGACGTGGCGGAACATCCTCCGGCTTTTGATCGGCGGTGAACAACGAGATGACTGGTTCGTCGAGCGACAGTGTGTCACGTGATACCAGGCTCCACTCCTGCTCGCGCACCATGCGCGGAAACTCGACGTACGCGGGATCTCCAGGCTGTGTGCCGTCGCTCCAACAGTCGAAGAACCAGGCCGACGCGGAGCGCTCGACCATCAGATTCTCATCAACGGACACGAGAGTGTCCGCGCGCTGAAGCAGCCGTTCGATCAGCCACATATGCGCAACCGGTGACGGAAGCGGGTCTATGAGGATGAGATCCTTGTCATCCGCGTCTGTCGCCAGAATGCACTGGAGGTCGTGAAACTCCAGACCGATCTCGCGAATGAGCTCTCCTGCGCCGCCGAGTACGGCGTGGCGAGGACGCCGAGTGATGCGAAAGCCTGCCCGTCGCGCCGCTGCATCGATGGCCTTGATCGCCTCGGATCGTTCGGCAGCACGGAAGTCGTCCGCGCGTTTATTGGCGATGCCATCCACAAGGATTTCCGCGAGGACGCGAATGGGGCGCAGGATGTCGTTCGTCTCGGGAAACTCGGCTGCCAGGATATCGAGCGGTGTCTCGGGACCAGCGTGTTTCCCAATGAGCGAATCCATGAGGGCAAAGCCGTGCACTATGCTATTCAGCGTCACGCGGTGGTGGTCCACGACAGGCCGGATGTCCAGCTCGTCAGCCTGGCGTGGGGCGGGGTTGGCTTTGGCCATGATGGTCGCGGTACGGACAACCGGACGATGACCAGGCCGTTCCCGGCGTGTCAACGGGGACCGGTTTCGACGCAAGGGCTGATGGGACGCTGGCGCTGGAATGCCTGAGCGCGCCGGGCTAACGGGCCCGGCGCGCTCGTACGTCTCGATTCGCGAGAGACTGCATCAGTTCTTCGGAATCGGTCCGCCCATCTGAACCCCACGAATCTCCCGTTCGAACGACTCGGCGAGCGTGACCAGCTCGACGGGCATCACCGTCGGGTCCTCCTTCCGGCCTTCGACGCGCGCGAGGCTCAGCTTCGCCTTCGTGTAACCGTCATCGATCGCCAGCGCGGACTTGTACGCCTCGGTCGCCATCACGAACCGGCCGGTGTGCTCCAGCGCGATCCCGAGGTTGTTCTGGAACACCGCGACGGTCGAGTCGATCTGCACCGCGCGCGCCAGTGGTCCGAGCGCCTCCTCGTTCCTGCCCTGCTGGATCATGAGCAGCCCCATGTTGTTCATCGACCAGACATCGGTCGGGTTGTGCGACAGCGCGAGTCGATAGGCAGCAATCGCTTCGTTAGGCTCGTTGAGCGCGGCGCGCACGCGACCGAGCAGGCGGTACCCTTCGCCGGACGACGAGTCGAGCACGAGCGCCGCATTGACGCGACCTAACGCGTCCTTCGGCCGCCCCTGATCGAGATGCACGCGGGTCAGGTTGAGCAACGTCTTCACGTGCTTCGGGTCGAGCTCGTTCGCGCGCACGAACGCGGTTTCCGCGCGATCGAGGTTGCCGTTCTTCCACGATGAGAGCCCGAGCATGTACTGGCCCCACGGGTTTTTCGGGTGCTGCTCGACATACGTGGAAAAGATCGCGACGGCGTCGTCGTAACGCTTTTCCTGGTAGGCCTTCTCGCCGTCGCTGATCGTTACGATCTGTGTCTCCGGGTTCGAGCTGATGACGGCGCCGCCGGCTGACTCTTTCGGCGCGGGAACGGTGACGGTTGCGACCACGGGCTCGGCGGAGTCCTTGGCGACTTCCTTCACGTCCTTGATCTCGCCACCGCACGCAGCGAGGGTCAGGGTGGCGGCTGTGAGCGTGAAGATCCTGGTGGTGTGGGCGGTGCGAAGCATGGCGTCCTCCTATGGAAGGCGCCTCACGAGAGGGAGGCGCGCGTTGGTTGAGTTGCGGGGACTCGTTAGGGCAATCGGGGGCCCACATCTCAGGAGGACGGCCACGACGTGGTAAGTCGTTGTCCGTTCAGTAGATCTGATTCGGGTAGGTACGCCTCGTGGAACGCATTGTGTCCGGGCGGACACGCCTGGAATCCCGGCGTCGTGTTGCCGTGGACACGCCGCCGAGGAGGCTAGGTTGCTGAAAGGCCGTCATCCGCCACGCACGACTTTGGCGCGAGCGCGAGCTTTCTCAGGTTAACAACGATTTGGCGGAAGAAGCTGAAAACGGCCGGATCCACCCTGGAGGTCAGGCTGGCTCAAGCAACGAGCGTGTTGTCATCCCGAGCGGAGCGAGGGATCCTCAGGTGATTGGTAGAGAGCTCTCTATCGGGACGATGAAGATCCCTCGCCTGTCGGCTCGGGATGACATGCGCGGTTAGGCAGTATCCGGCCGTTCTTGCCTTGATCCGCCCAATGGGCTGTTTACGAAACGGCTTGACGAACATCGAACCCGGCCCGGCGCGTATCCGCGATATGCCGTGTCAGTCTTTCACACGACTGATGCCGTGTCTCCGCATGATCTTGAGCAGGCTCGCATGGTCCGCGAGGCCGAGCTCCTCGGCGGTTCGCGTGATGTGCCACTCGTTTCGCTCGAGCGCCGACACGATGATTTGCCGCTCCGCTTCCGCCTTCCGCTCGACGAACGTCCTCGGCTCGATTGGTGACGCAGCCAGCGGCGCCGTTCCTGTCAGCTCCGGCGGAACATGCTCGGCACCGATTACATCGCCGTCGGCGTCGATGACCATCCGTTCCACCACGTTCCGCAGCTCGCGCACGTTGTTGCGCGCCCAGTCGTAGCGGGCTAACAGCTCGAGCGCCGCCGGTGCGATCGTCTTCCGTCGCATCCCGAACTTCTGGCAGATCGCGCCCACGAGGTGACTCGCGAGCTCCGGAAGGTCGGACAGCCGATCGCGGAGTGGCGGAACGCTCAGAACGTGGGCGTTGAGCCGGAAGAGCAGGTCCTGCCGGAAGCGACCGGCTTTGACGTCCTCGTCGAGTTCGCGGTGTGTCGCGGCGACGACACGTGCCGGAACATCGACACCCTTCACCGCACCGAGCCTAACGACGACGCGTTCTTCCAGGACACGAAGCAGCTTGGCCTGCGCCGGGAGTGGAAGCTCGCCGATCTCATCGAGAAACAGCGTCCCTTTGCCAGTGCTCTCGAACGCCCCCTTCCGCGTTGCATGCGCGCCCGTGAACGCGCCGCGCTCGTGCCCGAACAGCTCGCTCTCCACGAGGTTTTCCGGCAACGCGCCGCAGTTGATCGCAACGAACGGCTCACGGGCGCGGCCGCTGAGCCGGTGCAGGTCGCGTGCGACGAGCTCCTTGCCCGACCCGCTCTCGCCAAAGATCAGCACCGGGCTCGGAATCGGTGCGACGCGGGCGATCGCGCCCTTCAATCGCTGCATCGCCGGACTGCCGCCGCGCAACGCGCTATCCTCCGCCGCATAACGACGCAGCTCCGTTACCTCGGCGATCAGTGCCCGTCGTTCGATCGCCGTCTCGACCTCACGCGCCACGCGTTCTACCGGGTCGGCCTTGTCGATGAACGTGTACGCGCCGAGGCGCATCGCCTGCACACAGCGGTCGAACGTCCCGGTTCCGGTGTAGACGATCACTGGCACATCGATGCCGCGCTCCTTGAGCGTCCGGAGGACCGCGAAGCCGTCCTTGCCGGGCATCTCGAGATCGAGGATCATGCAGTCCACGGACTCTGCCGCGACCATCTCGAGTGCATCGTCTCCACTCGACGCTATGCGTGCATCCATCCCGGCTAGCCGGCGCAGGTCGTACGCGTACTGTTCGGCCATCGCGGGGACGTCGTCGACGATCAGGACGGTGTACATGACGGCAGCTCGATGGTGACCGCGGTGCCCTGCCCGGGCGCGCTCTCGACACGCACGGAGCCGTCGAGATCGGTCGTTAGGCGGCGGACGACGGACAGGCCAAGCCCGGTCCCGTCGGGTTTCGTGGTGAAGAAGTCGTCGAACGCGTGCGCGAGCTCCTCGCTGCTCATGCCGCGGCCCGTGTCGACGACGGTGATGCGTACTCCGCCAGTCGGTGTACGTGCCGTCGCGAGCGTGACCTCGCCACCCTCCGCGTCGAAGCTCTCGACCGCGTTGCGGACGAGGTTGTCGATGATGCGGCGAACGACGACTGGATCCCCGAGCGCGCGTGGGACGTTGTCGGGCAGCCGCGTCCGAACCCTGACATTGTTCCCGACCGCGATGGACGCCGCCACTTCGGCCGCGATGCCGTTGACATCGACCGCGCGCCGGTCGACCCGCGGCGTCAGCTTCGCGTAGTTGCGGGCCAGGGTATCGAGATACCCGACGCTCGACTCGAGCGTGGCCCGACGCTCGGCGAAAACGGTGGAGAGGTTCTGCGGTTCCTGCTCCTGTACCTGCACGAGATGTCGAAGCACGTTGCGAATGGGAATGAGCCCGTTCTTGATGTCGTGATTGACCTGGCGCGCCATGTCGCCGACGGTCGCGCGTCGTTCGGCGTGTCGGAGTCGCGCGGCACTCGCGCGGAGACGGGTGGACATCGAACCGAGTCGCCGAGCCAGGGTGCCGATCTCGTCGTCGCGGCCGGCCGCGAGTGCGAGCTCAGGACCTTCGAGGTCGATGGTCGACGCGGCATGGGTCAACGTCGCAAGCGGCTCGCTCAGTCGTCGCGACAGCCAGGCGGCGACAGCGAGCGCGCCGGCAACGACGACAACAAGCGCCGCGGCGAACCATTGGTCCACGTCGCGCCGCAGCAGCGCAAGCTCCGGGATGTCGTAGGCGATGATCAGGTGCGCGGTCGTTTGGCTGTCGGTGAGGTAGGGAATCGGAAGCTCCGCCACAACGTTGTCGGCGCCATTGTCATCCCGAGCAGAGGTGTCATCCCGAGCCGGCCGGCTGTTGTCATCCCGAGCCGGCAGGCGAGGGATCCTCGTCGTCCCGATAGAGAGCCCTCTACCGGGCACCTTAGGATCCTTCGCTTCGCTCAGGATGACATGCAGGCCTTCCTCACGCGCGAAGCGCTGCAGAAATACGCTATCGACCTTGATGCCGCCCACCAGGTCGAAACGCCGACCCGCTACGTACACGGACTCGGCCCGCGCCAACGCGAGGAACGAACCCTCGGGCGCGCGCACATTTACGAGCACCGCACCTTTCGCCGCGCCGAGCGCGCGAGGAAGCTCCGGTTCGAGGCGATCGAACTCGTTGCGGAAATGGCCGGAGCTCAGGATTCTGCCTCCACTATCCTGCAACTGTAGCATCTCGAGCCCCGTCGTTCGCATCGCCAACTCGGCCCAGTCGAGCAGATACGCACGCTCGCCCGGGTCGCCGCGAACTGCCGCCATTCGGAAGCGATCGTCGGTTCGGAGCGTTCGGGCCAGTGTCGACAGCCTGGCCGCAATGGAAGCACTCTCTCGCTCGACATCCTGCGCTGCGACTTTCGCCATGTCCTCCACGCGTCGCTGATGCTGCGCGACGAGGCGTGCTGTCAACTGGCGGCGCACGCCGAAGCCCAGCAGTGCGAGCGGAACGATCGTCGCGATCGCGAACGCAATCAGGAGCCGGGATCGGAAAGTCATGGACGAGCGGGCGCGATGGCGACCGTGCTGTCCCAGGTGAAGGTGAGGTTCAACCGGTCCCGCCGGACGACAGCGTGAAGCCGTGTATCAATGAGTGCCGTGATCGCGCCACGACCGCCAAGCCACGACGCGCGCTCGACCAACTCGGTCATGCTCCGGCATCGGTCGACCGTCATTCGTCGGAGCGGGAAGACATACGCCATCTCGGACCCCGATAACAATGCCGACCTGAACGCGTTAGGTGCGAGCCCCGTGGCAGTCGCGCGGCCGCCGAGGACCGCGACGAGCCGCTCGGCCAGAGCGCGGGCAACGGACTCGTCATGCGGATAGACGACCCGCGAGGTGCCGATCGATGCGAGCGCGCTCCGAACCATCGCGGTGCTGCAACCCGTGGTGTCGCTCCACCAGTGTGTCCCCTCGGACGCTCGCGCGTCGGTGCGAACGGCGTCGCGCGCGAGCCCCGAGCGAAACGCGACGGACGAGTCGATCGCGAGAGACCCGCGAGGTGTGGCGACCACCCATGTACGATCCCACCCCAGGGGCGCCGACGTCACGTCGCCACGCGTGGCTGCGTACGCCGCCAGCGCCGGGCTGTCGGTGACGAGAAGGTCGACTCCTGCATCAACCAGATCACGCGCGCTCGTTTCCGTTGCCAAGTGAATCGTCAGGCGCGGACCGCGTGCTCCGGCGACGGGCTCGAGCTGGAGCGTCGAGCGACCGACATCGCGAATGCCGTATGGCCCAGCCACGTTGCTCAGTGGCCGGTCGCGGCAATCGCGTTTTGCGGCTGTGTCGGCAAGGGCAAATACGAATCGCTCGCCCCACGTCGTCGGTCTCGGCGCGTTTTGCACGTTCACCGGCGACGTGACGACGACGGACGCGGAGTCCACCGGCGCCGAGCTGGCGGTGACCATGCACGCATCGCTCGAAGGCAGGGGCGTAGGGACGCGCGGCCTACCGCACGCCGCTGTCAGGACCGTCGGGATCGCGACGACAACCAGTGATCGAAGCACGCCTCGAGGATATGCCTGCACGGAACCGAGCAACGCGCCCAAGGACGTCAGCGGCCGGAGCTCTGACGTTCCAAATTCTCGAGGCGGTCGCGGAGGTTGATCGTGGAAGCCAGGAGGAGGTGGTGTGTTTGGTGAATGGACCCACTGGACGCTATCGCCCGAAAAAACCTGCGTCAACTGGGGTGGCATCGCGGTCGGTCAGGGTAAGAAACACCTAACGCGGATTTCGAACTTCGATTGTGCGAATGTTCGCGGATTCGCTCCGAGACCAGTGACGCCTCCGACGGCAAGTCCGGTCTCTCATCTTTTTCTTGATCAAAGACCTCGGGACGCATGGCTTCCCGAGGTCTTCTTCACCAACTCGGCTCGTTGCGAGCGAAGATTTCAGTGCCGAGGAGCGATCCGGGAGATCCGAGAGTGATCCGGTGCATCCGTTCCCCGTTTCGTCTGTGGGTCCGGCCCTCTCGGGTCCGGCTCACGTTAGGTGTTGCCGTTGCTCGCAGAATAACGGCACCGATGTGAGCCAGCGCACGAACGAGTCGGTCAATGTGTCGGGGCGGTGACGACGCGCTGTCCCGTCTCGTCCCTCAAGTGCAGCAGCAGTGTGAACGGCTGCCAGGTCGCCGCGTGCTCGACGCGGCCAGCACTCACTCAACCTACCGGCCCATGTCGTATTCGTCCCGGGTAATGCGCGTCTGCGCCCTGCTCGCACTCCCAACCAGCGCCTTCGCCCAGTCAACGAAGGGCCCGACGATCTTTTCGCCGGCCTCGCAGGTCGGCACCGTGAACCTTCGCGCCGCCGTCGTGCTCGCGGACTACACGGTGAAGCCGCTGCCCCTCCTAAAGGTTGTGGCGGTGCGCAACAACGAGCGCCCCGATTCCACCGCGATCGAGACCGACCTCGAAGGTCGTGCGTCGATGAACCTCAAGGTCGGGATGTACACGGTTCTCGCGAAGACCATGCAGCCTCTGGGCGGACGCACCTACACGTGGGCAGTCCGCATCGTCGTTCGGCCACAGCAGTCGCAGACACTGCAGCTGACGAATTCGAACGCGGCCATCGACAGCGTCGCGACGACGCCGAGCGTCGTGGCCGAGGCAAAGCCGGCGCCGCAGCCCACCACGCCGCCGCAGTCGGTCGCCCCAACCCCAGCGCAATCGGCCACGCCGCCTCAAGTGGCGACGTCGCAGCCCACCCCACCGAAGCAGGCCGCGCCGCAGGCCGCGACACCAAAGACGGTTGCGGCACAGCCCACTACGCCGAAGGCCGCCACGCCGCAGCCCACCGCACCCAAGTCGACGACGCCGCCGAAACCGACCGTCCCCGCTAATACGGAGACCAAGGTTGTCGCGAAGTCGCAGCCTCCGAAGCCTGCGCCGACTCCGACGCAGGCCCCGGTAAAGCCATTGACCCCCGCACCGGCGACGCCCTCGAACCCGCCTCAGGCCGCGGCATCGACCCCGGTAACGACGGCGCAGTCAAAGCCGTTTGTCCCAGCATCGTCGCCGGCGCCGGCGACGAAACGCACGGAAGTAGCGCGGCGCTCACGCCGCACGAATACCAACGGCTTCATCGTCGGCCTCGCGTTCGACGCGTCGAGCATCCGCTCCGATGGCCTCAACAACTCGACCGAAACAGGCCCCGGCGTCGCGGGTCTGCTGGGATGGGGCGTGACGAAGAACATCGCGCTCATTCTGGACATGAGTGGCGCGCAGATCTCGAGCGTCAGCGGTAACTACAACCTCGGACACGCGGACATTGGGGCACGCTTTCACTTCGTCAACCGGACGGCATTCGTCCCGTTCATCGATGCCGGCTACGCTGGCCGCGTGGTGATGATGCGCAACGTTACGCTCACCGACACGCAGGGCGCTGTCTCCACGGGCACCCTTTCGTACATGGGCAGCGGCATCGCCGCTGGCGGCGGGCTCGAGTACTTCGTGACGCCCTCGATCGCGTTCGGAGGCTCGTACAAGTGGACGACCGGCAAGTTCACGCAGGTGCGATTCGAAAACACCGCAGTCGACGGCCTGCCGCTCCCCGAAGCCACGAGCGCCCGTTTCAACATGGGATTCACTTGGTATCCCATGGGGAAATAGCCTTTCGGTCCAAACAGGCGGTTTGCATATTGGAGGCTGGCACCGTCGACGGCGCCAGCCTTCTTTTTTTTTGCGCGGTAATGCGTAGATGAGCGCAACCGTCGCCAGCCATCCGCTCTTCTTCGTGATGAAGTCCGTCGATGGCGCGCCGCTCGACGCGTTGCTTCGCGCGCACCCGCGACTGCCCATCCCGGTCGTCCAGACGGTGCTGCTGGAGCTTTGCGCCGCACTACAATACGCACACGACCGTGGCGTGCCGCACGGCGACGTGAAGCCGGCCAACGTTCTCGTCGACGTTCACGGTGACGTGCACGTGACTGGTTTCCGCATCGCGAAAGTCGTCGAGTCTGCGGCCGCGGTGCGCACCCGGATCGCTAGCGGCACATGGGAGTACATGAGCCCCGAGCAGTGTCTCGACCAGCCGACGTCGATCGCTTCGGACCAGTACTCCGTGGGCGCAATCGGTTACGAGATGGTGACCGGGCGTCCCCCGTTCGTGGGCCCGCCGCTCGAGGTGCAGCGGGCGCATCGCAGCGAGCCGCCGGCTTGGCTGAGCTTCGCGCGACGCGATTGTCCGACGCCGCTCGCCGCGGCGGTCATGCGCATGCTGGCGAAGGAACCTAACGAGCGGTGGCCGGCGCTGCGGATTGCGATGCCGTCCATCGCCCGGGTGCCTCGAACTGACGTGGACGCCGGACGCTCGGCGCTCGCGCAGCTCGTTCAGTCCACGCCCTCCGTCCAGACGACAGTCGCCATCACGCCGCAGGGCCAGACCACGCGACCGGCGACCCGCCGCCGCGCGCGCGTGCTCCCCATCCCGGGTGCAGCCAGGCCGGATAGGCCGCTGCCGGTCGCGTGGCTGCACGTGGCGCCCCGGTCGAACAGGCCGCCACACGGAGCTGGCGCGCGCGCCTTTGGGACGGGGATCAGGGTGACCGTCGCAAGCGCAGGTCGATGGACACGCCGGGTCGCGATCGCCGCAGGTCTCCTCGCGGCTGCGACGACGGCAGTATGGCTCGAGCTCGCCGCGATCGCCCGGAGGCCTAACGATATCCGTATGCCTCCACGCATCGTGAGCGCCCCGCCGATCACATCACGGACGGACGAGAACCGGTAGGCGATCCACCCCGATCGCCTCCTACGGTCCGAACCGCAGTCACCTGGCGTCGCCGTTGGGTATAGGGGAACCGAATCTATGGAACCGGCCGAAACCCATTGATGTGCTGCCGCAACCACCCATCGGTGAACGAGTAAACCGTATTGGTCTCGAGTCGCGTGGGGATTCCGTAGACCGGATCGAACTCGAGCTTCTCGACGAACGTCTCCACGTCGCGGATCGCTTTCTCCACGGAGGTGAACAGGGCGGGCACGGAGTATTCTTTCCACGTCGGGTCAGTCGTGGCGTGTCGGCGACCCGCGCGATCGACGATCCCGACGAGCGAATCATTCACGAACTCGAGCGTGGTTCCTTCCTGCGTCGAGCCAAAGCAGAAGCACTCGATCCGAGCGGTGAGTCGATACCGTGCGGGTCGCCTCGCGGCCCACCGTGCCTCCGCCTCGGCGAGCCGGGCGAGGCGCGCAGTTCGAACCGACGCCGGCGTCTCCCTGTAGTAGCGCGCCTTCATCCGCGCTTCGACCGGGAGTGAGTCGCTCTGCGCCGTTAGGCAGCGGAGGGCGAATACGGAGGCAACGGCTGGCAGCACGATTCCGGCACGCACTGATCGAACCTCCTCACGTGACCGGTTCGAAGGACCCTGAGGGAGACGTGGGAACGGGGAAGTCTTGCACACCCGGCCGCTCGGACGGAGCTTGGAGAGTGGCCCTGTTCGGAAAGTCACGCCGCCGCGAGCGCCTTCGCGCCGAGGCGTTCCCGGAGCATTGGCGTCGCATCATCGACACGCGCGTGCCCCTGTTCGCCCGCCTCAGCGATGCAGACCAGCGCGAGCTCCTCGGCCACGCACGCGTGCTCGTCGACGAAAAGCACTTCGAGGGCGCTGGCGGGCTCCTCATGCGCGACGAGGTGCGCCTCACGATCGCGGCACAGGCGGCGCTCCTGCTGCTCCATCGCGACACGGACTACTTCCCGCGCCTAACGTCCGTAATCGTCTACCCCACCGGCTACGTCGCAACGAGCCAGCACGCCGAGGGCGGGATCTGGTCCGAGGATGACGCACATCTCTCCGGGCACACCCAGCGCAACCTCCGCGCGCTCGTGCTCGCATGGGACGATGCGAAGGCGGGTGCCGCGGATCCCGAGGACGGCCGCAATCTCGTCCTCCACGAGTTCGCGCATCAGCTGGATTTCGAGGACGGGAGCACCGACGGAACCCCGCTCCTCGAGAGCGGGGAGCAGGCACGGTCGTGGGCCAAGGTGTTCGGCCACGAGCTCGAGGCGCTGCGGCGCGCGGCCGATGACGGCGAGCCGACCCTGCTCGACCCATACGGAGCCCAGGACCCCGCGGAATTCTTTGCCGTCGCGACCGAGACGTTCTTCGAGCGCGGACAGGAGCTGTCACGCCAGCATCCGAGACTCTACGAAGAGCTGCGACGGTTCTACCGACAGGATCCGGCGGCATGGTGACTGGGTGACCGGGATCACCCGGATGCGCGCTTCTACGTAACTCCGCGTATCGATCCGTCTATTCGTAGACGTCACTTTGGGTGTGCCCGAGCGACGCCGCTCGCGCTGCAGCACCCTGCCTAACCTCACCAATCCTCTTATGTCTGCGATCTCGCTGCAGCCTCGATCGGGCCAACGTCCTCGCACGCGACCTTGGCTCCGCGGCACTCTCCGCCTTGGCGTGGGAACACTCCTCGTCGCATCACTCGCGTGCGGTGGCGATTCCACGGGACCCGAGGCAATCGAAGGGACCTACGCGCTCCAGTCCATGGCAGGTCAGTCTCTTCCCGTGAACGTTTTCGAGGACGAGACCGGAAAGTACGAGATTACCGCCGGCTCGGTCACGCTGACCGCACAGAGCGCGTTCACGTTGAGTCTCTCCTTCCGCCAGACCACCGGCGGGCAGGTGAACACGCTCACGAGCGCTGTGGACGGCACCTGGACTCGGTCCGGCGACACCGTGACCCTAACGACCTCGGATGGCGAATCAATCGTCGGGTCACTTTCCGGAAAGACTCTTCGGATAATGGGAGAGGCAGAAGGCCTCGGCACGGTCGAGTGGGTGTTTCGCAAATAGCAGGGTTTCCCGATGCATTCCCCGCGCAGCGCCACTCTCCGGAGGACACCATGAACGCTCGCCCTATCGCCTGTGCTGCGCTGACGCTCGCTCTCGCAGGCTGCGATGATTACGGGTTACTCTGCGAAGGTAACCTGGTCGATGCATGTTCCAAGGTGCGTGACCTCGCCACGGTCGTGACCGTGCAGCTCGGTGACGAGGCCGTCGCCACCGGAAATGCCATCATCGGTCAAGGTGGTGCGCTCGGCAACAAGGGGAGGATGGAGGCATCGTTCCGCGCCAAAGTCACGTCGAAGGGAAGCCCGCAGTTCGACAACGTGACCGTGCGGACCGATGCGACGGTAGGCTCCTCGACCTTCGGCGTCGATACCCGACCGGCGACGTCATTCGCCGGCGACTTCGCCCTCCGTGTCTCACGAGGCGACCGGGTGGGTGATACTCGCATTGCGGCACTGGATCTTATCGGAGGGTTCTCCGTAACGCCGCATCTCGACGGCGGGAGCATCGAGACCAACGGAAGCTCGTTCGGCGTCTCGCTAGGCGCTCGCCTCGGGATTCTTCAGGAAACGAACTCATTGCCGGCGGTATCGCTCACCGGCATGTTCCGGACGCTCCCGAAGTTCTACGCGACGATGCAGTCACTGCCGACCGACAGCGGAGGATCTGTCACCCTCTCGCTGAACAACGGCGAGATACTCACCACCGGCTGGCGCCTTGCGGCATCCAAGCAACTCGGTCGGTTCGGCATCTCGGGTGGCCTCGGCCGGGAGACCTATGACGGGACCGTTCAAATCGCTGTAGACGCGTCCTCGATCCCGGGCGGGAGTGAGACCATCAACCTCACCGCCAGGCGAAACACGGCGTTCGTTGGCGGCTCGTTAGGTATGGGCCGGGCAACGCTCGCGGCTGAGCTGGGAAGCGTCTTCGGCGGGAAGATTCCGTCGCTGAACAACACGTTCGAAGAGAGCCCGGCCGCCGCGCGAGCGTACCTGACGCTGGGTGTCCGATTGCCGATCGGAAAACAGCCGGAGTAAGGTGAGAATGTCATGCCTGCTACGCCCAGATGATCGGCGTGCCGTAGAGCTCGAGCCGGCGGTCGTGCGAGACGAGCGTTAGGCGCTCCGCTCGCGCTTGTGCCACGAGCATGCGATCGAACGGGTCGCGATGATGCGGCGGTAGCTCACCAGCTACCGCCGCGTGCACGAGGTTGATCGGAAGCGGAACGAAGCCGCTCTGCGCGACGCCATCGGCGAACGACGCCGTCAGACGAATCTTTCCCGTCGCGGCCTTGATCGAGACCTCCCAAGCCGACGCCGCGCTCACGAAAACGTCATCCGACGTGCGAATCGCCTCCATGGCCTCGGCACGCATCTCCCGCCCGGCGCGCCACCAGAGAAACACGTGCGTGTCGAGGAGAAGTCTCACTCCCGAGTCTCGGTGTCGTCGTCACCTTCGAAAGCGGCCTGCATGTCAGCCGCGAGTGGCTCGTCGAAGTCCTCTGCGATCCACACCATTCCTTCCCATCCCCCTGGAGAACGGTTCGGCTTTTCGGCCGGGATCGGCACCAGGCGGGCGAGCGGACGGCCGTTCTTCGCGATCACGATCTCCTCGCCGGCCGAAGCACGGTCGACAAGCTCGGAGAGGCGCGTCTTGGCGTCATAAAGGTTGTAGGTCGAAGCCATGATGCCGCCTGGTTGGTCTAGTTGACCAACATAGTCGGCGTCAGTGACATGGTCAAGTTGGTCAAGCAAGTGGGCGGCCATGGTCTCAGGCTACCGGAATCGCCTTCCGGGAGCGCAACCAATTCGCCGCGATGTGTCGCGGAAGCGCGAAGCGACTAGCCGAGCGCGTTGGTCCGACGTTGGGTTAGCGGAACCGCATTCCATTCGGGGCGATCGTCCCAGGCTTTGGATTCGTCGCTTTCGGCGCCTCCACCGGTTTTGCCTTGTCCCGGTTCGGGACGCCGGACCGGGCGACGGAACCTCTCTTCCCGGTTCCCCGTTCCCGGTTCCCGGTTTCCACCCCGCTTTTCATCGTCAGCGCAATCCTCCCCCGTTCGAGATCGACCGATATCACCGTGACCTTCACCTTCTGCCCGACTTTCACGATGTCGTTAGGGTCGCGCACGAATCGGTCAGCCATCTGCGACACGTGCACGAGGCCGTCCTGATGGACGCCGACGTCCACGAACGCGCCGAACGACACGATGTTGGTGACGACTCCCTCGAGCACCATCCCCGGCGAGAGATCCTTCGGCTCCTTCACATCGTCGCGGAACGCCGGCGGCTCGAACTCCTCGCGCGGATCTCGACCTGGACGCCGCAGCTCCGACAGGATGTCCTGGAGCGTCGGCAGGCCCACGCCGTCGGCAACGTACTTGTCGACGTCGACGCGCCCGACGGCGGACTCGTTGGTCAACAGATCGCCTAACGGCAGCTCGAGGTCCGTGGCGATCCGTTCTACTAACGCATACCGCTCCGGATGGACCGCCGTCGCGTCGAGCGGATGCGTGCCACCGCGCACGCGCAGGAACCCCGCTGCCTGCTCGAACGCCTTGGCGCCGAGCCGCGGGACATCGATGAGATCCTTGCGGGCGCGGAAGCCACCGCGCTCGTCACGCGTCTTCACGATGTTCGCGGCGAGCGTTGGCCCGATGCCGGCGACGTACGAAAGCAGCGAGACCGACGCCGTGTTCACCTCCACGCCCACACGGTTCACGCAGCTCTCGACGATCTCGTCGAGACGCTTCTTGAGGCGCGTCTGGTTCACGTCGTGTTGGTATTGCCCCACGCCGATCGCCTTGGGGTCGATCTTCACCAGCTCGGCCAGGGGGTCCTGGAGGCGCCGAGCGATGGAGACTGCGCCGCGGAGCGAGACATCGAGGTCGGGCAGCTCCTCGCGGGCGACGTCGGAGGCGGAGTACACGGATGCACCCGCCTCACTCACGACCACCACCTGTGGAGTCGTTAGGCCTCGCTCGCGGAGCGCCTCGCGCACCAGGCCCTCGGTTTCGCGGGACGCGGTCCCGTTCCCGATGGCGATGAGCTCCGGCGTGAACCGCGCCACGAGGGCGAGGATCGTGGTCGTGAATCGGTCGGCCTGGTGGAGATAGACGGTATCCGTTGCGACTACCGCGCCGGTGCGCGAGACGACGGCGACCTTGACGCCGGTGCGGTAGCCTGGATCGAGCCCGATCACCATGCGCTCACCCGCCGGCGAGGCCAGGAGCAGCTGTTCGAGATTCTGTCCGAAGATGATGATCGCCTCCTCATCGGCGCGGGTCTTGAGCTCGAGTCGGAGATCCAGCTCGACGGCGGGTGTGAGGAGACGCCGGTACGCGTCCTCGACGACGAGGCGCATCTGCCCGGGCGCGGCGTGTCCGCGCACGAGCTCGTGCTCCAACCCCGAGAGGATACGCTCGGACGGCGCATCGATCGACGAAAGCAAGAATCCTTCGGCTTCGCCGCGGCGGATGGCGAGCACGCGATGCGACGGAATCTCGACGAGCTTCTGGGAGAAGTCGTAGTAGTCCTGGAACTTCGAGACCTCTTTCTCCTTGCCCGTGACGACGCGAGAGTGGAGTGCGCCGTCGGCACGTGTCAGGTCACGAATCCGGCCGCGAAGCGCGGCGTCCTCCGCGATGCGCTCGGCTAGTATGTCGCGCGCGCCGGCGAGACCGGCTGCGACGTCAGGCACTCCCTTCTCGGCGTCGACGTACCCGGCCGCCTCCAATTCGAGCGAGGTGTCACTCGTTATGCGCCCCCAGATCAATTCGGCGAGCGGCTCCAGCCCGCGTTCACGCGCGATCGTGGCGCGGGTGCGGCGCCTGGGCTTGTAGGGGAGGTACAGGTCCTCGAGCGCCTGCTTCGTTTCCGCCGCGTTGATGGCGGTTCGGAGTGCGTCGTCGAGCTTGCCCTGGTCGTCGATGCTCTTGAGGATCGCGGTGCGGCGTTCGTCGAGCTCCGTGAGATACTGCGTGCGGTCGCGAACGTCGCGGAGCTGGACTTCGTCGAGCCCGCTGGTGACTTCCTTTCGGTAGCGAGCGATGAACGGGAGGGTGTTGCCCTCGGCGAAGAGCGCGAGGGTGTTGGCGACCTGTGTCGGGGAGAGCGACAGCTCGCGAGAGACGGTCGAAATGATTTGCGGCGACGACATGGTAGCCGAGGCTGAGTGTGTCGGTCGAGGATTCCCACAATAACACCCTGACGCAAGCGGTTGACAAACGCGCGGCGCTCAGACAGCAGCCACGACCGTCAGTTGGGCGCGGTTAATCATGCCTCTGTTGCCTGGGCGGCACGTCGTCTGCACCCAAACG
>Ga0114129_10005950_pt1 | contig 17267 bp, 13 predicted proteins | sample RhiMetdeltSRZDD1_FD_80071 | JGI IMG/M metagenome (GOLD analysis project Ga0114129, IMG submission 80071) | Populus rhizosphere microbial communities from Tennessee, USA - Rhizosphere MetaG P. deltoides SRZDD1 (version 2) (version 2) | ecosystem: Host-associated > Plants > Roots > Rhizosphere >... | reverse complement strand
GTTCCAAAACAGTCGTGCAATCGTGCGTAGATTTCCGGCACCGAAGCGTTCAGTGTAGCCATTTCCGAACTCTTTGACCCGTGGGCGGTGGTGGTCACTATCAGCGAGCGCTCGAGGCACTGTCGCCGAGACCGGGACAGAGCCGGGATCCGCGCGACGGGAAGGAAGTTGAAGGGTTGGAGGGGAAGATCGCGGCGTGCCACTGACGGCGTTGCGTGAGATTTAAGATTTAAGATTTTAGATTTAAGATTGATTGGAGATTTAAGATTTACGGCAGATTTAAGATTGACCGTCGATTGCCGATTGCCGATTGCCGATTGCCGATTTCTGATTTCTGATTCGGAAATCGGAATACCCTTCAAGATTTGTCAGTAGCGAGGAGCGCAACATGGCGACAGGTGAAAATCTCGACGTGGCGAAGCGATACATCACTCGGCTGTCCGACGGCGCCGGGCCCGGAGAGCTCGAGAGCTTTTTCTCGCCCGAGTTCGTCCAGGAAGAGTTTCCCAACCGGCTGATGCCGAACGGCGCAACGCGCAATCTGCAGGCGATGAACGAGGCGCGCGCGCGCGGCAAGGCGCTGCTGCGCGCCGAGCACTTCGAGTTGGTCAATACGATCGCGAACGGCGATGTCGTGGCGCTGGAACTGATCTGGACCGGGACGGTTGGCCACGCCGCCGGTCAGTTCGCGGCGGGCCAGAAGCTGCGCGCGCGGTTTGCGCTGTTCATGGAGTTTCAAAACGGCCGGATCGTCCGCCAGCGAAACTACGACTGCTTCGACCCCTTCTAGAGATCGTGAGATTTAAGATTTAAGAATTAAGATTTAAGATTGATTGAAGATTTACGATTGATTGAGGATTTAAGGTCTACGACTTCATTTCTGATTTCAGAGACCAAGGACCGCCAAGGACCAAGGACCGCTAAGGACCAAGAACCAAGGACCAAGAACCAAGGACCAAGGACCAAGGAGGACGCATGTCTCGATGGCGCCTCGTGCTGCTGCTCGTCGCCGGAGTCCCCGCGCTCGGCGTGTTCGCGCAAGCGCCGACGGCCGCGCCGACGCATGCGACGCACCATTTTGAATTCCTCGTCAAGGACATCGAGTACCAGCGATTCGGAGACAAAGGCCGGCTCGCGCGGTTGTATCAACCGGCGGGCAACGGTCCGTTCCCGGCAGTCGTTCAGGTCCATGGCGGCGCGTGGAACAGCAAGGATCGGACCGACGGTCAGCAGACCGCACTCGATCTCGCGGGCAGCGGCATTCTCGTCCTGTCGATCGAATTCAGAAATGCACCGGAGGCGCCGTATCCCGCCTCGCTGCAGGACATCAACTACGCGATCCGCTGGCTGAAAGCGCACGCGCGCGAATTCGGCAGCACGCCGGATCGTGTGGGGTTGTATGGCACGTCGAGCGGTGGCCATCAGGTGCTGCTGGCGGCGATGCGACCCGAGGACTCCCGCTACCGCGCGCTGCCGCTCGCGGAGGCGCCCGCCATCGACGCGACGGTCGCGTTCGTCGTCTCGGGCTGGGGCGTGCTGTTTCCGCTCGAGCGCTACAAACTCGCGAAAGCGCAGGGCAACGCCGCCATCGCGAAAAATCACGAGACGTTCTTCCACGACGAGCAGACGCAGATCGAAGCGACGCCGGCGTTGATCATCGAGCGCGGCGAGAAGGTCTTTCTGCCTCCCGCGCTCGTGTTCCAGGGCACCGCCGACGAGTGGACCACCGTGACGCTCGCCGAGCGATTCGCATCCGACTACCGCGGCGCCGGCGGCACGCTGGATTTGCAGTTGCTCGAGGGTGAGCGCCACACGTTCGTCAACGAACATCCCTTCGCGCCGAACTCGGTCAAGGCGGTTGAGAGGGTGAAAGCGTTCGTCAAGAAATACGGTTCAGCCCACTGAGCTCCGAATGCAATAAATACACGGTTCCCGCCGGAGATTCGCACTGTCAACAACTTAGCGCCACAAGTTCTGGCCCGAATCTTGATTGGCTGAGGTCGAGGTTTCACTCATGAGCTCATCCGAGCAGTCCTTCGCCCTGTTTGATTGCAGCCTCATCCGTCTGGCGCTCGGGCGAAGCGTCACCAATCTGCGCGAATTGCTCGACGTGGTCCGCACTTCGTCGGATGCGGTGCTGGAACATCACATGATGCGCTGTGCGCTCGACGATCACTTCGAGCTGTACGAGTTTCCCAACGACCTCGCCCGCTGGTGCTGGGAAGCGTTGGGCGATGCGGCGCTCGCCGAAGAGCTCGGGCTCGTCGATCCTTACCAGCACGACTCGATGGCGTCGCTGCGATCGACGATGGCCAACCTGATTGAAGAGCGGCTCTGGAATCTCGAGCGCGTGCCGGCGTGCAGGCCCGGGCTCGAGCTCCACTTGATCGAGTCGCGTCTGCTGGCGTTCGATTCGGGCGAGCGCTTCGCGACGCCCGCGGCCCTCGCCGAGTCGCTGACGAGGCTGCCGATCCGCTCGCTCTTCTTTCACGTCCACGAGGCGCGCCGCCGATCGCCCGATCGTCTGGATGATTTCTCGCGCTGGCTCGAGGAGTATGGCGCCGACACGGCGCTCGTCGCGAGCCTGCGCGCGATCGACTTCTATTTCCTCAATCTCAACCAGCTCCGGCGGGAAATGATCGAGGTGTTCCGCCGGTATCTGCCAGAGCCCGAAGCGGTGATGGCACTGAGCCCGCGAGGCCGATGATGCAGCTGCTCGATCGCTACGAAGAGGTCGTTGGTCATCAGGAGATTCAACGCCTCCGCCAACTCGGCCGGAGTTTGGCCGGCAAACGCGTCGTCCACGTCAACTCGACGAAGACCGGGGGCGGCGTGGCGGAGATTCTTGGCTGGATGGTGCCGATGATGCGCGAGCTGGGCATCGACGCCCGGTGGGAAGTCATCAGCGGACCGCCCGAGTTTTATCGGGTGACGAAGGCGTTTCACAACGGCCTTCAGGGCGTCCCCGTGACGCTGCGGCGGAGCGATTTCGATCTGCATCTGCAGGTCAACCGGGAGAACGCGGAACGTCTCAACCTCGAGTCCGACGTCGTGCTCGTTCACGATCCGCAGCCCATCTATCTGCCGCAGTTCACGCGAGCCAATCGCGTCAGCCAGTGGATCTGGCGCTGCCACGTCGACGCCTCGCAGCCGTCGCGGGACATCTGGAAACACCTCGAGGGTGCGATGTCGCGCTACACGGCGACGCTTTTCTCGATGGCCGCGTTCACACGGCCGCTGCCGTGCCCGATCTTCATCGTGCCGCCGTCGATCGATCCGTTGTCGGACAAGAACAGCGCCATACCAGAGCAGGAGCGGCTCGACACGTTGCTGCGGCTGGGCATCGATCCGGAACGTCCGCTGATTCTGCAGGTGTCGCGCTTCGATCGGTTCAAGGATCCGCTCGGCGTGATCGAGGCGTATCGCCTGCTCAAGCCGTACTACCCGGCCTTGCAGCTGGCGCTCGCGGGCGGTCCGGCCGACGACGACCCGGAGGGCGCTGAGGTGCTGCGCGAAGTGCAGGAACAGGCGGGCGACGACAAGGACATCAAAGTGCTGATGCTTCCGCCCGATTCGCACCGCGCGATCAACGCGCTTCAGCGATCGGCGGTCGTCGTGCTGCAGAAATCACTTCGCGAAGGCTTCGGCCTGACGGTCACCGAAGCCTTATGGAAGAGCAAGCCGGTCGTCGGTGGGGCCGTGGGTGGCATCACGATCCAAGTGCACGACTATCAGACCGGCTTTCTGGTGCACTCGCCGGCGGGCGCTGCCTATCGCATCAGGTATCTGCTGAGGTACGCGGAGAAACGACAGCGCATGGGCCGCACCGGTCATCAATTCGTTCGCGAGCACTTTCTGTTGACTCGCCATCTGCGGGATTACCTCAGCATGCTGTTGAGCCTCGATAAGCAGGCATCGAACGTGCTTGTTGCTTGAGTATCTCGGCTAAAAGCTTGGTTGGGTGCGCAAATCCGCGGATTTCCGCCAACGTCCATCGCAATTCGAGGCGTCGGCCAGTGGAGGTTTCACCATGCCCTGGACACGAGAACGACTCGAAGGCGTGGCGCGCGAACGGCTCGGGGGCGCGAAACTGGTCGTCGTCGCGAACCGAGAGCCGTACATCCACTCGTACGACGGCGAAGAGATCCATTGTGTGACGCCGGCGAGCGGCCTCACGAGCGCGCTCGATCCGGTCATGCGCGTATGCGGCGGCACGTGGGTCGCGCACGGCAGCGGCGACGCCGATCGCGCGGTCAGCGATCGCATGGGCCGCGTGTCGGTCCCTCCAGACAATCCCCTCTACACGCTCAGGCGTGTATGGCTGAGCAAAGCCGAAGAACAGGGCTACTACTACGGCTTCGCGAACCAGGCGTTCTGGCCGCTGTGCCACATCGCCTACGCGCGTCCCCGGTTCGATTTCGACGACTGGGAACAGTACCGGCTCGTGAATCGCAAGTTTGCGGACGCCGTTCTCCAGGAGGTCGGCGTCGATCCGGCGGTGGTGTTCGTGCAGGACTATCATTTCGCCCTGCTCCCGCGCATGCTGCGCGATGCGCGGCCCGATCTCGTCGTCGTTCACTTCTGGCACATTCCGTGGCCGAATCGCGAAACGTTCCGCGTCTGCCCGTGGCAGGAGGAAATTCTCGACGGCCTGCTCGGCAACGACCTGCTGTCGTTCCACGTGCAGGATCACTGCAACAACTTCCTCGAGACGGTCGACCGCGGCATCGAGTCGCGGGTCGACACCGGAAGTTTTTCGGTGACGCGCAAGGGCCGGACGACGCTCATTCAGCCGCATCCGATCAGCGTCGATCCCGACTGGGTGGCCCAATCGCTGCCGAAGGACCTCGAGCACGAGGAGCGTCAGCTCCGAAAGCGGCTGCGCCTGCGCGACGAGAAGCTGCTCGTCGGCGTGGATCGCGTCGACTACACGAAGGGGATCCCCGAACGATTCCGCGCGGTGGATCGGCTGCTCGAGCTCCATCCCGAAATGAGAGGGACGTTCAGCTTCGTGCAGATCGGCGCGCCGAGCCGGACGCACATCGTCGCCTACCGCCGGCTGAATGACGAGCTGCGCGAGCTGGCCGACGAAATCAACTGGCGCCACGCCACGACCGAATGGCGTCCGATCGTGTTTCTCAACGAGCATTGCAGCCACGAAGACGTCTACCTGTTCGACCGCATCGCGACCGCGTGCGTGGTGAGCTCGCTGCACGACGGCATGAATCTGGTCGCGAAGGAATTCGTGGCGGCGCGGACCGACTTGCGCGGCGTGCTCGTGCTGTCGCGCTTTGCCGGCGCGGCTCGCGAGCTGAGCGACGCGATCCTGATCAATCCGTATGCGATCGACGAATTTGCCGAAGCGCTGCGCGTGGCGCTGGCAATGCCCGTCGAGGAGCAGCAGCAGCGAATGACGCTCCTCCGGCGGGAGGTGGCCGATAATAACGTGTACCGCTGGGCCGGCATGATGCTCTCCGAGGCGAGCAAGATCGTTCAGGCGCGTCAGCTCGAATTGCGCCAGGCCGTGCCCGTCGAGATGTCCGAGTGACGAATGGATTGCGCGACGCGCTGGACGCGATGGTCTACGCCCACCGGCGGGGCGCCAGGCTGGTGCTGCTCTTCGACTACGACGGCACGCTGGTGCCGATCGCGCCCCGCCCCGAGCTGGCTGTCCTCGATCGCGTGACGCGACGGCGTCTCGACCGTCTGGCGCGGCTGCCGGACGTCGTGGTCGGCGTGCTCAGCGGACGCACGCTGGAGGCGCTGAAAGCGATGGTCGGCCTCGATCATCTGTACTACGCCGGCACGAGCGGCCTCGAGCTCGATCTTCGCGGCGATTCGATGGTTCATCCCGACTCGGGCAGGGCCGGCCGCCTGATCGTCGCCGTCGCGCGGCGCATGCAGTCCGCGCTCGCCGGCTACGAAGGCGCGTGGCTCGAGCAGAAACCGCTCGGCCTCACGGTGCACTACCGGGACGCGTCGCGCGCGCAGATCGAGGATCTGAGAGACGCGGTCGCGCACGTCGTCCGCGCGTTCGCGGATGGATTGAAGATGTCCGACGGACCGATGGCGATCGAGATCGTGCCCAACCTCGGCTGGTCGAAGCGGTCCGCGCTGGCGACCATCGTCCGACGCGTTCACGCCGACACTGTTGTACCGCTCTACGCCGGAGACGACGCCAACGACGCCGGACCGCTGGACGCGGCCGACACCCTCGGCGGTGTCGCCATCGGGATTGGCGCCCGCGCGCCGCAAAGCGCGCGGTATCGACTTCCGGACCCCGACTCGCTCGGCCGCTGCCTCGACGAGCTCACCGACATGCTCCAGACTGACGCACAGCGGGCTGCAACCTTTCGCTGAGGGGGCTGGTCTCTTCGCGGAGGGGACTGCAGGCTTCGCGTGACGTGCTCCGCCCCAGTCCGCCGCCCCCGAAAGCCATCCAGGGCTCATGCATCGGCTGAAAAGAAACTCGGCTTGACAAGTCGAAGGAGCGGGTGTTACCTGACTTCCATGAAATCACGTGTTCAGTTTGCTGCGCTTGCCGTTGCGATCGCGACCATCCAGATTTCGCTCGCGCACGTGATTGTTCTCGCTCAGACGCGCCCGGCGGCCGCCAGAAGTTGGACCGTTGCGAAGACCCCGTGGGGCGATCCGGACCTGCAGGGTTTCTGGACGAACACGACCACGACGCCGCTGCAGCGTCCCACCGATCTGGCGGAGAAGGCCGTGCTGACGCCGGAAGAGCAGGCGAAGCGCGGAGCGGAGGTGGCGGCGCGCTCGAACGCCGATCAGGCGCCGCGCCGCGGCGATCCCGGAAACTACAACGAGTTCTGGTACGAGCGGGGCCGGTTGAATCCGCGCACGTCGCTCGTGATCGATCCGGCGAACGGCCGGCTTCCGGCGGTGACGCCCGAAGAGCAGACGCGCGCGGCCGCCGCGCGCGCGGGACACGGTCCCTCCGATTCACCCGAGAATCGGAGCGTGTACGAACGCTGCATCACCCGCGGCCTGCCCGGCGCGATGATGCCCGGCTTCTACAATCACAACTACCTGATCGTCCAGACGCCGAGCTACGTCGTCATCAACGTCGAGATGATTCACGACGCGCGAATCGTTCCGATGGATGGCCGGCCGCATGCAGGCCCGGCGATTCGCAACTGGCTCGGTGACTCGCGCGGACACTGGGAAGGAAACACGCTCGTCGTCGAAACCACGAACTTCAACGACAAGGTGCGCGAGCAGTCAATCATCGCGTTCTCGACCGGCCAGAACCTGCGGCTGGTCGAGCGCTTCACGAGAACGGCGGACGATCAGATCGACTATCAGTTCACCGTGACCGACGACAGCGTCTACGCGCAGCCATGGACCGCCCTGATCCCGATGACCAGATTCGACGGGCCGATCTACGAGTACGCCTGTCACGAGGGAAATTACGCGATGGGCGGCATTCTCCGCGGAGCGCGAATGGACGAGGCAGAGGCTAAACAGTAGCTGTCGATTTTCGATTGCCGATTTGGTGATTGCCGATTTATTGATCGATCAATAAATCGGCAATCGACAATCATCAAATCGACAATCGGCAGGTTCTAAGGCTTCTGTCCCTGGCAAATCGCAACGACGCAAATTGACTCGATCACCCGGTCTGCCGGTGGTACCGGCAAGCCCCGCGCGGTCATGAGCTGGCGCAGCAGCGCCGCCGTCTCGGGCCGGCTGATCGCCGACTGCACGCCGACGCGCACCAGGCCGTCTGCGTAGTCGACCGCCTGCCACGTGTGGCCGGCAATCACCGAGACGCTGTTGTCGGTGTCGCGGCTCCCGCCGTCGCGGGTCTCGAGCGTGGCGCCGCGGTCCACGAGCAGCTGCACGACGTCGTTCCGGCCTTTGAGCGCGGCGCCCATCAGCGGCGTCCGTCCTTCTTTGTTCCTGGCGTTCGGATCGAGCCCGAGACCGAGCAGCATCCGGACCGCCTCGAGGTTCTCCTGTGGCGATCGCTCGTAGGTGACCCCTTCAACCCAGCCGATCCCGGCGGCCGCGGTGAGCGCGGTGTCGTTGTTCTCGGTCGGAATCTTCGGATCGGCGCCGTGTTCGAGGAGGAGCTTCATCAGCGCGACGTCGCTCGACTGCGCCGCGCGCACGAACGGCGTGGCGCCGTTCTCGTAGAACCACTGCATCGTGAAGATGGTCCGCGTCAGCGTGTTGTCTTTCGCGCGCTTGTTCGGATCGGCGCCGTGCTCGAGCAGGAACCGCATGTACTCCAGGTGGTCCATGTCGGCCTTGAGCACCGGGTAATCGCCGCCTTCGATGTTGCGGTTGTCGGTCGCGAGGTAGAGCGGCGTCCAGCCGCCTTTGTTGGCGACGTTGGGGTCGGCGCCGCGCTCCACGAGATAGGTCCCGAGCTTGTAATGACGGTTGTTGGTGGCTGTGAGGAGCGGGGTCCAGCCGTACTCCGACGTCTGGTTGATGTCGGCGCCGCCGTCGAGCAGATGCTTCGCCGACTCGGCGTCTCCTTCGCGTGCGGCGAAGATCAGCGGCGTCAATCCGCCGCCGCCGGTGCCGACCAGGCCGGCCACGATGACATCGGCATCGTCCGCATCAGGCGGCGGCGCGGCGGCGGCCGGGGGCGCCGCGGGCGCGGCTGCCGTCAACCCGGGACGACGGGTGTTTTCGACCACGGCGGGTGTGCCGTCGGCGTTGAGCGTGCCGCGGAAACCGAGGGAGATCTTGACGCCGTGCGCCGCATCCCATTCGAGCTGCTCGTTGTAGGTGCGGCCCGCGGCGACGGCGTCGAGCTGGCGCTTCGCGGCTGCATCGACCGCCGCCGTATCGACGTGCGGCGCCATGTAGTTGCGCGGCAGACCAGCGCCGGCGGTCCGCGCGGAAACATCCGCTCCGAGATCGATCAGCGCTCTCACCGCGGCCGGATGCTTCTGTTCCACGGCCCACATCAGTGCCGTGGTGCCGCGCATGTGTTCTTTCGCGTTGACCTCGGCGCCCGCCGCGACGAGCCGCTTGATGGCGTCCGGATTCCCGTTGCGCGCGGCAAACATCACGAGCGTCTCGCCATTGGCGGTCCGTTGCTTCGCGTCGCCGTGCGCCTCGATCAGCGAGTCGATGATTTCTGGAAAACCGTAGAGCGCGGCCATTGCCAGCGGCGTCACGCCCTCGCGGTTGGCGACGTTGACGTTCGCGCCGGCTCGAATCAACTGGTTCACGATCTCGGGCTCGTGGCGATACACGGCCCAGTGCAGCGCCGTCGCGCCATCGACCTGCGGCGCGTTGACGTCTTTCTTCTGTTGCAGCAGCGTGCGAAGCGCCGCCTTGTCGCCCTTCATCACGGCGTCGGCGATCTCGCTCGGCGCGGCCGCGTAGGCGTTGAAGGATCCAACGATCAGGCCAATCGCAATCGCCGCAGACTTGATGTGTCCCTGAATCTGCATCGTCTTTGTCCGTGCTCGCCCGAGCTAAAGCTCGGGCCTACAGTTGTTCACACTGTAGGGCGGGTCTTGCTTTGTAGACCCGCCGCCAAGCCGGGTCCAAGGACCCGGCCTACACCAACTTCGTCAACCGTCCCGCGCTGTCGCCTTGCACGTCCTGATGAATCCCGTAAAGGTCGAGCACGCTCAGCAGCAGGTTGCCGGTCGTCACCGTCTTACGCTCGAAGGCCAGATGTCGGTTCCCCTGAAGCTGGCCGTTCGCGCCGCCGACGAGAATGTGCGGTACGTCGTAATGCTGGTGCTGGTTGGAGTTCCCCATATTCGTGCCGTACACCACCAGCGCGCGATCGAGCAGCGTGCCGTCGCCCTCCCGAATCGACCGCAGTTTGTCGGCGAAGTAAGCCAGCGTCGACACGTGGTACCGGTTGATGTCGGCGTACCTGCGGATCTGGATGGGATCTTCCTGGTGGTGCGACCCGCCGTGGAAGCTCGTGCTCACGCCGCCGTTGGGGAAGAGATCGCCCTTCGGGAACGCGTACGAACGCGCCGTCAGATCGCGCGCGCCGAGCAGCGTCATCACGCGCGTGATGTCGGCCTGGAAGGCGAGCGCCGTGAGATCGAACTGCAGCTTGATGTGCTCGTCGAACGAGTCGGGAATGCCCGCCGGCACGTCGATTTCGGGGATCGTCGCGGCGGCGGTCGCCGCCAGCTCGATGCGCCGCTCGATCTCGCGAATCTCGTCGGTGTATTGAGTCACCGTCCGGCGGTCCGCGGCGCCGAGCCTCTGCGTCAGGCTCGCGAGCTCGGAGAGCACCGAGTCGAGGATGCTGCGGTTCTCGCGCATCCGCGCGACGCGCACTTCTGGCGTCGACCCTGATCCGAAGAGCCGCTCGAACACCACCTGCGGATTCAGCTCCATCGGCAGCGGGCTGGTGCGCTGGATTTCACCCGGGGGCGTCGGCAGGCCGATCCACGAGATCGAATTGGTGTACGAACAGCTGTAACCCTCACCGCAGTTGCTCGAGCTCGAGTTCGGATCTTCGACGGCCAGCTGCAGCGACGGCAACAGCGTGTCGCGCCCGATCGCCGCCGCAATCGTTTGATCGATCGTCGCGCTGCCGACGGTCGCGTCCGACCCGGCGGTCTTGCGCGGTTTGATGCCGGTGAGATACGCGGCGGCGACCCAGTGATCCGATCCGGTCGTCCCCTCGGGCGGTTCCGCCGATTTGGACCATAGCCCGCTCAACACCACCGTCTGTTCGCGGAGCTTGCCGAGCGACTCCAGGATGTAGGGCAGCTTGGCCGGCAGCGCCCCTTCGGCGGAGGGCTCCCAGTAGCCGGGCGCCATGCCGTGCGGGAAGAAGATGCCGGCGAATCGCGGCTTCGCCGCTGCCGCTGTTTGCGCGAGCACGGTGCGCGCCGGGATCATGGCGTCGAGCAGCGGCAGCGCCAGCGTGCAACCCGCGCTCTTCAGAAATGTCCGGCGCGGCAGATGTTTTTTGGTAATGAACATCGTCTATCGAGCTCCCTGAACTTCCGCATTGGGCGCCGAGTTTCCAACCTTCGCATTCATCTGAAATGGTTTGCTGTTGACGACGGCGAGGACGAGCGAGGAAAAGCGATTGTCGTTGCGCTTCGCGTCGCGCGCGATCGCGCGGACGAGCGGCATGTCCTGGTGGTCGACGCCGCGGCCGAGCGCGTAGACGAGCAGTTTTTCCGCCACCACCTCGACGAACTGATCCGAGTACTCCAGCAGCCACGCGCGCAGTCCCGCCGGACCCTCGATCGACGAGCCGTCGTACACCTTCGCCGAGGCATCGACCGCCGTGTCGCCTTCACGCGTTCGCCACAGGCCGATGCCGTCGAAGTTCTCGAGCGAGAAGCCGATTGGATCCATCAGGACGTGGCACTGCGCGCAATCGACGCGCACGCGGTGCTGCATCATCTTCTGCCGCATGGTAGGCTCGGCGATGTTGCCGCGCGCGTCGGGCATCGCCGGCGGCAGCGGCGGCACATCGGGCGGCGGCGGCGGTGGGCTCACGCCGAGGATGTTGGTCATGATCCACTTGCCACGCGTGACCGGTGATGTCCGTTCCGGTTTCGACGTGGTGACGAGAAATGCGCCCTTTCCGAGCAGGCCGCGTCGCGTATCCATCTCCGGGCCGAGCGTCACGCGGCGGAACTGGCTGCCGTAAATATTCGCCATGCCGTAGTGTTTGGCCAGCCGCTCGTTCACCCACGTCTCATTCGACGTCAGCAGATCGATGACGCTCCGGTCTTCGCGGACGATGCTGTCGAAGAGCAACTCGACCTCGCGCCGCATCGCCTGCCGCAGCGGATCGTCGAAATCGGGATAGATCAGCGGCAGCGGTCCCGACGCCTGCAGGCCGCGGAGGTTCAGCCACTGGCCGGCGAAATTGTCGGCGAGCGCGTCGGCGCGCGGATCCTTCAACATCCGCCGGACCTGACGCTCGAGCATCGCCGGATCCTTCAGCCTGCCCTGGCTCGCGGCGTTCAACAGTTCGTCGTCGGGAATCGTGCTCCAGAGGAAGAACGACAGCCGCGAGGCGAGATCGAGATCGCTCAGGCGATAGCTCTGTCCCGCCTTGAGGGCGGCGGGCTCGGCTTCGATGCGATAGATGAATCGCGGATCGGCGAGGATCCGCGCGAGCGTCATCTCGACGCCGCGATCGAAGTCGTCCTGCTTCCTGCCGCTCTGATAGAACTCCATGAGCGCCTGCACTTCGGCAGCGCTCGCCGGATGACGGAAGGCGCGGGTCGCGAGCGTGGTCACGATCCGTCGCGCGCACGCGGTTTCGTCGGCCGCGCTGGCCGGGCCCTTCGACTCGCTGCGCTCGCTCAGGGCAGGGCGGCAGACGAAAATCTTGCGCCGGCTCGGCGAATCGGTTGCCTCCGTGGCGTGGTCCGGACCCTGGATCCGGACCGTCCCGACGTGCGGGAAGAACGTGAAGCCGGGCGTCGGTCCGGTCTGCAGCGTGTCGCGCGTGAAGTGCTGATCGAGATCGAGGAGCGGCGCGAAGTTCGTCGTGGGGAATGTGACGCCGACCGCGTGCTCGCCCGCCGTCGTCTTGAAGCGCACGCGCATTGGCGTACCGCCGCGGCCGCCGAAGAACGCTTCCGGCCCTTGCTGGCCGCCACCGGTCGGTGCCGCTGCGCCTCGTCCGCGTCCGGCCGCCGGCCCGCCGCGACCGGATGATCCCGCCGAGTCCCCGCAGTTGGAAGGGCCTCCGCGACGGCCGCCGTACTGCCAGTCCAGCAGTTGCAGGCGCTCGCCGTCGAGCAGGATTTCGAGCTTTTCGCACGGCACCGTTCCAAAGCCGGCCGGCGACATGTTGTCGCCGAAAATCGGCGTCACCGTGATCGTGTATTCGCCGTCGGACGGGAACACGTGCTTCACGAGCATGCCGCCGCGGGTGCCGAACGGCAGCCCTTCGATGTGATAGTCCTGCGACGTGTCTTCAGGGGTTCGGTAGACGACGAGCGTCGGCGGCGTCGGTTCGCCGATTGCGAGACGGCTGATTTTTCCTGCGGCCGAAACGTACGCCTCGACGAGCGTCGACGAGATGCCGAGCGCGCCGGCGATGTTGTCGAAGCCGTGTGTCGAGTCGTCCGACGGCAGGTACTGAGCAGGATCGATCTCCAGGTCCAGGAGATCGCGCACGACGTTCGCGTATTCGGTGCGGTTCAACCGATGCAGCCCCGGAGGCGGCATATACGGCTGCGCGTTGCGATCGAGCTCGCTTTCGAGCCAGGTGATGAAAGAGGCGTAGGCCGCTTTGTCGGGCCGTCGCGAGTTGGCCGGCGGCATCATTCCGGCGCGCAGTTTTCGCACGACCGGTTCCCAGATTTCCGGATGATCTGCGACGCGGGTGACGTCCGCATCGTCGAGCGTCAGCTTGCGGCCCGCCTCCTGACCCGCGGCGCGGGCCCGCTGGCTGTGGCAGCCGACACAATATTGGTTGAGCAGCGCCCGTTGTGGCGATGGCGACGTGGCCGATTGTGCCGCGACCTGCGACGAGGCCGATGGTGCCGCGACCTGGGCGCTCGAGGCAGTCGTCTGCCCGCCGACGACGGCCAGCACGAGCGGCACCGTCACAGCGCACGCCGCAGTCGCAACTCTCCACAGCATTGGCAGGCGCTCCCGACGAAAGTCGACCCAGCTCCAATCATGATAGGCCCTGGGTGCGAGCCAGTCGAATGATTCGGAGGTCAGCCTTCGCCGGGCTTGCCAACCGAAGCTCATGACATCGGCAAGCGAGCGAAGGTTGAAATTGTAACTATAGATCCACAGGGAAACTCAGGGATTCGCAAAGCTCGGCCAGTTGCGTCGGTGTCACGCCCGACCTGAAGGTCGGTGTTACGCCCGACCTGAAGGTCGGGCCTACGTACGACGTTGACTCGGTGTCACGCCCGACCTAAAGGTCGGGCCTACGTACGACGTTCACTCGGTGTCACGCCCGACCTGAATGTCGGGCCCACGTACGGAGTGAGAGTACGTAGGCCCGACCTTTAGGTCGGGCGTGAGAGGGAGTAGACTCTCCGCTAGTCCAACTTGGAGGTGGCGTCCATGGCGAGCGGCAGCAAGGATCCGGTCGGTCGACGTCGTTTCCTCAAAGGCGCCGCGGTCGGTGCCGCGGCATTGGTAGCGAAAGCCGCGCCGGTCGCCGGCGAGCCACAGGCCGCCGCGCCACAGACCGCCGCCGCGCAGCGACCCGCATCTGGTGCGCCGTCCAGCGCCCAGTTGGCCGCAGATACCGAGCGGCCGCCACGTTCTGCGCGAATCATCGAGCGCGCCTCCTCGGACTTCATGCTCGACGTCATCAAAACGCTCGGCTTCGAGTACGTCGCGCTCAATCCCGGCTCGAGCTTCGAGGGACTGCACGAATCGATCATCAACTACGGCAACAACAGCATGCCGGAGCTGCTGACGTGCTGCCACGAAGAGTCGTCGGTGGCGATGGCGCACGGCTACGCGAAGATCACGGGCAAGCCGATGCTGGCGATCGTCCACGGCAACATCGGTCTGCAGCACGCGGCGATGGCTGTCTACAACGCTTACGCCGATCGCGTGCCGGTCTTCATCATCGCGGGCAACTGGCGCGACGCCGGGACGCGCAACAACGGCGTCAACTCGTATCACAGCTCCCAGGACATGGGGCTCATCGTCCGCGACTACGTCAAGTGGGACGACGAGCCGGCCTCGCTGGCGGCGTACGCCGAATCGATGGTGCGCGCCTACAAGATCGCGATGACGCCGCCGATGGAGCCGGTGCTCATCGTCATCGACCACGACATGCAGCTCAAGCCGATGGGCGACGCGAAGCCGCGCATCCCGCGGTTGACGATGCCGTCGCCGCCGGTGGGTGAGGCGGGTGCGGTGCGCGAGGCGGCGCGTCTGCTCGTCGGAGCGGCGCGGCCTCGCATCAACGCGGGGCGCATGGCACGCACGCCGAACGGGATCGCGCTGCTGGTGGAGCTCGCCGAGCTGCTGCAGGCGCCGGTCAACGGCGGCGGCGATCGCGTGAATTTCCCGTCACGCCATCCGCTCGCCGGGAACGGCGACGGGGCGCCCGACGTGGTCCTCAATCTCGAAGTGCAGGGCATTGGCTCGCCGAATCCAGGCTCGATCCCCGGCGCGTCCGGCGCCAAGGTGATCAACATCTCGTCGCTGGAGCTGTTCATCAAGAGCAACCTGCAGGACTTCCAGCATCTACCGGATGCCGACATCGCGATCGCGGCCGATTCGGAAGCGACGCTGCCGCTGCTCATCGAAGAGGTCAAGCGCCAGCTCACGCCCGATCGAAAGCGCGTGCTGGCGGAGCGCGGGAAAGCGCTCGCCGAGGCGCATCATGAGGCGCGGCTCGCCGCGATGCAGGAAGCCGCTTACGGTTGGGACTCCAACCCGATCAGCCTCGCGCGGTTGTCGGCCGAGCTGTGGGATCAGATCAAGAACCAGGACTGGTCGCTGGTGTCCTGGCAGGGATTCATCAGCGGCTGGCCCGGTCGCTTGTGGACGTTCGACAAGCACTATCACTACATCGGCGGCCAGGGCGCGGGCGCGATGGGCTACGGCGCGCCGGCGGCGGTCGGCGCGGCGCTCGCGAACCGCGCGCACGGACGCCTCTCGATCAACATTCAGACCGACGGCGATCTGAACTACGCGCCCGGCGTGCTGTGGACCGCGTGCCACCACAAGATTCCGCTGCTGACGGTGATGCACAACAACCGCGCGTATCACCAGGAGGTGATGTTCGTGCAGCGGATGGCGAGCGAGCGCAATCGCGGCGCCGATCGCGCCCACATCGGCACGACGATCCGCGACCCGAACATCGATTACGCGAAGATGGCGCAGGCATACGGCATGTACGGCGAAGGGCCGATCGAGAACCCGAAGGATCTCGCGCCGGCCATCACGCGCGCGCTCGATCGCGTCAAGCGCGGAGAGCCAGCGCTCCTCGACGTGGTCACGCAGCCGCGGTGAGGCGACACATGATGAAGATCTCTACCATCTTCTTCACAACGATGATCGTGGCGGCGCTCTCGTCCGTCCTCGTGGCTCAAGCCGGTCAGCCCGCTGCTGCAAACGCGCAGGGCACCGGCAACGCGCAGAACGGCAAAGAGCTGTATGTGAAGTACAGCTGCTACGCGTGCCACGGGTACGACGGCCATGGCGGCGCCGGCGCGCGCCTGGTGCCGATGCGCCTGGCGCTTCCGGCGTTCACGAACTACGTGCACGCTCCGCGTCAGATGCCGCCGTACACGGCCCGAGTGCTTTCGGACGCGCAGCTCGCGGATCTGTACGCGCACATCAAATCGCTGCCGGAGTCGCCGCCGGCGAAAAACATTCCGCTGCTGACGCGGATCATCAGCGAGTCGCAGGCACAGAAGAAGTGACGCCACGAAGACGCGAAGACACGAAGAAGATCTCAATTGATGTGGGTTTTCTTCGTGACTTCGTGACTTCGTGGCCTTCGTTAACAGAAAGGAGCTGGCGATGCAGCGCGCGCTGATCGTTGTTGCGCTCGGAATCGCCGTCACCGCGTTCGCTCAAGAATCGGGGGCGCCGCCGCGGCTGGGCAACGGCAAACCGGATTTGAGCGGCGTGTGGGAGAAGCCATACGTTCCCGACATGACGAAGAACGCCCGCAACCAGCGCGGCACTCCCGATCTGCCGTTCACACCGGCCGGCTTGAAGGACTGGCAGTCGTACGATGCCGCCAACGGCGATTACACCGGGAGCTGTCTGCCGTTCGGCATGACGCGCTCGTTCAACTCGCCCTATCCGATGCAGATCGTGCAGAACGCGGCGTACGTCGCGCTCCTGTTCGAGCAGAACACCTGGTTCCACGTCGTCCCGACCGACGGCCGGCAGGTGCCGAAGGAGCTCGAGCCGACCTGGTTCGGCACCTCGATCGGTCGCTGGGACGGCGACACGCTGGTCGTCGACACGACCGGGTTCAACGGCTACACGCGGCTCGACACGATCGGCCATCCGCACACCGACACGCTCAGCCTGCGCCAATCGTTCCGGCGGACCGACCGCGATCATCTGGCGTATACGGTCACGGTGACCGATCCGGAGACCTACACCAAACCGTGGACCAACGAGCGGACGTTCACGCTGTCCAAGGGCGATCTGATCGAGTACTCGTGCGAGGAGAACAACAAGGACCTGCGCGAGGGGCACATCAAAGTTTGGACGCCGCCTTGGATCAAGAAGCCTTAAGTGCAGCTGTCAGCCATCAGCTGTCAGCTATCAGCTGAGAACTGAGAACTGAAAGCTAAAAGCTGAAAGCTGAAAGCTGAAAGCTG
>Ga0114129_10005949_pt1 | contig 17269 bp, 10 predicted proteins | sample RhiMetdeltSRZDD1_FD_80071 | JGI IMG/M metagenome (GOLD analysis project Ga0114129, IMG submission 80071) | Populus rhizosphere microbial communities from Tennessee, USA - Rhizosphere MetaG P. deltoides SRZDD1 (version 2) (version 2) | ecosystem: Host-associated > Plants > Roots > Rhizosphere >... | reverse complement strand
GGTCGAGTCTCGGGTTGTGCGCGCACCGCAACATGGTACACGGTCGAAAGCGTCAGAACACCGCACGCGAGGGCGATGCGTCTCATGGTCACGTGGATCTTCATTTGCGTTCTCGCGGGGCCGCACCCTCCGAGATCCGTTTCTCGGATTCCCCTTTGAGGAATCGCCGCAGGAACTCCTCCATCCGATCGAACGTGTACATCCACCGCTTGTGCAGCATGACTCGTGCGTGTCGTCGGGGAAGACGATCAGCTCGTGATAGACGTCGTGCGCGCGCAGCAGCTGCACGAGCCCGACCGTCTGCGCGAAGTTGACGTTGCGGTCGTCGTCTCCGTGGACGAGGAGGACCGGCGACTTCCACGTGTCGATGGCGGAGATCGCGGACGACTCGTAGGAGACGTTGCCCGGCTCGACCGAGCTGCCCCACAGGTGCACGCCGGCCAGATCGACGCCGGCGACGAAGACGTCGGAGTTGTGCGCGAGCGCCTGCGCGGTCAGCACGCCCCCGTACGACAGCCCCCAGATGCCCACGCGCTTCGGATCGACGTCGGGCCGCGACTGCAGATACTTGCCTCCCGCGAGCACGTCCTGATATTCCGCGTTGCCGCGCCCGCCCGTGTTCGGCGCCGTACGGAACGACTTGCCGTAGCCGACGCCGCTGCGATAGTTCACCGACATTACGATGTAGCCCTGGCTCGCAAGCCACTGATTGGTCGCGTACGCGTAGTGATAGAAGTGCATGTAGTGGTAGCCGAGCAGCATCTGCCGCACCGGCCCGCCGTGCACGAAGATGATCGCGGGACGCCGCTCGCCCGGCTTGAGGTCTTTCGGGATGAACAGCTGGTTGTGGATCTCGAGGCCGTCCGCAGCCTTCGTGATCACGTTCTGCGGCACGACGTGCTCGGCCAGCGGGAACTCTTTCGGCAGCGGCGACGGGAAGATGATCTTCGCCTCGCCGCCGCTCGACGGCACGATGCCGACCGACTGCGGCCGTCGCGCGTCGGCGCTCAGCACAGCGACGCTCCCGCCCGATGCGAGCGCGGCCGGATACGTCTCGATCGTGTCGCCCTTCGTCAACTGCACGGCGTCGCCGCCCGCCGTCGCGACCTTCCACGTGTGGCGATGATCGATGTCGCCGTCATTGGTCGTGTAATAGAGATACCTGCCGTCAGCGGAGAGGCCGATGTTCTCGACCATGCCGTCGCCCGGCGTCAGCGTCGTCGGCGTCGCGGGTGCGGTGCCGCTGCCCGAGACGCTGAGCGAGTAGTAGCGGATCCACTCCTCGGGCTCGGCCTGGAAGATCACGTGATCCGCGTCGGCCCAGGTAATCGCATTCGCCGTCGGAAATGCTTTGTCGTTCGCCTGGTTGTGCCAGAACTCGCGCGCGCCGCCGTCGCCTGCGCCGTTCGCGATCGCCTCGTCGCCCTTCGCCGCGTTGGCGACGTCGGCGATCATGAACGACATCGTGTAGCCGCCCTTGAAGGTCGCGGCGGTCAGACCCGGTATCGGCGGCGGACCGTCTGCTTCGCCGGGCGCCCCCCCGCGTTGTCCGGTCTGCAATGTCTGTCCTCGGCCCTGGCCCGGCGCGTTGCCGCGGCCGCCGCGACCCTGACCGCGTCCGGCCGGATTGAAGGCGGGGCCGTTCGGGTTGCCGAGACTGCCGGTACCCTGCTGCGCCTGGAGGCCGAACGGCGTGCCGGGCCGCCGGATGAAGGCGATGCGCTTGCCGTCGGGCGACCACGTCGGGCTCGAGTCGAAGTCGACGCTCGGCGACACGAACGTGAGGTCGCGCGTGCGGACGTCGTAGATGCCGATGAAGCTGTGATCGGTGCGCGTGCTGACGAACGCGATCTTCGTCCCGTCCGGCGACCAGCGCGGGTTGCCGTTCGTCCCCCATGCCTTGATGAGCGGTGCCTGGCCCGTACCTGGCACCAACCTGGCACCGACCTGGCCCGTTCCTGGCACCGACCTGGCACCAACCTGGTACTCGTAAATCTGCCCATCTTTCGCGAAGACCACCGATCGTCCCGTCGGCGACAGCACCGGTGTCGTCACCTCGCCGAGCTTCCACGCCGCGCCACCCGCGGTGCGCGCCGCCCACACGGTGCGGTCCGCGCCAGATGCGCGGCTCGTGGGGTTTGCGATCCATCCGTCGCGATTCGGCGCCGTGCCGCGCACGAACGTCACGACCGCGCCATCCTCGGAGATCTCGAGGCCGGAGATATCGACGCCGTTGTCGTCGAGAAACTGGGTCAGCCGGGTCGGTTTGAAGTCGGGCGCGGCGGCCGTGTATACGTTCCGCAGCCCGCGATCGTAGGCGAGCCACGCGATGCGATCGACCTTCTTCGCCGCGACCAGCTCGAACGGGTACGCGGGGCTCATGAACGCAGCCATGTCCGGCTTGTGGACCGACGCGCGCGGCGATGACACCGGCGCGAGAGACACGACGACGATGAGTGCGAACAGCGCTCGCTTCATGGCGCGTAGTTTACCTCCGCGGCAACGTCGATTTTCTGATTTTCGCCACGATGGTGAAGTTCGGATCGACGACGTTGGCGATCTCGTATTCGGCGGCCTGGCCCATGAACGTCGCCGCTCCACGCTCGGAGAAGCCGTAGTCGGCCGTCAGCCACTGCTGCAGCTCGCTCGTCGCGATCTGGAACGCCTCCAGCAGCGGACGCGCGCTGCCGAGCACGATGATGTGCGTATCCGTTTCCATGCGCGGCCAGCCGATCGCCTTCTTCTTGATCAGATCGACCGTGAACTCGACGTCCATGGAGGTCTCGAGACCGGTGCCGGCGACCTCGGCCTCGCCCTGGCGCGCGTGACCGTCGCCGATGAACAGCAGCGCGCCGGGCTCGCTGACCGGCAGCATCAGCTTCACGCCGCTGTTCAGCCACGCATAGTCCATGTTGCCGCCCCAGGCGCCGGGCGTGGCGGTCGAGATCGCTTCCTTGCGCGCCGGCGCGACGCCGACGCAGCCGAGCATCGGCCGCAGCGGGAGCTCGAGACGCGACGGCTTGATGTCCGGCGACTCGAGCCACGCGATGCCTCTCGCCTTGTCGATGGTCCAGATCATCCGCTTCGCTTCGCGATCGACGCGCGCGTTGATCGCCGCGGGCGTGGCGCCGTACGGCGTGATGACGCTGCCCGAGTACGCCATCGTCCGGTTCGGCTCGATCTTCTCGAACGTCACGACCAGCACGTCGCCGGCCTCGGCGCCCTCGACATAGAAGGGACCGGTCTGCGGATTGGGTCCGCTCGCGACCGTCTTGCCGTCCCAGTCGACGCCGGCCGCGTCGATCGTCTTGGTGACCACACGATCGCCGGGCTTGATGCGAAGCGCCGGCGGGTGCGCGAACGAGTAGGTGTTGTAGAAGGCGGTCGGGATGAACCGATGCGTTTCTGCGCACGCCGGCCGCGCCGGGGGCGCGATCAGCAACAACGTCGCGATGAAACTGATGGTGGTTTTCATTTTCTTATCTCGCGTGGGGCCCCACCCCCACGCGCGGCCGTTACGGCAGCGACTTCACGATCTTCAGGAACTCGGCGTCCGAGAACGCGCGCATCGTCTCCGACGTCACGTTCCCCTGCATCGCGCCACCGAGCGCCATCTTCGTCGCGGTCTCGTCGTCGGGCGCCTCGGAGATGACGATGGCGTCGTACTGGCCCATCGTGTAGTAGACGGCCTTGATGTCGGCGCCGGCCGCCCTCGCCATGGCGCGCGCCGCCTCGACGCGCTGCGGCGCCTGCTTGATCGTCTCGATGCCTTTCTGGGTGAATTTCAACAGGGTGACGAACGTCGCCATGTATACCTCCGCCTGATTGACGCAAGCGTCGGTATTCTGCTTCTGGCGCAGGGAAAAGTCTTTGTTAATTTCTCGCCGCAGCGCGCCTGGACTGGAGCCGATCCTACTGGACAGGCGTGTTCATGTCGGTCTGTATCTCGCCGGCGCTCAGCGCGCGGTTGTAGACACGGACTTCGTCGATGAGCCCTCTGAAGTACTCGCCCCACACCGAGTTGCCGCCGATGCGGAACGGGGCGGCCGTCGCGGCCATCGCGCCGGACACGGCCCGACTGCTCACCTGGACGCCGTTGACGAACATCCGGAGCGCGGCGCCATCGTAGGTGACCGCGAGGTGCGTCCAGGTGTTCAGCGGCACCGCCGCGGTCCCGTTCACACCGATATCCGCCGCCATGTGGACATACCCGCTCGGACGCGAGGCGTTGTTGGCCGAGTAGAGCGCGTACGCCAGGCCGCCCGCTGATTCCTTCAGGGCCACGCACCGCCAGCCGTTGCCCGACGTCGGACGCACCCACGCCTCGATCGTCATGCCGGTCGTCAGATCGAGCGACGCCGAGTCTGCGACGGTCACCCACGCGCTGGTTCCGTTGAACGACAGCGCGGAGCCGAACCGGCCCGCGGTGGTCCACGTCGCGCCCGACAGCGTCGCCGTGTTGCTCTGTCCCGACGCATCGCGCGTCTGGACGCCGCTTCCTTCGCTGAAACCGTACGCGGCGACGAGGCCGCTCGGCGGCGACGAGGTGTTCGAGACGTTCACGCCGACCGACGCCTGCGATCGGTTTCCGGCGGCGTCGCGTGCGATCGCGGAGATGGTGTGCGGACCATTCGACGTCGCGGTGGTGTTCCACGTCACGCGGTACGGCGCCGTTGTCTGCTCGGCCCCGAGCGCGGCGCCGTCGAGCTGGAACTGGACGCCCACGACGCCGACGTCGTCGGACGCGTTCGCCGACACCTGAATCGATCCGGATACGGTGGCCTGATCGGACGGGCTCGTGATGCTGACGGTCGGCGGCGTCGTGTCGGCGAGCACCATCGCCGTCGCTTCGTTCGACGGCGCGCTGACGTTGCCGGCGACGTCCTGCGCCGTCGCGACGTAGTAATACGTCCCTGCGGCGACGCCGGTGTCGGTGAACGACGTCGACGTGGACTGGCCGACGCGCGTGGACGCCGTCGGCTGGAATCCGGACGTCTGCGAGCGATGGATGTTGTACAGCGCCACGCCGGTGTTGTCGGTCGACGCGGTCCACGTCAGCGTGGCCGAGCCGAGGGCGCCCTGCGCCGTGAGGCCGGCCGGAGGCGTCGGGGGCTCCGTGTCGGCGGCGGTCGCGGGCAGCTGAACGAACGCGGCGACCGACGGCACGCCGGCCGTGTTGACGAGGAACAGCATGTAATAGCCGGGCGGCGCGAGGTTCGCGTTCGGCGGCGCCTGAATCGTCACCGAACCACCGACGGCCGTGAAGCCGAGCGACAGGAAGCGCTGATCCTCGTCGAACCCATGGGTCACGGCGCCCGGACGAATCAGCGACACCGAGGCGACGCTCGCGGCGTCCGGACTCTGCACCGTGAAGCTCGATCCGTACTCGACGACGCCGGGCGCGCCGGAGAACGTCGGCCGCGCGCCCTTGAACAGGTACGGCGGCGAAAACAGCTCGGCCTGTGTCTGATTCACCGCCGGACCATCGTTCCCGCTCCCGGCGACGAGAACGCGCGCGTCCGGCAGCAGCAGCGCGGTCGAGTGATACAGGCGCGGCACGGCGGCGCGCGCCAGCGTGCTCCATGTCTCGGTCGCGGGTGACCAGAGCTCCGCATCGCGAACGGCTTTGGTCACGTCGTAGCCGTCGAGGGCCGTGCCGCCGCCGGTCACGAGCACCGTGCCGTCCGGCAGCAGCGTCGTGTTGTGGAACGCGCGCGGGAACGCCATCGACGCGACCTGTCGCCACGCCGGCGACGGCTGGTTCGTATCCAGCACGAACGCCGTCGCGGCGGCATTGCCTGCCGTGCCGCTGTCGGCCGCCGTGCCCGACTTGAGAATCTTGCCGGGCTGATACATCGCGGCGCTGTGGCCGTCCCTGACGTTCGAGTCCACGCTCGTCCATGTGCCGGCCGCGACATCCAGCTTCCACGTCGCGAACTGCTCTTCGTTCGCGCCGGCGTCGATGATTTTCCCGTCGGGGAGGACGAACATGAACGGATAGTAGGGCGCGCCCAGACGCGCCGAGGACAGCGTCGTGAACTGGCCGGTCGCCGGATCGAAGATCTCGGGCAGGTCGGCGAGACACGTGAGACAGCTCTGCGCGCCCGACGTGACCAGGATGCGGCCGTCCGGCAGCGTCGTGGCGGTCGGGTACCAGCGCCGATACGCCATGTTCGACACCGCGGACCACGTCTGCGTCACCGGATCGAAGATGTTTGCGTTCGCGGCGCCCAGCGACGGCGGATCGTACCCGCCGACGACGAGGATGCGGCCGTCGGGGAGCTGCGCCTGGCCCGAGCAGAATACGTTGTAGTACGAGTTCGGGACGAGCGTCAGGCTGCCGGTTGCCGGGTCCCAGACGCGTTCCGCCCCCGACGTCGCGTAGGTGCCCGAGTACATCAGCACGCGCCCCGTGTGCAACATGACCATGTTGACGGCGACGAGGCCGACGTCGAACGGCGCGCTCCACTGGCCGATCGTCGCGCCGTTGCTGACCGCCACGCCGACCGCAGGCGACGTCGTCGCGTTGCCCGCAGCGTCGCGCGCGACCGCCGTCAGCGCATGCGGGCCGTCGGTCGTCGACGCGGTGTTCCACGCGACCGAGTACGGCGCCGCGGTCACCTCCGCGCCCAGCGGGGCGCCGTCGATCTGAAACTGCACGCCGACGACGCCGACGTTGTCGGACGCGTTGGCGGAGACCGTTGTGGTTCCACTCACGGTCGCGCCGTCAGCCGGCGCCGAGATCGAGACGCTCGGCGGCGTGGTGTCCGACGATGGGGCTGATGGCGGCAGGATTTCGCAGATGCTCAGGTTGTACCTGTCCGCCGTCGGCGCCGTGTCGTTGATGGTGACGCTGGTGCCGCTCGACGGCGTCGGACTGTTCTGCCGCTGCACCCAGTACGTATCGCCGATTGTCGCCAGGTACTGATGCACCACGGTCTGACCGGCGCCGGGCGTGCGCGCGATCGGGTTGTCGTAATCGTTGCCGACGCCGAACACCCACGAGTTGGCGCGCGTCGTCACCAGCGTGGCGGTCGGCGCGCCCGACGCCGCGCTGCCTGCCGCCGTGGCGCCAATGGCGCCCGACCCGTTCGTCCCGGAGGTGTCCGTTCCCGTGAAGCTCACGACGGTGAGCGACGTCGCCACGGCTTGAGACAGCGTCGCCGTGACGGACACACTGGTCAGCGCCGCCGGCGCGAAGGCCCGCCAGATTTCGGCCGTGCCGCTCTGCGCGTTCGTGCGCCTGACGAGCACCCACGTCAGACCGGCGCCGGTGACGTTGGTCACCGTCGTATTCGTCCCGCTCACATAGTCCGTGGCGATGAACGCGAGCAGCAGCTCGTTGCCGGACGTCGTGGAAAACGCCGGCGTCGCGATCGTCGCCGACGCAGTCGATGAATCCTTGAACGTCGTCGCGTCGATGGCGATCGCCGCCGACGCGGGTCGTGCGGCGATCGACATCGCGATCACGACGACGAACGAAAGAACCGTCGGTACGCGTCGCGCGGACGAAACGGACTGGATGCGAGTGGTCATGTGCTCACGTCTCGGCAAGTTGCGATGAAGGAAGGGAAGCACTTTAGCATCGCGACCACTCGCGCGCGCCGACTTTTCGCGGTCGCCGCCGCATGGAATCTTTGTCTTCCCAGGAGCAGACTTCGTGTGACGCGCGTCGCGCCGGACATCGCACGCCAAACGCAGTACGATCGTGTCGCGATGCGTACGCGATCTCGCGCCTGGGTGCGCGCTGCGGTCACGACGACGACGCTGATCGCTGCGACGGGCGTCGTCGGCCCGCGGTCCTCCGCGCACGTGAGAGTGTCGCAGGTGACGTGGACGACCGACGTCGAACCGATCCTGAGACGACGGTGCGCCGGCTGTCACGTGGCGAACGGCTTCGGTCCGATGGCGCTCGACACCTATCGGGACGCGCGGATGTGGGCGAAGGCGATCAGAGAAGAGATTCTCGAGCAGCGGATGCCGCCGTGGCCGGCCGCGCGCGGGTTCACGAGCTTCGGCAACGACCGCAGCCTGTCGCCGCTCGAGATCGAGCTCGTGACCGCGTGGACCGACGGCGCGACGCCGCTCGGCCCGCCGGCGTCTGCTGCGCCGGACGCGGATGCGAAGCCGTCGACGCATTCGCCGGATCTCGTGCTCGCGATGGCGGCGCCGCACGCGGTGACGGCGGCGGTCGAAACGTTCGAGCTCGCCACGCACGAGAACGCGGACCGGTGGATCACCGGCTGGGAATTCCGCCCAGGGAACCGCTCACTCGTCGAGGAAGCGGTCTTGCGCGCGGGCGAAACGACGTTGGACCGCTGGACGCCGCCGGAAGGCAGGGTCCTGTATCCGCCGGGCGTCGCGCAGCGGCTGCCGTCGCGATCGGCGGTGGCGCTCGAGCTGCACTATCGAAAATCGGCAATGCCCGAGACGGACCGGAGCGCGGTCGCGCTGTATTTCGGCGCACGTCCGATTCGCGAGCTCCGCCACCGGCAGTTTCCGTGCGGGACGAGCGCCATCGGTCGCGACATCGACGTGATCGCCGTCACGCCTCGCGCGGCAGCCGCCCGCGAATCCGTCGAGGTCGTGGGGCGCGGCCGCGACGGCCTCGTCGCGCCGCTGGCGGTCGTGCCGCGATACCAGCCCGCGTACCCGATCACGTACCGGTTCCGAACCCCCGTCCGTCTCGCGCGTCGGACGGCGATCGAGGTCCGATCGACTTCGCCGGGCTGTTCAACGGAACTGGCGTTCGTGGCGGCGCACTAGCGCGCGTTCACCGCCACCGTGAACGACGCCGTCACCACCCTGCCGCGCCGCTGACACTGCACCCACATCCGGTATTGCCCGGCGCGCGGGAACAGCACCTGAAAGACGACGGTCGGTCCGCCGGCGCGCCCGAGCTCGGCGACCGGATGGCTGTGAAAGACCGACGCGAGATCGGCGCTGGCCACCAGCAGATGTCCGGTCGCGCCGAGGAACGGCTCGAGATCGCTGATCGGCGCGCCGGTCTCCGCGTCCTCGACGTCGAACGTGACCAGCTGCTCGCGTCCCGCAATCGCCTCGGGCATCGTCAGCTTCACGCGCGTCCCCTCGACGGCTTTGTCCGCGGCGTCGAGCGTGAGCGTGGGCACGTCCGACAGCGAGCCGGCAAAGCCGGCGGTGACGAGCGATTTTTGAACCAGCTGAAGCGGACCGCCGGAAGGCAGGAAGTCGGCGATCAGCTGATACGCGCCGGCTCGCGGCACGCGCAGCTCCACGTCGAGCGCGCCGCCGCGGCCGAGCGTCGGATGCACGTGCGCGAAGTACTCGAGGTCACGGCTGACGACGAAGAGGTGGAAGACACGCTCGTGCACGGTGTCGAAGACATGCACGACGGCGCCCGTGTGCGGCTCGCGCACGAAGAATCGGACGCGGACCTTCTCGCCCGGCCGCACGACGCGCGGGAGCGTCTCGAAGTCCAGCAGGTAGGGCTCGTAGTCCGGCGCAGGCGCCGGCACGAGCGCCATGCCGCACACCGAGCACCGGTCGCCGGCGCGCCCGCGCACGTCCGGGTGCATCGGACACCAGTACGGCGCCGGCGGCGCGGATGGCGCCTGCTGCCACGCGGCGCCGGCTGCCGCCCACGCCGCGGCGAGCGCAAAGGCGACGCAGGCCAGGCCGTCAGTCAGGCGTGGCTCGGGGCGCGGCATGCGCTGCGTACTCCGTGGGATCGATCATCACCTCGACGACCGAGGGGCCGTCGTGCCGCTGCGCGTCTTTGACCGCCCGCTCGAGATCGCGCATCGTCGCCACGCGCCGGCTCCAGGCGCCGAGCGCCGCCGACGCGGCGGCGAAGTCGACGTGGCCGTACTTGACGCCGCAGTCGGCGTAGCCGCGCCGCTTCTGCGCGACGTCGATGAGACTGAGCGCGCTGTCGTTGAACACCACCGTCACGAAATGGATCCGATGGCGCACACACGTCTCGAGATCGGCGAAGACCATACCGAACCCGCCGTCGCCGACCGTGCAGAGGACGGGCCGATCCGGATGTTCCAGCTTCGCGGCCATCGCCGCAGGCAGGCTGTAGCCCATCGCCGACAGCCCGTTCGATTCCAGAAACGTCAGCGGGATCGTCGAGCGCCACGCCTGCGAGACGATCAGCTTGATCGAGCCGACGTCGGTCGTGACGATCGTCTCCGGCGGAAACAGGTCGCGCAGCGCGCGCGTCACATCGTACGCGGAAAGGCCGCCGGTGGGCGGCGCCGACGGACGCAGCGTCCGCTCCATGTCCGCGCGAAATGCGGACGCGTCCGCGTCGGTCCAGTCGTACGGGCCGTAGGGCTGCGCCGCGAGCGCGGTCAGCGACTCGACCACGTCGCCCACGACTTCGAGCGGCGGACGATACGCGCCGGCCGCGATCGACACCGGCCCGATCGACACGAGCCGCATCGTGCGATGCCACAGCTTGTCGGACTCCACCGGCTCGAACCCGACGCCGACCAGCAGATCCGCACGATCGAAGAAATCGAGCACGACGGCGTCGGCCGCGAGCCCGCCGCAGACGCCGAAGTACAGCGGATGGTCTTCCGGCAGGATCCCCTTCGCTTTCGGCGTGACGAAGACCGGCGCGCCGAGGGCGTCGACGAGTCGCCGCACCGCGGCGGGCGTCGTCCGCGGATCGAGGTCGAGCCCGAGAATCACGATCGGCCGTCTCGCCCGGCGCAGTTCGGCCGCCATCCGGTCGAGCGCGCCCGAATCCACCGAGGCGGCGCTTCCAGGATCCTCATCGCAGCGGTCGGCGCCACGCTGCCGATCCTCCTGCCGCGCGACATCGCTCGGCAGCGCGAGATGCACCGGACCCGGCCGCGGCGCGAGCGCCGTCCGCCACGCGCGCCGGACCGTCGCCGCCGTGTCGGCGCCGTCGAGCGTCGCCGTCATCTTGGTGAAGGGCCGGAACACCGCGTTCAAGTCGAGCTGCTGGTGCGTGGCGAAGGGGGCCGCGGTCGTCGCGTGCGCGGCGGTCATCGCGATCATCGGCGAGCGATCGAGGAACGCGTTCGCGACGCCGAGCGTGAGGTTCATCGCGCCGGGGCCGAGCGTCGAGACGCAGACGCCGGGCCGGCCGGTCAGCTGACCCGACACGTCAGCCATCAGCGCGGCCACCGCCTCGTGGCGCGTCAGGATGAACTCGATGCCCGCCCGGCGCGCGGCCTCGAGCAGGTCGAGCATCTCGCCGCCGGGCAGGCCGAACATGCGCCTGACGCCCGCGTCGCGCAGCGTCGAGGCGAGCACCTCCGCACATGTCGCCAAGCGCGGGAATTATACCGGCGAACGCCGGCGCTATAATCCGCGGCGCTCGTGCCCCTCGCCAGCGGAACCCGGCTCGGCCCGTACGAGATCGCTGCGCAGATCGGCGCCGGCGGCATGGGCGAGGTGTACCGCGCGCGCGACACGCGGCTCGATCGCGACGTCGCGGTCAAGGTGCTGCCGGAACACGTCGCCGGCGACGCCGACCGGCTGCGGCGGTTCGAGCAGGAAGCGCGCGCCGCCGCAGCGCTGAACCACCCGAACATCATCGCAGTGTACGACGTCGGCGCGTACGACGGCGCGCCCTTCGTCGTCACGGAGCTGCTCGACGGCCGAACGCTGCGCGAGCTGCTGCGCCTGGGCCCGCTGCCTGCCGGCCGCACCCTCGACCTCGCGCTGCAGATCGCGAACGGCCTCGCGGCCGCGCATTCGCGCGGCATCGTGCACCGCGACCTCAAGCCGGAGAACGTGTTCGTCACGAGCGATGGCCACGTGAAGATCCTCGACTTCGGCCTCGCGAAGCTCGTCGAGCCGCCAGGCACGACTGCTGGCGAGATGCTGCAGACTCGCGCCGCCGCGACGATGCCCGGGGTCGTGCTCGGTACCGGCGCCTACATGTCTCCGGAGCAGGCGCGCGGCCAGGACGTCGATCACCGCGCTGACATCTTCAGCTTCGGCGCGGTTCTCTACGAGATGCTGTCGGGCGAGCGCGCGTTCGGCGGCGGCACGCCGGCCGACGCGATCAGCGCGGTGCTGACGAAGGAGCCGCCCGAGCTGACGCCCGCGCGCCGAGAGCTCGCGCTCGACCGGATCGCGCGCCACTGCCTCGAGAAAGCGCCCGACCGGCGATTTCAGTCCGCGCGCGACCTCGTCTTCGCGCTCCAGCAGATCGGCGCGAGCGGCGCGTCGTCGGGCATCGACGCGCGCCGGCCCCAGGGCGTGCGCGAGCGCGCGTACTGGGCAGCGGCAGTCGCCGTGCTGGTCCTCGTTGGCGCAGGACTCGCCGTGGCGCTGTTCGGGGCGAAGCGACGCGCACCACATCCCGAAGTCACGTTCGTCGTGGCGGGGCCCGGCACCGTCTCGTACGCGGTAGGCACCCGGATCGCCGAGCTGTTCAACGCCGCGCCGAGCGGTATCCGGACGGAGCTGGTGACAGACAATGCCGTCAGCGCCATTCGGCGTCTCGCGACGCACGAGGCCGACGTGGCGATCTCGTTCAACCTCGTGGCGTTCCACGCCGCCAGCACCGACAAGCTTCTCGGCACTCGCAGCCCGGATCTCACGGCAATCACGGTTGCATGGCGCGCCTCTGCTCATGTCGTCGTTCGGGCGGACTCCGACGTGCGCACGATCCTCGATTTGCGCGGGAAACGCGTGAGCCGCGGCGCCGAGCGGACGGGCGACGTGTTCTGCTCGCAGGTCCTGCTCGCACACTTCGGGATCGGCGACAGCGACATATCGGTCCGGAGCGCGGACCTCGACGCCGCCCTCGGCGACATCATCGGCGGCCGGCTCGATGCGGCGATCGCGTGGAGAGGCGTTCCGCTGGCCGAGTTGTCCCAGGCGTTCGCCATCGGCGCGTTGCGGCTCGTGTCGATCGACGAGGACTCGCTGCGCAGCCTGAAGCTGAAGCATCCGTTTCTATTGCCGTCGGAGATCCCGGCGCGGACCTATCCGCACCAGGACGTGTCGGCGCGGACGATCAGCGCCCGCATGCTGCTGCTGGCGTCGAGGACGCTCGCGCCCGACGTCGTCGACCGGATGATGACGATCATCGCGGGCCATCGTCCGGACCTCATCGCACGCCACCCCGCCGCTGCGGAGATCATCGTGAGCCGGCTGCCGGCCATCGAGGATGGCCTGTCCGTGGAGTTGCATCCCGGCGCGCAGCAGTACTTCAAGCGACTGCAGCGGTAGCCTGCTCGAGGAACTCGAGAACGACCTGCGTCTGCGCCGGAAGAATGTGCCCTTCCGCTTCGAGGAACACCACCCTGAGCCGCTGAACCAGCCGCTCCATTCGCGCGCGCGTCTCGTCCGATCGCAGCATGACGTCGCGCCCGCCGACGACCAGCAGCACGGGCATGTCGAGCCGCGCGAGCTCCTCGTCCGTCCGAATCGGCACGCGCTCGCGCCGCGGACGGAAATGTCTGAACACCGTCGTCATCCGCTCGCTCAACGCCTTCGGTACGGGCCGTCCGGCGACGAGCGCGAACGACTTCCGCAAACCCCACCTTCCGCACAACGCCAGCAGCCCGAGCTTCACCATCGTCAGCGAATTCTGCCGGCCGATGCCCGACGGCGACAGCAGCGACAGCGACGCGACCTTGCCGGGCCGGCGCGCCGCGTAGTCGAGCGCGAGCCAGCCGCCCAGCGACACGCCGACGATGGCGGCTCGCTCGAGGCCGAGCTGATTCCACACGTCGTCCAGCCACGCCGCATACCGATCGGACGCGAGCGGAGGACGCGACGGCGCGCTCAGTCCTGGTTCACCGATCATGTCGACGGCATAGACGCAAAAGTACCGAGACCACTCCGCGACGTCGCGAATCCAGGCGCTCGCGTTCGTGCCGGAGCCGTGGAGCAGCACCAGCGGCGGCAACTCCGCAGCTCCGGACACGATCACCGACGTGTCTCCCTCGCGCGTCGCCGCGACAACCTGGCGGTACGGCACCGGCCATCGCTGAAGCGCGGCACGATAGATGGCGCGCACCGCCTCTTCGCCGGCCCGGGATCGATAGATGTCAGCCACGTCCGGCCTCCAGCACCGCGTCGATCGTGCGCAGCAGGTCACACGTCAGCGCCGCATTCGTCGTGATCGTGATGCGGAGACCGGCGCGCTCCGGGTAGTAGATGCTGTCCACTCGCGGGAAGTCGCCTTCGCCTCGCCGCGTGTTCAGCGCGGCCATGATCATCGTCGTCACGCGATGACTCTCGTCAGAACTGATCGCATCGACGTCGACGATGCTCGACACGATCACCTGGCGGGCGCGCGCGACCGGCTCCTCGGCCGCGAACGACCCGCCGGCGAACTCGTCGAGATCGCGCCGTGTGATGCGGTACTCCTTGCCGATGCGCTTCGCCTTCAGCCGGCCGTCGCGGATGTACCGGCGCACCGTCTTCGCGTGGAGATCGAGACGCTGCGCGACCTGGTCGACGGTGAACAGGTGGGTCGCCATTCGGGTATCTGGAAAGATACCCTATCACTCCCTATCGTGTCAATTCTAGGGCCTTATTAGGACATATCAGGCCATATTATGGTCAGTACTTCCAGCTTCTCAGGTCGGCGCCGGCGGGCGCGGTCGCTCCGATGTGCCTCGTCATCTTCTCGACCAGTTCCGCCGCCCGCGGTCCCCAGCAGTGCGGGGCGCGCGGCTGGAAGACGACCTCGCCCTGAAACGTCGGATTCGCGGCCTTCTTGAGAAACTCGTCGAGCAGGTGCACGGCATCGTCGAGGTAGTACGAGTCGTTCTCGCCGATATAGACGTGGAGCTTGTTCGTCACTTTCGGTCCGAGCGTGGACCACCGCGACTCGAGAATGTGCCGGAGGTCGAAGTGCTCCTTCCAGTACGCGGCCACCTGCTTGTCGATCGCGCCGGTCTTCTTGTCCCAAATCCGCTTCGGATAGCCGTCGGCGTCCGTCGGACCGTAGGTCGCTTCCCAGATGTCCCACTGGCCGCCGGATCGCGATCGGTCGCCGACGACGAGCTCGAACCAGTTCTCGTCCTTCATCATCGACTGGATGTTGCCGTCGGGCCGGCGCTGATTCGGACGCTCGACGCGCATCCATCCCATGTCTTTCCAGTACGCGTTGGCGTCGTCGTAGATGTTCACGATCTGGTGGTAGCGGAAATCCACCGAGTCCGGACAGCTCGCCCAGGTGCCGCCGTAGAAGTCGGGATAGAACACCTGGTGCGCGAGCGCAATCCAGCCGCCGGTGGATCCGCCGGAGAGCTGCCGCGCCCACGGCTCGCGAATCGTTCGGAACTTCGCCTCGACGGCCGGCACGAGCTCCTGGATGATCGCGTCGCCGTACGGCCCGTTGTTCGCGGAGTTCACGCCGTAGGAATCGTCGTAGTACGGCGACGGATGCTGAAGCGTGACGTAGATGAAGCGCGGCGCGTTGTCGGCGAGCCAGAACGCGTCGGACTCCTGTCCGCGGCCGAATCCGCCGGGCGCCTGCGTCGAGAAATGACCCTGGATGTAGTTGACCGGATATCGCACGTCCGGGTGCTTGTCGTAGTCCTTCGGCAGCAGCACCGTCGCACCGATGTCGATCGGGTGCCCCCACCACTTCGTGAGAGTCGCGCTCTGGAACCTGATGTGCTTCACGTATTCCGTGTCGGCCGGCAGCGCGATGTTCGGGATCGATTTGTCCGCGACGAGCTTGATCGCGCCACTGGACGCCGGATCGATCCGCATCTTCGCCGGCTCGCTGTACAGATTCCCCGGCGAGCGCGTCCACTGCTGCCCTTCCCAGTGGTCCATGTGGAGCCACACGGTGTGACCGTCGGCGCGCGGAAACTTCGTATAGACGTTGACGAACGCCTGGACCCAGTACTCGCCTGCCGGCAGATCGCCGAGGCTCGCCAGCGGATGGCCGAAATCGTGTGAATCGATCACAGCCGACTGTCCGGGCCGCAGATCGGCGACCGCCTTGCCGAAGAGCGGGACGCCGGTCGGGCTCGCCTGCTGAATCGGCGGCCGCTGCGGCGTGCTCTCGCGGCTGATCGCGACGTACACGCGGCCCGTGACCGGCTCCGATCGCGCGCTCGCGGCGAACGCGATCTCGAAGCGCAGCGCCTCCGGCGGCCGGCCCCCGACGGCCGCGAGCATGACCACCATCCCGACCCACGCGACGCGATTCGTCATGCGAGCTCCTCGAGAATTCGTTCCAGCCGCTCGACGAGGACATCCGCATCCTCGTCGTGGAACGGCATCGGCGGCCGGATCTTGATCACGTTCTCGTGCGGGCCGTCGGTGCCGACGAGAACGCCTTCCTCGCACAATCGGTTCACGACGTAGGATGCGGCCTCCGTCGCCGGTTCGAGCGTCCTGCGATCCTCGACCAGCTCGACGCCGATGAACAATCCCGATCCGCGCACGTCGCCGACGAGCGGATGCCGATCGCCGAGCGCTGCGAGCTGCTCGATCAGCCGATCGCCGACTCGGCGCGCGTGCTCCTGCAGTCGTTCTTCCTGCACGACTTTCAACGTTTCGAGCCCCACGGCCGCCGACGCCGTGCTGCCGCCGAACGTGCTGAAGAATTCCATCCCGTTGTCGAAGGCCGCCGCAATCGCCGTCGTCGTGACGACGGCGCCAATCGGGTAGCCGTTGCCGATCGGCTTGCCGAGAACGACGACGTCGGGCACGACCTGCTGGGCCTCGAACGCGTAGAAGTGCGTGCCCATCCGTCCGTACGCCGTCTGCACCTCGTCGGCGATGCAGACGCCGCCGGCCGTCCGAACCGCCCGATAGACGGCGTCGAGGTATCCTGCCGGCAGGATGATCTGTCCGCCGACGCTCGGGGCGCTCTCGGCGATGAACGCCGCGGCGTCGGTGCCCCGAGCATGCGCGGCCTCGAGCGCGTCGCCGATCGCCTGCGCGTACTTTTCGCCGGCCCGCGGATCATCCTTCTTATAGGGGCCGCGGAACACATCCGGGATCGGCGCGACGTGGACCCACGGCGGCGCGCCTTCCCCGCCGGGCCCGTTGAACTTGTACGGCGAGATCGCCACGAGCGTCGACGTGTTGCCGTGGTAGGCATGGTCGAGCACGATGACGTCGCGCCGGCCCGTGAAGGCATGCGCCAGACGCAGCGCCAGCTCGTTCGCCTCGCTTCCGGAGTTGACGAAGTAGCAGACGCGGAGCGGATCCGGCAGCGTCGCGAGCAGCCGCTCGGCGAGCTGCAGGATGGCGTCGTGCAGATATCGAGTGTTCGTGTTCAGGACTCGCAGCTGCGCGGCGGCCGCCTCGACGATGCGCG
>Ga0114129_10005948_pt1 | contig 17270 bp, 13 predicted proteins | sample RhiMetdeltSRZDD1_FD_80071 | JGI IMG/M metagenome (GOLD analysis project Ga0114129, IMG submission 80071) | Populus rhizosphere microbial communities from Tennessee, USA - Rhizosphere MetaG P. deltoides SRZDD1 (version 2) (version 2) | ecosystem: Host-associated > Plants > Roots > Rhizosphere >... | reverse complement strand
TCGCCATGCGGGCGTCATGTGCAGGATGCCTGCATTGAGCATCCCGAGGGCAATCGCCGGAAATTTGATCAGCAGGAACGGATTGTCGACGTACGCGGTCGCTTTGGTGGCCAATAGCGCCGCACCGGTGGTGATCGCGACAAGGAAGGCGGTCGTTGCGATTGGCGTCACCGCCATCGAAAGGTCGGTGATGCGGATGCGGCGGCTCCAGGCGCCGAGCAGCCGCAGATCGAGCACGAGAACGGAACCGAAAAGGGTGGAAACGCCGAGGATGTGCGCGACGTTGACGATCGCGTAGGTCCAGGGACCGGACTCGCGCATCATGTGCCCGAGTCCGGTCTGTTCTATCCAGGTGAGGAGGTCACGCATCCACGAACTCCCAATTTCCAATTTCCAACCTCCAAGGCAACTTGGAAGTTGGTCGTTGGACGTTGGGAGTTAACGTCAGTCCATCCCCGGATAGACGTCGTACAGCTTGCCGTTGAAGGTGAGCTTGGTGACCTTGATTTCGTAGGTCTTCTGATTCTTGTTGCGGTGGCCGTGCACAGTGACGGTCGACCCAACCGGCATCAGCTTTTCTGACACACCCGCCTGTTGCGTGCGGGCTGGCGGCGCCATGGTCACGTCCCAGACATGACCCTCCGCGTCCCGGATCTTCATCGTCCCGTGCGGGCCCGAGAGGCTGACAGGTGTCGTGACGGTGCCGGTGACGTCGGTCAGCTTGTCCTCGTTGCCGCCCCAGCCGTGATGCGCGAACGCCGGCAGCGCCGACAGCGTGAACACGCCAAGAAGCATGGCGACTTTTTTCATCCCGTACCTCCTCAAGATCGAGTCGGAGTACGGTGACGATCCGACTCACATCAGCACTGCCGCCTGCGTGAGTCGGATCGTCACCCGTACTCCGACTCGGGACTATTTTACGCGCGCAACGCGGCCTCGGTCATCCAGCGCGCAGTGGCGTATAGCGTCGAGTCGGCTCCAGCGGAGCCGAGCAGCTGCACACCAACCGGCAGCTGGTTGACCTCGACGAGCGGCAACGAAAACGCTGGCAGCCCGAGCCACGAACCATAAGACGGGAACGTGCGGCTGCCGGTCTGCGCGAGCCCGCGAGGCGCCGGGCCGGAGCAGGCGAGGGTGATGAAGCCGTCGCAGCGCGCCAGTACGGCTGCTGCGGCGCGCTGCAGGCGCTGACGGGTCGCGAGCCGCGCCTCGTAGTCACGGGGAGTAAGAGTACGGGCACGGTCGAGCCATTCGCGGATGCGCAGACCGATCTTCTGCGGACCATATCGCGCCAGGTAATCCTCGAAGGGCCAGCGCATTTCGTACGCGATCAGATCGGCGTGCCCATCCAGCTCCTGTTCGAACTGCCGTTCGAGCTCGGCGACCTCGGCGTCCTCGTGTTGGGAGGTGACGTCGATTCCGCGCGCCTTCACGCGATCGATGAACCCATCGAATGCCGCACGCGAGGCGTTGTCGGTCTCGCTCCATCCGCGCGTGAACAGTCGAATCAGTTTTCGTGGCTGACGCGCGGCGATCGACTGCTCGTGGGCGCCGTTCATCACTCCAGTTCCCGGACCGGCACTCCCGATTGCAATCTGCGACGCGACGAGCCAGGCGTCCTCGACGCTGGCTGCGATCACTCCCAGATGGTCCGACGTCGGAGAGAGCAGATGAATCCCACCTGTGTGAAGGGCGCCGTGTGTCGGCTTGAAGCCGACTACGCCGCAGTACGCAGCCGGACGCAGGATCGATCCCTGCGTCTGCGTGCCGAGTGCCGCCGGTACCATGCCGCATGCGACAGCCGCGGCGGAACCGCTCGACGAACCACCCGGCGTGCGCGTCGTGTCAAACGGGTTGCGCGTCGGACCGGACCGGCCGATCGCAAATTCGGTCGTCACCGTCTTGCCGACGATCACCGCCCCCGCCTGACGAAGCGCCATCACACAGGCGGCATCGGCCTTCGGCCGCCACTTCCTGTAGATCGGCGAGTTCATCTCCGTCGGCATGTCGGCGGTTGCGATGACGTCTTTGACGGCGATTGGACAGCCATCGAGCGGTGATAGTGGACGGGCCGTCTTGTAGCGGCGCGTCGCGGCATCCGCGGCTTTTCGCGCAGCGCGCGCGTCGAGCGTCACGAACGCCTTGATCGTCCTATCGTGCCTGGAGATGGCCTCGAGGCAACGCTCGAGAAACCGGCGCGGCGTCGTGCGGCCGTCGCGAAACTCCGCGGCGGCACGCACGAAGGATACGGGTTCAGGCAGGTTGCGTGGCACCGAGATGCTGATCGAAGAACTCCAGCGTACGCTCCCACGCCTTGGCAGCGGCGGTGGCGTCCTTCTTCAATCCGACCGTGTGAATAATCGGATCGTCGCTCGCAAACGCGTGTCCGGCATCGTAACGATGGAAGGTGTGGTTGGCGCCGGCGGCTTTCAGCTTTTGCTCGAGTTGATCGACCTGCTCGATTTTGAAGAAACCGTCGTGCATCGCGAAATGACCCATGACTGGCGCCTTGATTTTCGAGGCGTCCACGTATTCGAGCGGCGGGAAACCATACCAGGCGACCACCGCATCCGCTTCAGGTACGAACACCGATGCGAGAATCGTCAGCGCGCCGCCCATGCAATAGCCGGTGACGCCAACCTTCGGGCTTGATTGCTTCAAATATTGCACTGCGCCGCGAATATCCTGGCCGGCGGCGTCACCGAAATTCAGTCCGGTCATCAGATGTTCGGCCTCTTTCGCATCGAGACCGACTTTGCCGCGATATAAGTCCGGGATGAGCACGCGGAACCCGTGCTTCGCGTAGCGATCTGCCACTCCTTTGATGTGATCGTTGACTCCCCACCACTCCTGAATGACGACGAGGCCTGGCGCGCTCTTGCCGCCGCTCCCCTCGACGTAATAACCGGAGCACTCTTTTCCATCTGGACGTTTGAAGGTCACTTGACTCATGGTCCCGGCATTCTACCGGTATCCGCGAGGTGTCAGGTATCAGGTTTCAGGGGTGGTCCAGGAATCAGGTCGGCAGGTATCAGGAATGAGGTGTCCCAATCTCCGACGCCTAACGGACGTGCAAGTCGCCGGTCGTGAGGGTCATCGGACCAAACGTCGGCATGCCGAAACGACCAGCCTCGATGCCGACGGTCCCATCAAGTTGGTAGGCAGCCGTGCCTCCCGTCGCGAGACGTCCGATCGTTCGACTCAACGCCGGCACGTCTGTGAAGCTGATCGACAGGTCGAGAGGAATCACTGTTTCCTGTCCCGCAGTGAGAGGCAGACCGAGTGGGAAGTTGCCGGTTGCCGCGTGATGGCCTTCCAGGATGAGGTCCGCGTCGATGGTGCTCAGCGTGAAGCCGAACGGATTCGGATTGGTGACCTGAAGCCAGATGCGAACGCCCGCGCCGCCGAGTGGCGATCTGGTGCTTGGACCGAGCAGTCGCAATTCCGCAAGTTGGCCGGACGCCTGTTCGAAGCGCGGCGGTCGGATGATCTGCTGGAGACCGCCGAGACCGGCGCAAGCGACGCTTGTGATGATGACTGTAATGAGAATCACGAGCGCGATTCGAGCGCGGCTGTTTCGCGGCATGGCTTTGCTGAGAAAGCATTGAATATGCCGCAAGGTCCGGCGGCGATATGACGGAAGGTCCGGCTAAAGCCGGACCCCACCGATGCTCCCTGCCGGCTGCAGTCAGCCTCCGGGTTCCGGCGGAAATCACCGGTGGGGTCCGCCTTTAGGCGGACCTAAATTGTTTGCAGAAATTCAATTTTGGGATTCTTCTCGAAGGTGTAGCGCATCACCCAGTCAGACTCGAAGACGAGCACATCGCGCTGCTGACGATCGATGGCCTGCATCACGCCTGACGTCGGGAGCACCAACTCCACACCCGGCGGCTTGATGGGCCATCGGGCCCCCACGTGCGGCAGCCGATCAAGCGTGCACGCGATGCCGTACTCCGACGACATCCTCGCTTCGACCACATCGAGCTGCAGCGAACCGATGACGCCGATGATCGGGTTGCGCACACCAGAGGTCGGCATGAACAGCTGTATCAGGCCTTCTTCGGCGAGCTGCTCAATCGCCTCGTCGAAACGCTTATGCCGCACATCGACGGGGCGAAGCATCGCGAACTGCTCGGACGGAAACTGCGGAATTGGCGGAAACTGCACCCGCTTGCTGCCGTATAGCGTGTCACCGATCGCAATCCGTCCAGGGTTGACGACGCCGACGACATCGCCGGGAAACGCCTCCGGCACCGTTTCCCGATCGCGTCCGAAGAAACGATAGACACGTGACAGCCGCAGCGAGGTTCCGAGTCTTGCGTTCATCACGGTCATGTCTTTGGCGAGACGCCCGGAGCAGATGCGCAGGAATGCGACGCGGTCGCGATGCCGCGGGTTCATGTTCGCCTGAATCTTGAACACGAACCCGGAGAAATTCCCGTCCAGCGGTTCGACAGAACCGACATCAGCGTCACGCGGACCGGGACTAGGCGCCAGCGACAGCAGTGCATGCAGGAACGGCTCGACGCCGAAGTCATTCAGCGCGCTGCCGAAAAAGACCGGCGTCTGCCGCGCACGGCCATACGCTTCGTGGTCGAACCGCGTGCCGGCGCCCGTGATGATGGCGATTGCGTCGATCAACTCCTTCTGTCGCCGCTCGCCCACGAGCTCCGTCACTTCTTCGGCCTGAGCGCTCGCGACGACGACCGGCTGCGTCCTGCGGCCGCGAGCCTGTCGCTCGTACAGCAGGACCGCATTGGCCTCGAGGTCGTACACGCCTTTGAAATCCGCCCCGTCTCCGAGCGGCCAGTTCATTGGCGCCGCGGAGATGCCGAGGACGTGCTCGATCTGATCGAGCAGCTCGAAGGGGTCGCGCGCCGGCTGATCGAGCTTGTTGATGAAGGTGAGCACGGGCAGGCCGCGCGAGCGGCACACCTCGAACAGCTTCAGCGTCTGCGGCTCCACGCCCTTGGCGGCATCGAGCACCATGACGACGCTGTCGACGGCGAGGAGCGTCCGATAGGTGTCCTCGCTGAAGTCCTGGTGGCCCGGCGTGTCCAGCAGCGTCACGTGATGGCCGTCGAGCTCGAATTCGAGCGCAGCCGCGCTGATGGAGATGCCGCGCTGCTGCTCGAGCTCCATCCAGTCGGACACAGCGTGACGCTGTGTCTTGCTGCCGCGCACCGCCCCCGCCAGCTCGATGGCGCCTGCGTAGAGCAGCAGCTTCTCCGTCAGCGTCGTCTTGCCCGCGTCGGGGTGGGAAATGATTGCAAACGTGCGGCGCCGCGCAATCTCGGAGGCCAGCGCATCGGGGACGATGAGGTCTTCTGTTCGTGGCATCTAGTAAGTTCGAAGGTTGATGTTCGAAGTTCGAAGTAAGTCAGAAGTTCAAAGTAGCACGGCGGACGGCACTTCGACCTTCACACTTCGCACTTCGACCTTCATTTTGAGGATACGATTAATTCGTGCGCACGCGGCACATGCTGATGGTATCGGTCGTGACTGCGGCCGTCATCGCACCCCTGCTCGCGCAGTCTCATCAGGTGCAGCGCCTTCCGCCAGTTGGTTCCCGCGCGCCGGTCGCCGGCTACACGGTTCGACACGTCTACCCGCACGATCCACGTGCGTTCACACAGGGAATCGAATATCGCGGTGGGGTGCTCTATGAGGGCACGGGCCTCAATGGTCAATCGAGTCTCCGGCGGGTAGAGCTCACGACCGGAAAGGTCTTGCAGCAGGTTGCTGTGTCACCCGAGTATTTCGGAGAAGGCATCACCACGTGGGGCGAGACCATCCTCCAGCTCACGTGGCAGTCGCAGCTCGGGTTCGTCTACGACCGCAACACCTTCAAGCAACTTCGCACCTTCAGGTACACCGGCGAAGGGTGGGGGCTGACGCACAACGCCACACAACTCATCATGAGCGACGGGAGCGCTTCGCTCCGTTTCCTCGATCCAAAGACGTTCGCCGAGACACGGCGACAGCTCGTCACCGATGCCGGGATCATCATTCGTGAGCTGAACGAACTGGAGTGGGTTGACGGTGAGATTTACGCCAACGTGTGGCAGACGAATTTCATCGCGCGAATCTCGCCGTCCAACGGCCATGTACTCGGCTGGATCGACCTGACCGGATTGCTTTCACCCGAGGAGCAGCGCGCGGGCGCCGACGTGCTCAACGGGATCGCGTACGACGCGGCCGGCAAGCGGCTGTTCGTGACAGGCAAGCTGTGGCCGAAGGTGTTTGAGATCGGGATAGTGGGTAAGCGGTAAATCCCAAATCCCAGATCCCAAACCCCAAATCAAAAATTGGGATTTCAGATTGGGATTTGGGTTTTGGGATTTGGGTTTTGGGATTTGCTCACGGCATCACATCAAACGCATCAATCCACACCCACGCGCCCTGCGAGCTCGCGTTGCGGCTGCCGGTTGCCTCGATCGTAATCGTGTGGGCGCCGGGACTGAGGCCGCTGATCGTATAGGCGGCGACACCGATCCGCGCCGGCGACGCGTATTCGTCAACCGTCGTTTTCAGCTCCCCGTCGATGTAAACACGCGCGACGCCGGACCACTGATCCTCATAGGTGACCCACGACACGCCTGATCCAGTGAACGTGAGGCTCGCGCGTGATCCCGCGTCGACTGCGAGAGCCGCAGCCCCGCCGCTGAGCATCGGGCTGTTGTTCGCGTACCAGTGCCCGACGTAGTTCATCGCCGCGTTGTTCTGTTCGATGCGCCCGCTTCCAGCCGACACACCATCGGCGACGGGCGTTCCTGCGATGTCGAACGCGTCAATCCACACCCACGATCCATCGGTGCCCTGACCGCGTTCGTGCGTGACCTCGATCGAGAACGTGTGCAGTCCAGGCGCAAGACCCCCTGCCTGGAACAGCACGCGCTGATATTGCGAGATCGGGTCATACGTGTTGATCACCTGCATCGTCCCATCGAGATAGACCGTAGCCAGACCTGCGTACGCGTCGGCGACGCCAATCCACGCGATGCCGGTGCCGTTGAACGTGATCGAAGCGCGCGCCCCTTTCGCATTCGTCAAAACAGCCTGGCCGCCGGTGTTCGCGGCGGAGTCGTTCGTATACCAGTTGCCGCTGTAGATGATGGCGGGGTCGTTCTGTTCGATCCGTGTCTGTGCGAACGCCGCCTGTGAAGACGACGCTGCGAGGGCAGAAAGAACAATAAGAATCCGAGTCCAGCCGTATTCCACGCCGTTTGCACGGAGCAATCGATATTCCAGGCAATAACGATCAGGTGAGGAACAGCACAGGTGAGCCCGATCCGAGCGATAATCCCGCCTTGTTGTAGGCGGACCTGAAGGTCCGCCTCTACGAACGTAGGGCTGAAGGTCCGCCTCTACGAAACGTAGGGGTCGACCTTCAGGTCGGCCCTGTGGAGGAAGGCTTCATGACACGTCTTATGCTCAAACCGCTGCTGCTTGGCCTGATGAGCGCAGCCGTCGCCGCTGTTGCGCTGCACGCGCAGCAGCCATCGGCTGACGTCGTGCTGACCAACGGCAAGATCATTACCGTGGACGGCAAGTTCACCGTTGCGCAGGCGGTAGCGATTCGCGGAGATCGCTTCGTCGCGGTTGGCTCCAACGCCGATATCGGCAGGCTCGCCGGGCCGAACACGCGGCGGATCGATCTCGGCGGGAAGTCCGTCATACCGGGCCTGATTGACGCGCACGCGCATCTCACACGTGGAGCGGAAACGTGGACGACAGAAGCGCGGTTTGACGATGTGGCGTCGCGCAAGCAGGCGCTGGACATCGTGCGCGCGAAGGCCGCCGAGCTCGGCGCCGGAAGGTTCGTCTACAACCTCGGTGGGTGGTCCTACGATCAATTCGCGGACAACCCGACGCCGCTGACGAAGGCGGAGCTTGATGCCGCCGCACCGAATAACCCCGTATACCTGCAGTTCTCACGCTGCTGCGCGTTCATGAACAGCAAGGCGATTGATCAGCTCGGCGTCGATGCAATCAAGGAGCCGTGGGTGGAGCGCGACGCGGCCGGCAAACCGACCGGACGCATCAACGACCCGGGGCTTGCGCAGGTGGCGGGGAAGATCCCGAACAAAGCGAAGGACCCGTATCCGGTCAGCGCTCTGGCTATGATCAAGGATCTGAACCGTGCTGGTCTGACGACGGCAGGCATGGTCGGTTGCCCGCCCGAGCAGCGGGAGGCGTACCTCGAGATGCAGCGTAAAGGGGAACTGACCTTCCGCCTGATGTGCATGGTAGGTCCCGCGCCCGGAGATCCGGCCACGCAGCTGCAACGCCAGGTCGCGTCGCTCGGGCAGATCAAGTTATTCCAGGGGGACAACTACATCGACGACGTGCTGGTGGGGGAGACGCTCGCGTACAGCGACAACATGGTGGCGCCGCACGTCAGCTACACGGCGCAGCAGTCGTCGAACTGGAAGGCGCTCGCAACTGAAGTGGCGAGGAAGGGAATGCCGCTGCAGCAGCACGCCACGATTTCCGAGTCGTTCCCGTTCTTCCTCGATCAGATCGAAGCGATCAACAAAGAGTATCCGATTCACAACCTGCGCTGGGCGTTCTGCCACATGGACCAGGTCTCGGCCAACGATCTTGCGCGCATGAAGAAGCTGGGAATGTGGGCAGCCGTCCGTGCGATACCGCCCGTCATGGGGCAGGCGTTCAACCGCGCACACGGCGAACGTTCTCTCGACATGCCGCCGCTCCGCATGATTCAGGACAGCGGCATTCTGTGGGGCTTCCACACGGACACCAACGAGGTGAACCAGTACAACCCGTTCTACACGCTCTGGTTTGCGGTGACCGGAAAGATGGTCGGCGGCAAGGTCGTCAATCACCAGACGGTCACGCGCGAGGAAGCACTGATCGCCCACACGCGTAGCAATTCGTTCTTTGTGATGCGTGAGAACGACCTTGGCTCAATCGCGCCAGGCAAGCTGGCGGATCTCGTGGTGATGGACAGGGACTATCTGACGATTCCGGCGGATCAGATCAAGGACATCAAGCCCGTGATGACGTTTGTCGGCGGGAAGATGGCGTATGGCGGAGGCAGTACGCCCGCGACCAGATAGCTATTGGTGCGAGGGGTGCGAGAAGTGCAATAGGTGCAAGAGGTGCCACAGGTGCAATTGGTGCACCCGTCGCACCCATCGCACGCGTGGTCACAGGACGCTGCGTCCGGGGCCGATGCGCTTCCGCAGGAAATTGGTCCTGCGCGATGGCGGCAGCGCCTGCCATCGTCTGATCATGTCGCGCAGCGCCCGTTCACTTTCGCGTGCGAGGGCGGTCAGCTTTGTTCGTCGGGCGGGGCGTTTGTTCAAGGGCGCGCTCCAGAATCTCCATGACCGCGAGGTCGCGGGGCCGCCGCGCGGCCTTCTTGCTGCGGATGACATCTGCGAGTGAGGCAACCAGCAGCTGCGTTCCTTCGATTTCTACAATCGTGGCACGATCGCGGACGCCCTCGAACGAACGGATCCCATGGATCGTCGCCATGAAATCAACCTGGAGGCCATCATCTTCGCGTGAGACCCGATACAGGTCCGACACCGGGTAGTAGGGGTGCAGGATAACCGCCCGCAGTACGCGCGCAAACATCTTCAACTTCGCGAGATTACGTGGCGTCTTTCGAAACAGAAAATCGAAATCGACGGTCGTGACCGGCGCACCCTGAAGCGCCGCCGCCGCGTTTCCGATCAGGACGGCTTCCAGCCTGAGTTCGTTGAGGCACCGACCGATTTCGACCAGCGCCGGTGCTGCATTCACGGGATCAGCCGGCAGGTGCGACCGGCAGCACTAATCGCACCTCTTGCGCCGATCGCACCTCTTGTACCGATTGCACCCCTCGCACCTCTCGCACCGATCAGATTAGACCGTCTCGGCGGCTCCGGGTTGCGGCACGATCCGGATGTACGGCTTCGGCGACTTCCAGCCGTCGGGGTATTTCTTCCGCGCTTCATCGTCCGAGACCGAGCCCGCGATGATCACGTCCTCGCCGGGCTTCCAGTTCACCGGCGTTGACACCTTGTGGTTCGCGGTCAGCTGCAGCGAATCGATCACCCGAAGCACCTCGTCGAAGTTGCGTCCCGTCGTCATCGGGTAGACGAGCAGCAGCTTGATCTTCTTGTCCGGCCCGATCACGTATACAGTTCGAACCGTCTGATTATCGGCGGGTGTGCGGCCCTGATAACTGTCGCCCGCCGAGGCGGGCAGCATGTCGTACAGCTTGGAAATCTGCAGGTTCGGGTCGCCAATCATCGGATAGTTCGGCGCGTAGCCCTGCGTTTCATGAATGTCGTTCGCCCACCGATCCTGATCGTTGACCGGATCGACACTCAGCCCAACAATCTTGACGTTCCGTTTGTCGAACTCGGGTTTGATTCTCGCCATATAGCCCAGCTCCGTCGTGCAGACGGGCGTGAACGTCTTCGGGTGCGAGAAGAGCACCGCCCACGAGTTGCCAATCCAGTCGTGGAACCGGATGCGGCCTTGCGTGGTGTCGGCCTCGAAATCTGGAGCGGTGTCGCCAATCCTCAACGCCATAACAGTGACCTCCACATCGACAATGCAGGCTAGGAGTATCTCACTCCTGCCTCCTCTTTCGACGCCGTACATTCGAAACAGTTTCTTTCCGGGTGGAGGACCAGCGGTGACGGCGTCTCATCGGTTCGACTGCCCGCCAGCTTCTCCTCGGGCAGTGGAGGAACCGCCGCCACGAGACATTTCTGCGTCAACGCACAGGACTACGATCCCTGCCGGACTTGAGCGCAGCCACGGCCACGCCCTGGCTGGCGTCGAACAGGAATTACGGGTCCGTCTCCCTGGTCACAATCGCGATCGGCCGCTCCTGCCACCGTGTGCAAGGTCGTCTTCTGGCCATTCCGGCACTAACCGGCGGTACATCAGCCGGTTAAGGAGCCGTTCACCGGCGGTTGGCCCGCCGGGTACCGCGGTTGCGCGAGTCGTCTGTTGCGAAGCGATTGCGCCACGCGCAATGGTGTGCAAGCACACGCGGTCGCGCGTTCGACAATCGTGGTTCGCGAAGAGGCCGACATCGCATGCGAGCAACCAGATTTCCTCTGACACTCCCGATCCGTTGTCGCCGCACGGGCGAAGACGGCTGGATCGAGGGTGTGACGATCAATATCAGCAGTTCGGGCGTCTTGTTCCGCACGATCGAGCCGCTCGATGTCAACACGCAACTCGAGATGAGGATCGTCCTTGGCGAATCTCCCGCGCGGCGGGGTGAGATCAGGTGCGACGGGCACGTCGTCCGCATCGAATCGGTGGATCCGGCCATGCGGTCAATGGCTGCCGCGTTCGATCGCTCCGACCTGCGCCCACGAGAGACGGAAATTGGTGCGTGAGCACCGCTCGATTTGTAATTTTCCACTCGAACGCGCAACGGGTTCCGCGAGTTCATCCGACCTCACGAGGGACCACGCGCATTTTCATTCAGCGTTTGCGCGACGTCCCCTTCTCGACCTGGTGGCACCTACGTTGCGGCTCTCGCCCATTTGACCGACTGCCCACGCCTGCACTCCTTGGCGACGTGTGGCAAGGAGGAAGGAATCGGTATGCGTAGGTTGACTGTTGTGGCGTTACTCCTGGTAGCAGCCGCGAGCAGTTCTCAGTGCGACGACGGCAAGACGACCGTCATTGGACCCTCGCCTGACGTTGCGGCCGGTCGATTTGCCAACAGCGGCGGCGGTTCGACGCAGGGCGGCGACCAGGGAACCTCCGGTGGCGGGAGCGGGCCGGGCAGTGAAAGCAGCATCTCGAGGCTCGCGCTCACAATGGTGACCGACAGGAATGGCGATGGCCGTCCGAACCGGGGCGACGTCGTCACGTTCAAGATCTCGACGACCGTGATGTGGGATCAAGTGAGCCTTGTGTGCTCGCAGGGCGGGACGGTGGTGCTGAGCGTCGAGCGAACTGCGGATGAATGGTCGCCGATCACGTTGACATCGCCGACGTGGCAGACAGGCCCGGCCGATTGCAAAGCGACACTCGATCAATTGAACGACGACGCAAAGGTCACGACCCTCGCGTCCGCCACGTTTACCGCCGGCGCATAACGGTGCTGCGAAACGAGGGCCCGAAGTCGGCTCTCGTTTCGACGCTCGCTCCTACCGCGTTCGAACCGCCATATCCATCGTTCCCTCGACACACGCGCCAACGCCTTCGCGATGATTGTCCCTTGAACTCCTGCGTGACGGTTTTCCCCAACCCAGAAACCACGACCGGTGTGCGGCGCGCTTTACTGGTCCCGTCGCCGAGTTGGCCATGGGAGTTGTCACCTGCGGCGACGGCCTGGCCTTGGAAGCCCGTCAAGGGAAACGTCCTTCACACTCCTTTCTGACGCCCCAGTAATCGCGCCAGCATCCCCATTAGATCATGAAGCTCAACGTCGCCTTTCGCCAACGCCTTTCTCGATACAGGCTTGGTGACGATGGCGCTCTCCTCAGCCGCTATCTCTGACGCAAACACAGACGGAAGGACCGGCGATGGGGGGACATTCAATCGCGGCTTGGTCTCCGTCAGGAAAGATTCAAACGTGCGCGACGCGTGCACACGGTCGCTGAGAAAGGGCTTCTCCGCGCCGCAAAAGCGGGCAAGAATCGTTTTGAGGATGGAGCAGTGATCCAGCGTGGTGTCGGGACCCTTCCCAGCCGGCACCCAAGGGGAGACAACAAAGGTCGGTACACGAAGGCCATACGGTATCGTCATGTCCGCTTTGAAGGGCCCCGTCGCTCCTGGCATCGATAGCGCGTCGGCGATGGGTGGGATGACATGGTCATAGAAGCCGCCATGTTCATCATAGGTGATGATGAGCAGCGTCTTCTGCCAGAGCGCCTCGTTTGATCGCAGCGCATCATAGATCCGCTTGATGAACACCTGGCCAGACAACATGTCCGCGAATGGGGGATGGTCATCGTTCTCCGGCGCACTGTGCATGGCGGGGTCGATAAAGGTGACGGATCTCAGATCGCCGGCCGCGATATCCTTCTCCAGTTGGCCCAATTTCCCCGGTTGGTTCAATCCGATCCCGACGATATTCGTATCGTCTGCGGCGTAACGCGCGAAAAATCGCAGCATGGTGATGGACGGAAACGACTCGTAGACACGCCAGCTGATGTTCTTTCGCGTCAGCAGATCGAAAATGCTCAAGGCTCGCGAGACTCGAAAATTATCAGCATTGTTGTTATCGAGAATCGCTTCCCCCACCCGGTCATATTGCACATCGCCCCGGAGCGAATACATTCGGTTGGGCAGCGTAGGTCCGGGATGAGATGAGAAATATCGCTCGCAATAGGTATAGTTTTCCGCCAGGAACCGATACATCGCGAGGTCGCTGTCGGTGTAGTACCCCAATACATCATCCTTATCCAAGCCACTGCTGCCGACTCTTGACGCGAAGTCATCGACAAATCCTTGTGGGCTGTTGATTGATCGGCTGGCGGGCGTTTGCAGTTTCTCTTTCAACTGCTGCGCCACATCGGCAAGCGCGTGGCCGACACTGACGGGAAACCGTGTCTTCAAATGCGCTCTATTCGGACGGATGGCTGATTCGCTCAGGGGACGAATATTCCACTGCTGCTTCAGGAACCCTATGAGCTCAGGGGTCAATCCGTCCTCACCACTGGCATTTGGCAGCGCCGCCCGGTACCCCAGAACATGATCGAAGGCGCGATTCTCCATCATCACCACGACAATATGATCGATCTTCGTTATCAAATTGCTGGCGGCCCAGGTATCGCCCAGACTTGGCGGGGAGATCTTCCAAGAACCCGGGCCAAACCTGGTCACCGAGCGGCCAATGACCCCCGTATAGAATGGGCTGGGTTTCGGGTCGGGTTCGACGGGGGGCAGATAGTCGATGACGATCTCGTTCGTGTCATTGTCCATGCGAATCGCGTTCAGGGTGACGTTATCGCCAAGCAATGCTGACATTATGTAAGGAGTCTGAAAGATCACCCCCTCGACGGTTGAGCGAAACGTGTCGATGATGAAGTCATTCCCAAGCTGTTGGGTGACAAATTCCGCAAAGCGCTCTTCGCCGAGAGTGACCAATCCTAAGGTGAGAACGTGCGCGAGCACCGCGGCTTCCCAGTTGATGTCCAGATTGAACGGATCGTCATTCACCCATGAAACAGTCGCGACATTCCCGGACGGGTCCAGCTTCGCCCCTACCTCGATAGTCAGCCGGTTGTTGTTCACAGATAGGCTCGCCAGATTGAAGCCATCCAGATTGAGATTGATTTGGCCCTCAACGTCGAGCTCCACGGTGACCGCCGGAACCTGTGGCCGGATATGCTGGCTGGCGCCTATCCTGATCTTGATTGCGGCTGCCTTCAGCGAGCTCACGTCGATCGTGACACCAAGATCAAACTCTTCACCAAGAGTGGTATTAGTGGTTTTGAGGTTGTACGGAATATTTGGCTCGATATCCACATTCACCGTGTCCACGCCCGGATCCTGACGGACTTTTTGTATCCTGCTGTCCAACAAATGACGGATGGTGATCGTTTCGGCGGTGTATACGTTCAGGATTTGCAACCGTGCCGCCGCGAGGCGGGTAATCTTCTCGGTACCATCATCCTCCTTATCGATATAGACGACGTTCTCGCCGTAGAGCTTCAGCTTGTTTCCATCGAAGCCGATCAGCTCATTGATACGATCCTGGAAGATGACCACGGGAATGCGCAGTGTCGCTACGACGGTGGCCCTGACGGCGCTGCCTACCCCAAGCGGCGTGGTCGTGTCGACTTCGAGCGACCATGGCCGAACTTGCCCTGTCGCGTCACGGGATTGGTTGAGCGTCTGCAGCGTCACCGGAAATCCCAGCCGGTTGTTGTGGCTCGATGCGACCACGGTTCCGTCGGGCGCCTTCAAACGCAACATTCCTTCCCACGGGGTCACCCCGCTTCTCGACTGGACGTTCGCTGTGAATTGCCCAACTCTGAACAAATCGAACGTAAATACCTGGGCGCCTATTCTGGCGACAGGGCCGTCGACCAGAGGCCCGGCGCTCCGAGATGGAACGGGCTCGTCCAGCCACAATCTGACTGTTGCCTTTCCAGGCATGACTTTCGACCAACCCTGTTCCGATAGGTCGATTGGGCCGCTGTCTCCAGAAACCTCACAACGCCAGCTTCCCTGCGACGCGCTGCGGAGGTCCCGGAACCGGTTCACATCGCCGAGGGTGACATTCCTCGCCGTGAACTCCACGTGGTCCTTCACGTGGTCAGGCGAATACATCTTGAAGGTTAGGGGCAGGGCCGCTCGCCCTATCTGAGGACTGGATGTCTGCCGCTCGTCGGTTGGGCCGGTACTGTCTGCTTTCAGATGGAACAGGTACTCCGCATACATGAAACGGTGCAACGAGCCAGGATGGCGGATCGAGAAGTCACGGGATAAAGAGTATGTCACCCTGACCGTCTGTTGCTGTTGGAGGACCGTGACGTTTTCGAGGCTACCGATGTAGAAATGCTGAACGGTATAGGTGGAAGGCGGTACCACGACTGGCTCGGTGACGACCGAGATCGTTTGCGTGGTTGATGCATTCTGATCGTTGGTCGCGGTGAGCGTTACTGAGTGGGGATCCGCGCCTCCTGTGACTTGGGCAGAGGTGGAAAAATTGACTCTCGTCTGCGTCTTGTCCGGAACAATAGTCAAGTTCGCTTCAATGATCGGCCCACTGTCTACCCGGACGGTCACTGCGGCGATGGTCACCGGTTCGCCGGACACGAAGGGATTGGTCACTTGTCCGGTTACCGGAAATGGCTGGTTTAGATGGACGGTGGCATTGTTGCTGGGTCCGAAAACAGTCAGCTTAGGCGTTGTCAAAGGCATAACAGGTCACCCCGTTCAAAAGATGAGAACTTGCCGGGACGATAGATCCCGTCACCAACGCGCGTCGTCACGCTAGATCAAAAGGAACGATTGTGGAAAGCTCAACGCTCAGGCTCAGCGGTCGGCGTCGAGGCGGCGCGACCTACCAGCGCACCGCATTAGGAGTGAGCATTCGTATTTACATTACTTTGCTTGTAGGAGCAGCGCGTTTCGTGTGGTGGCAAAGTCTGACGCGTCTTGAAGTGTGGCTAGATTTAGCTGACGCAACTCGTGTTTCTTCCCTCTGGCATCATGACGCAGACGCGGATTGGAAACTGTTCGTATATGTCTTGAACGATGTCTCCCCACGCCTTGTCGGCCGCCTTCGCCTTCGCATCGCGTTCTCGGTAGTGCTGGCACTTGGGTGTGATCGAGCAGTCACACGGGCTTTCTGAGTGCCATGCACGGAACTTACACGAGCCCGTATTTCTTTCTGCAAGTAGTGGAAGAAAGCATAGTCGAAGTACGCTACCCTGCGTTCCATCGAACGTTCACCGCAAGCTTGATCAGGCTTAAAGAGGATTACATGCCGCGACGACGACAAAAGACCGGTTTACTTCAGAGCCTCGCAAGGCTGGGCGCTCAAGCTCACCTAACAACCCTAAAGACGGAGATGCAAGCGATCTACGCGCAGTTCCCTGACCTCAGAACGGTGACGCGGCGTCTAGCAAGCGCCGTGGGAGTAGCTCCGACTCCCAAACGTAAGCGCAGGAAGATGTCAAAGGCCGCACGCGCCAAGATCGCGGCTGCGCAGCGGGCGAGGTGGGCGAAGGCACGCTGACCTCACCATCTTGGCGACACAAGAGTTCGACTCAGCCGAGACGGCGCGAATGTGTGTGCGCCATCTCATTACCGACCGCCAGGAAATTCCGGAAGCGCTGAAAGAGTCATTACTGACACGAGTAGGCGCTCACGATAGACCGTGATGTCATTGGCCTTCAGAACCACGTGAACTGTTCCGTCCCATCCGGTCGCAGGATATGGATCCTGCGGCCTTCAAGCGATTAATCCCGCAGCCGCAACCCTCATCGCTGGTTACTCCCAATGATTCTCCTGGTATTCGACCATGTCGTCCCCGTGCAACTGCTTGCGCAGTACAATTGAGCCGTTCCACGTGCGGCGCGCAGACGCGCCCCGGTAACCCGAGCACGGACCTCTTGAAAGCAGACCTCCTGCGCATCATCCGCCGGCTTGCCGCAGAAGCGCGGCACGTGCCGCAGACGATTCGACTCGTCTGGTCCGCGACCGCAGGGTGGACCAGCGTTTGGCTTGTCCTTCTGGCGGTCGAGGGGCTCCTCCCCGCGGCGGCCATCTACCTGACCCGCGGCGCGGTCGACGGTGTGCTCGCGGCAATGAGCAGCGGCATC